>Ga0078972_1002508_pt1 | contig 60181 bp, 44 predicted proteins | sample YelNatPaOPGAMG01_FD_67568 | JGI IMG/M metagenome (GOLD analysis project Ga0078972, IMG submission 67568) | Hot spring thermophilic microbial communities from Obsidian Pool, Yellowstone National Park, USA - OP-RAMG-01 (SPADES assembly) (version 2) | ecosystem: Environmental > Aquatic > Thermal... | reverse complement strand
CGGTTGTCAACAAAACCTAAACCAGTGACTTGCTCGTCAGTGGGCAAGGAGGTTTTCCTGAAGAGCCGTGTGGGGGAAATCTACACGCACGGTTCTGTGAGGGAGGTCTATAACCGAAAGGTCGAAATGGCTTCTACTCGACGTTCTCCCCTGATGTATCTTGACAGTCATTAAAATTTATGTATTATTTAATATGGCAAGGTGGATAAAGGCAAAGAGATTGAGTGTATTTACCTCAACACCTTACGGGGGAAATCCAGCGTGGGTAATTGTTGGTGCTGAAGGTCTTAGCGATGAAGACCTGAAGAAACTTGCCCTGGATTTGAATCCCATCTCGGACACTGCGTTTGTTCTGCCTGAAACCACTCAGGAGGCAGAAATTTTCTTAAGATTTTTTACCGGGGCCGGTGAAGTTAACTTCTCCGGACACGCCTCAATTGCTACATATTTTGCCTTGAGCGGTGAAGAGATAATTGCGCTTAAAGAGCCGGAAACGACCATAAGACAAAGGACGAAGGCGGGTATTCAGATTGTAGAATTACGGGTGAAAGATAACAAAATTACCCGGGCAACGATGACCCTCAGCAAACCCAATTATCTGGATATTGAAATAAACCCTGTTCAACTTGCAAGGATATTAGGAATTTCCCAGCACGAACTTGGTGCAACAAATCTCCCATTGGATGTAATTTCAACGGGATTTTACGACCTGATTGTTCCCATAAAATCTTTAGAGACCGTGAAAAATCTAAACCCTGATTTTACCTTTATGAACAATTTCTGTATAAGATTGGGAATTCAGGGTATCATCGTTTTCTGTCTGGAAACATTTGAACCCGGTGATACAGCCTTTATGAGGCATTTTGCACCGGCCCTGGGGGTAAATGAAGACCCTATCTCCGGCGCCGCGGCCGGAAGTCTTGGTTGTTATCTAATAAAAAGGGGATTGGTTGAACCAAGCAACTTCTCAAGGATTGTTGTTGAACAGGGCTATTTACTGAATCGCCAGGGAAAGGTTTATGTCCATGTAGAATCTACAAGGGACCAGATTTACCGGGTAAAGGTGGGCGGAAATGCAGTATTAACCTTTACCGGCTATATTCTCACACCATAATCATTTCTCTTTCCCGGTAATATATTTTACAAAGATACGAACAATTGTCGGGTCAAACTGGGTTCCCGCATTTGCCTTTAACTCTTTTATTGCCGCCTCCTTTGTTAAAGCATCGCGATAAGGCCTTTTTGAAGTCATTGCATCGTATGCGTCCGCAACTGCAATAATTCTTGCAAACAATGGTATTTCACCCCTGACAAGCCCCTCAGGATAACCCGTGCCGTTGAAGTGTTCATGATGACTCTTAATCCCTGAAATGGCTTCCCCGAGTTCACTGAATCCGGCAAGCATATAATAACCGCGCATCACATGCATATCAATCTCTTCTTTTTCTTGGGGTGTGAGTTTATTTGGTTTTAAAAGGATATCTTCATCTATCCCAATCTTTCCAAAGTCATGCAGAAGAGCAGCAACCTCAAGGACAACCTTCTCTTCTTCGGTGAAGCCTAATTCATTGGCGATTGCCAGGGCATACTCGGTCACCCGGATAATGTGCCCATCCCGATAGGGAATATAATGGTCAATCTTTTCACCAATCTTTCTTAAATCCCGCAATGCCTGTTTTGGGTTTTCTTTTAAGGTTAATGCCACTATTCCCAAACAGCGAATAATCTCCTCAAGGTCAATTTTCTTTTTATTCTTTTCTCTCACAATACTTAAGTATATTTAAATTTTAAGAAATGTCAACTATCTTATTTTTTAAAATTTCACCAAGGGTTGACTATCTAAATTTTCTGATTAAAATACCTTCAATGCATATCTTTCTCAGTGATGCCCATATCCGCTCTGATGAAAGTTTACGGGCCAGGAATTTGATCAAGTTTTTAAATCAATATGAGTCCAAGATTGAAAACCTCTTTATCCTTGGCGACCTCTTTGAATTCTGGTTTGAATATAATATTGTCTTTCCCAAGGGTTATTTTAAAACCCTTGCCACATTATACAATTTAGTTCAAAAAGGGAAAAAGGTTCACTATATCCTGGGAAACCACGAGGTTCTGATTGGAAATTTCTTGAGGAGTTTTGGATTTATCGTTTACGAAAGAGAGGCAAAAATCACCCTTGAGGGAAAAAAATTTTTTATTGCCCATGGCCATAAGTTAGACACCAGGCTCTGGACAATGGTCTGGGGGGCAATTTTGACATCAAAACTGAATCATCGTCTCTATCAACTAATCCATCCCGACTTTGGGGTATATCTTGCCCAGGCGATTGCCTATCTTTCAAGAAAACAGCGGCGCAGTCCAAAACTCATTGAACTCCTTGAAGAATTTGCCCTTGAAAAATTTAAAGAGTTTGACATTGTCATCCTCGCCCATTCCCACATTCCTTTGATGAAAGTCTTTGAGAAAAATAAAGTCTATATAAATACTGGCGATTGGATAGAAAATTTCTCTTATATAAAGATAGAGAAAGGCCGAGTCTCTCTCAATTACTATGGTAATGATACCAAAACTCAAATATTGACTTTGGTATGATTTTGGATAAAATAGATGCCAAGGAGGAAACTTATGAAAAACCTATGGGCGATTGGTCTTATCGCTTTGTTTTTTATTGGCTGTCCGGCGACCTGGGAGAATTCCTGTAAGATATATCTCCAGCAGGGAGATTATGCACGGGCAAAAGAGCAGGCATTGATTGGTAAGCAGGAACAGCCAGATAATTATCTGGTCTATACCCTTTTGGGCAAGGCTGAAATTGGACTGAATAACTATCTTGGGGCAAGCGAGGCATTCCATAAGGCATTTGAACTTGATTCTCTAAAAACCCTGAAGTGGTTGAAGAGTGATAAAGAAAATGTCTCGGTTTACTGGCAGGCACTTTATAATGCAGCCTGGACTTTTACTACAGAAAAGAAATATGAAGACGCTTTAAAGACTCTGGCACTCTGTAAATTGATTGATTCATCAAATGTAAGCCAGTATATCCTTGAAGGGAATGCCTATATTGAACTCGGTGACAAAACAAAAGGTATGCAGGCATTTAAAAACGCCCTCAAGCAGGACCCGGAATATGCGGAAGCCTATTATTCAATTGGTAACCTCTATTTTGATAATCAAGAATATGATTCCGCCCTTCACTATTATTCCAGTGCAATCTCCTACTTTGAAAAAGACTACAATAAGATAAAAGGTGCCCTCTTTAAGAATGTGGGTTATGAAAAAGGAATTGCCCAGGAGATGATTAGATTATGGAATGAAAAACGTAAAGAAGAACTTGACCATCTTTTAAAGGTAAAACTTGGCATTGATGGTGGTCTTGAAGCCCAGAGTCGCAATGTTGAAAAATTCGTAAAGAGCAGTGGGGGTCTGGGGCAGAGTTATTATTTCTCAGGAATGTCTTACTATTCCCTAAAGAACGATTCCCTGGCTCTGAAGAATTTAAAAATGGCAATTGAATATCTCCCGGACAATTACAATGCCCTTCTCTTTGCCGGTGAACTATTGATAAGATTGAGTAAATGGTCTGAGGCAAGGAATCTTTTTGAGGAGGCTTCGGTTTTAAAACCGGATAACTTTGTAATCTGGTTTTATTTGGGAGTCTGTTATGCCCAGGAAAAGAATTTTAAAAAGGCAATTGAAGTCTATGAAGAGAAGGCGCTGCCGCTGGAACCAAAAAATGTTGACCTCCTAACCAATCTTGCCTATGCCTATCGGGAAATTGGAAATACCAAAAAGGCTCTGGAATATCTAAAAAAGATTGAAGAGTTAAAAAAGGAGTAAACTATGAGTATCCGCGCCACAGAGAAAATTCTCAATGTTTTGATCTTCATTGGTATTTTAGTTCTGCTTTTCGTTGTCGGCTATCCCCAGTATAAAGAAGCCCAGCCTGTGCACATTCGCTTTGGTGTTGATAAATCCTTCGGCTCCCTCCCCTTCTATGTTGCAAAACTTGACACCTCAAGAAGATATTATGAACTGGAAAGGATCGCACCCGAGTTTGTGGATGTGGGTGACAATCCACTGGAGGAATTAAAGTCAGGGAAATATGATGTCGTTGCTGTCCCCTGGTATTCTCTTTTATTATCCCCGGCCATCAATGGTGATACAGTAAAGGCGGTCTGTTCAATTGAACTCAAGGCAATCAGCGATGCGATTATCCTTCCCAAGGGCACGAAAATTAAACTATTGAAGGATTTGAATAATAAAAGAATTGGACTTTTAAAGAGCGATGAATACCTCTTTGATTTAATCTTTCCCGAATTGGCCTTTGAGAAACTCACCGCGGTTAAAAAGGTGCTTCTTGCCCCCGAAGAGATTCCAACTGCCCTTGCCGATGGGAAGGTAGATGCCCTTTATCTCCTTGAACCATACCGGAGTTACATAATCCATCAGGGTGATACCGCCTTTGCCGAAGGATTTGTTTACAAATATATTTCAACGACAATGCCCTATCTCGCAATTGTAATGCGCAAAAGTTTTGTTCAGGGAAACCGAAGTGCGGCATATAGATTGAAGAATGCACTTGATGGGGTTTTTGGTTTTTTAAGGGTTCATCCGGAGGTTGGAAAATCAACTTTGCTTGAGATAAAAGGCTGGGCTAAAGACGAAATCCTTTTGTCAAATATTCGTATGCCGGAATATAATAGACTTACCGAAGTAGACTTCAAGAGTATTGAGAACTATCAAGCCTGGCTTGTGCGCCGTGGTATTGGCACCTGCGGGATGAAACCCCAGGAATTCTTCTTTGAAAAGACCGATTTCAAACGTTAAACCGGTCGTGCTAAATGGGGAGCTAGCGGTGCCCTGAACCCGAAATCCGCTTATGCGGGATTGAATGCTCTGATGAGTCTTTCTATCCAGGGGCAACAGGAAAATACTTAGAATGTTGAGGTCCGGGTCTTATGAAGGCACCGTCTACAAACCCCGCCAGGTCCGGAAGGAAGCAACGGTAAGTAGAAAAGGGCTGGTCATAAGGGTGCCTGGGCGGAGTTCTAATTTTTTTCTGTTCCTGGGTAGAATGGCGAACAGAGTGCACGACCGGTAAAAGTCGTAAATAGTAGGCAGTAAATGCTAAATCGAAAAAGATAAGAAAAAAACAGACAACTACAAGAGGTTGTCCTGAATCCCGACATCTCGTCAGGAAAGGTTTATTGCAGAGATTGCCCCTGCGATTAACTGGATCTCAGACTTTAGTAGTGTCATCCTGAACCCTGGCGTGGCGTCAGGCAGGGTTCAGGATATGAATAATTCGGGTTAGGGGTTTTCAAGGAAGAATCCCCTTGATGATGTTCAAGAACAAATATAGCGAAAATTCCGGAGAAAAACGATTTTTTTACAGGTAAACAAATATGGCATATCGGGTAATTTCTTTAAAGTACCGACCCCAGGATTTTGACCAGATAACCGGTCAGGGACACATTGTCCTTTCTTTAAAGGGTGCCATAAATAAGGGTGAAATTGGCCATGCCTTTCTATTTGCCGGACCAAGAGGGGTTGGCAAGACGACAATGGCAAGGATATTTGCCAAGAGTCTTAATTGCATAAATGGTCCAACAATTCATCCCTGTCAGGAGTGCCAGTCCTGCCGGGAAATCACCGTCTCAAGGAGTGTTGATGTAATTGAAATTGATGGGGCATCAAATCGCGGGATTGATGAGGTAAGAAATTTGAGGGAGGGAATAAAGTATGCTCCACTCCATAGCCGTTATAAAGTATATATAATTGATGAGGTTCATATGCTTACCCAGGAGGCCTTCAATGCCCTTTTAAAGACCCTTGAGGAACCACCGCCCAATGTTGTATTTATCCTTGCCACAACCAACCCTTCAAAGATTCCTGCTACAATCCTTTCAAGGTGTCAGCGGTTTATCTTTAAAAGACTTTCCCTCAGTGAAATTACCACTCGTCTAAAGGAGATTGCACAAAAAGAGGGAATAAAGATAACTGAAAGGGCTTTGTTCTATCTCGCACAAAGGGCTGACGGTTCTATTCGTGATGGCGAAAGTATCCTTGAGCAACTTTCCTCTTTTGTGGAAGACGAAATTACCGAAGAAGATGTCTTTAAACTGGTCGGACTTTTGAGTAATGACTTCTATTTTGAACTTTTAAATAAAATTGCCCATAACAATCTTAAAGGGATGATTGAGGAGTTAAACCGGGCGATTGAAAATGGGGCTGACCCCCTTGAAATCTATCGGGGACTGGTCTCTTTTTTAAGAAAGGTATTCCTTTCCCATATTGGACTCAAAGAGGACCTCCTTGAGTCAAGTGCCGAAGAGATTGAACTATTGAAGTCAATAAAATTAGATATCCCCAAACTCATAAATCTGCTTGAAACCTGTTTGAAGTTTGAGGAGACTATAAGACGTTCAATAAATTCAAGGATTGCGATTGAATTGCTCTTTACCCAACTGGTCAGCGGATATGGAATATTAGAATCCAGGGCCTCAAAGGGGCATTCAAATTTATTAAATCCCAACGGTATAAAACAGAATCTTATTTCCTACATTGCACAGAAAAATCCCCGAATTGGAGCGGCAATTCATCAGGCAGAGATTAAAATATCGGAAGGGAAAATCAATATAAAAGTAAACAATGAATTTCATAGAAATGAATTGACCAGTAATCAGGAACTATTGAAAGAAATAATAAAGAGTTTTTTTAATAAAGAATATAATCTGAACATTGAAACTGTTGAAACATCCCAGAAGCCTGACGGTCTTGTGCAGAAGATAAAGACAATGTTTGATGGCGAAGAGGTGCGGTAAAGAATATGAGAGATATCTTTAAAGAGGCGCTAAAATTACAGGAGAAGTTACACGAGGAATTACAGAAGATTAGGATTGAGGGCAGTGCAGGTGGTGGGATGGTAAAGATTGAGATGGATGGTGAGCAGAATGTTCTCTCCGTAAAGATTGAACCCCAAATTTTTGAGGAAAAGGACATCGGGATGCTTGAGGATTTGATTGTAGCTGCATTTAATGATGCAAAGAAAAAGATTCAGGAAAAGGTTCAGGAAAATCTCCGAAACATTACCGGACTGCCTTTACGATTTTAATGACTAAACCCTTATTCCCCGTTCAATGAAGAGATGCCGCTTAATCTTCTGGGTTGTAGTTTTGGGAAATTCCTCCTCCCTTATTTCAAACCGGGTAATCCGCTTATAAATGGGAATACCTTCATTGACCCTCTTTATTTCTTCCTTAAATAATTTTTGTATATCCTCCTCACTCATCTCTATATTTTTTGAGATACTGTATTCCTCAAGCAGTTCATAATTGGGATGAATCAAGGCGCAGACCTCTTCTTTCTTCGTCTTCGGGTCAATACGGGGCACAACCAGAACCTCTTTAACCCAGGGACTCTTTAAGAGCAAATCTTCAAGTTCTTCAGGATAGATATTCTTACCGGTCTGGGTAACAATAACACTCTTCTTCCTTCCTGTAATATATAAATAACCATTATTGTCAAAATATCCTAAATCACCGGTCCAGAGCCAGCCATCTTTTAAGACTTCATCGGTTGCCCTTTTATTATTGTAATATCCAAGCATCACATTTGGCCCGCGCACTAAAATCTCGCCGACCCCATTCTCATCCGGTTCGGCTATCTTTACCTCAACATCAGGAATGGGCAGACCAACCGAGAGATTTTTGGGTTTGCCTACAGGATTGACTGAAATAACCGGGGAAGTTTCAGTCAATCCATAACCCTGCAGGATTGGAATTCCCATAAGTTCAAGCCCCTGAATTACCTTTTCCGGCAGTGCTGCACCGCCTGACACCGCAAGTCTCAAGTTTTCAAGTCCCATTTCTTTTCTTATTCGGGCAAATAGCGGCTTTCTTAAAAACTTAAAGACCGAGCCAATGCCGGTGATTGTGTTAAAGAGAATCTTTTGGGGAACTGGTGCACTCGCCACCTTCCTTTCCACTCCCGAAAGGAACTTCTCAAAGACCAATGGAACCGCAATGAGACATTTGACCTTTGCCTCCTTCATTATGCCGATCAGTTCGTTGGGCTTTAAACTGGGCGGATAATAGATTGTTGCCCCTTTAAAAAGGGGATACAGGAATCCGCAGGTTGCCTCAAATGTATGGTGCAGGGGAATTATGGAAACCATTGTCTCTCCGGGATAGATGGGAATTACCTGAGATATTGATTTTATATTGCTCAAGATATTCTTATGGCTGAGCATTACCGCCTTTGATGTGCCGGTGGTTCCGGAGGTGAAGATCAGCACGGCGAGTGAGTCGGGATTGATTTTCTCCTTTGTCTCTGAGGCAGGAGGTAAATTTTTAACCTCACCCATTTTGATAAGAAATTTAAAATTCTTCAGTTCTCCTTTTATTGATTCAAGTTTATATAAGTGATTTTCTGAGCATATTCCGCCCCGGGCATTGCTCTCTTTGAGGATATGTAATAACTCACCTTCACTCAATAATGGATCCAGGGGGACACATATACATCCTGCCCTTAATATACCAAGGTAGGCAATACCCCATTCCGGCCGATTTTCACCAAGAACTGCAAAACATTCACCGGTTTTCACCCCCAGTTTTTTTAAATAGTTCTTTAATCTTATAACCGCATCTTTTAATTGGCAATACTTATATTCTGTAGTTTCTTTTTTTAGTGCGATTCTTTCTGGATATTTTTCAACCGATTCCTCAAATATCTCACCCAGGGTCTCCAAAATTTCCTCCGAGTTTGATGATATTATCCCTTCCCTTCTTTATTAGAATCTGCACAAGTTCATCAACATCATACTTCTCACGCAGAAGAAAAAATTCAAGGAGCATTGGCAGATTTACACCACAGACAACCCTGATGTTTTTATCCTCTCTTAAAAGATTGAGGCAGGAGATTCCACAACTGCCACCGGGCAGGTCAACAAAGACTATATGGGGCGACTTTGTTCTATTTAGGGCCTCTTTAATCTTCTGATTCAACTGTTCGCAGGACAATCCCACATTGCTTATTGTCTCAATCCCTTCCTGTTTACCCAGTATTCCCTGGGCAGTTTCCAGGATTGAATATGCAAAATTGCCGTGTCCAACAATTATTCCATTTATCATTCTATATCCTCATCAAAATAGACACTTGGTAGTTCATTTTTTGCAAGAACCCTTTTTAATTCCCGGTCATATTCCTTTGCCGCATCAATTCCCCTTAACTTCAATAAATAATTCATCGCCACAACTTCAGCAATAACTGATATATTCTTGCCCGGGGTGAGGGGAATCAAAATGTGGGGAATTTTTATACCCAGTATCGTCTTTTCCCGATAACTGAGTCCCAATCTATCATATTCTCCCTTTGCCTCATCCCAGAAGATGAATTCAATAATCACTTCAATCCTTTTGCGCAGCCTCACCGACTTTACACCAAATATCCTGAAGACATCAATGATTCCTACCCCCCTTATCTCAAGATGGTGTCTCAATCGGTCACTCTTTTCAGCACCGGTGCCAATTAGTATTTCACCCCTTTTGATTATCTTCACCAGGTCATCAGCAACAAGACGATGTCCCCTTTCTACCAGATCAAGGGCACATTCACTCTTACCGGTCCCGGGTTTTCCGATAAATAGAATGCCAACCCCGTAAATATCCATCAGAGTTCCCTGAATGTATTTGGTCGGGGCAAGTTTGTAATCAAGATATGTGGAAAGTGCGTGAATGAATGGCGTGGTTGACATCGGAGTGCGCAGGATTGGAATTTTCCTCTTTTCCGCCTCATAAATTAAAATCTTATCCACCTTTAACTTCTTTGTCACTATGACACAGGGAGTCCCCAATTTCATAATCGTGGCGACCCTGCGGTTCTTTATCTTTTCATCCAGTATCTTGAGATAAGAGGTTTCGGTCTTGCCAATAATCATAATCCGGTCGCTTAAGAAATATCCTGTATAGCCGGCCAGGGCAAGACCGGGCCGGAATACATCGTATGTAGTTATAAAACGGTCTTTTAGATATTCCCCACCAGAAATAATCTCAAAAGAGAAGTCCTTTCTCTTTTCTTTATACAGAGTTTCGGCAGGTATTTGGTTCATAGCCTTTTTGCCCTGGCTCTAAGCCTTTTCTTCTCTTTAAATTTATCTTCATACTTCTGGAGTTGGCGCTCGGCCTTTTTTACAATTTCGTTTATTCCCTGGTAGATATCCTGGGTGGTCACCTTGGTGGTAATTGTAGAATGTTTGACTGCAAGGCTGAGTTCAACAATGCTTATTGATTTGTCCTTTTCTAAAACCAGATGCCCATTTATTATATGATGGGAAAATCTTCTCAACTTATTTAACTTCTTCCCGGCAAATTCAGTCAGGGCATCGGTGAGTTGAAAATTTCTTGCCGAGATGGTTAGATTCATAAAAACCTCCCTGGTTTAAAGATGGATTCTTTCAAAACTACAAAATATATCTTGATACATCCACATCCTTAACAATCTTTTCCAATTTCTGGTGCACATAATTGCCCGTTATCTTTACATTCTTTTCGCTCACCTTGGGTGCTATATAAAGTAGGTCTTCAAGCAGTTTGGTCATCACTGTATGAAGTCTTCTTGCCCCAATATTTTCAGTAGATTCATTTACCCGGACGGCGATTTCGGCGATAGCATCAATCGCATCGGGGGTGAATTCAAGTCTTATTCCCTCGGTGTTCAAAAGTGCAATGTATTGTTTGATCAATGAATTTTCTGGTTCAACCAGGATTCTTTTAAATTCTTCTTTTCCCAGGGGTGAAAGTTCAACCCGAATCGGAAATCTACCCTGAAGTTCAGGGATTAAATCCGATGGTTTCTTGTTATGGAAGGCGCCTGCAGCAATAAATAGAATGTGGTCGGTCTTTACCATTCCGTATTTCGTCATCACACTTGAGCCTTCAACGATGGGCAGGAGGTCACGCTGGACTCCTTCCCGGGAAACATCCGGCCCACTTGTAATCCCACCTCCTACAATCTTATCAATTTCATCAATGAAGATAATCCCTGATTCTTGAGCCCGCTGTTTTGCCTCCGCAATCACTTCATCCATATCAATTAACTTCTCGGTTTCCTCATTCTCCAGGATTCGGAGTGCCTCCTTTATCGTCATCTTTTTTTTCTTTTTTCTCTTTGGCAATTTATTACCCAGCGCCTCTTCTATCGCAAGACTGAGGTCCTCAATTCCGGCCTGACTGAAGATTTCAACAAAAGGAACGATCTGTCGGGAAACTTCAAGTTCAACAATACGATTATCAAGTTTGTGTTGCCTTAAGAGTTCCCTCATCTTCTCCCTGGTTTCCTGGCCTAAATCCCGGGAATTTTTATCCGAACGAACCGGGACAGGCAGGAGGATATCCAATATCCTTTCCTCGGCAAATTGTCTTGCCTTCTCCTCAACCTGATGGTATTTTTCCTGACGCACCATATTCACTGATATCTCAACGAGGTCACGGACCATTGATTCAACATCCCTGCCGACATATCCCACTTCAGTATAACGGGAGGCTTCTACCTTTACAAATGGAGCATGGGCAAGGTCGGCAAGCCGCCGGGCGATTTCAGTTTTTCCTACCCCGGTGGGACCGATCAGGATAATATTATTGGGATATATCTCTTCCCTTATCTTTTCTGTTACCTTCTGCCTGCGCCAGCGATTTCTCAAGGCTATCGCCACCGCTCTCTTTGCCTCATTCTGTCCGATTATATACCTGTCCAATCGGGCAACAATTTCATCCGGGGTAAGATATTCTTTTATTGAGGAACCCTTTCTGGTTAATTTCTCCTCCATTACAATAATTATAATAAATAAATTTCAAAAATCAAGAGAAAATTGCACAATCCATAGAATCTGTTATCCAGCAAGAATCAATAATTTTGTAGCAATTATTGACTTGTTAAAAATTTTCGTTATAATATTACAATGAAACAGAAAGAAATTTATTTAGATGAACTAACCGGGGCATTTAATCGTCGCTATTTGTACTACTGGGTGGATACTGAAATCAAAAGGGCAAATCGCTTTGCCAAGAAATTTGCCCTCATATTGCTTGACATTGATAACTTTCGGGATATTAATAATACCTACGGTCATCTGGAAGGCGATTTGGTTCTAACTGAATTTGTAAAATTTTTAAGGGGTGTAATCCGGGAGGTGGATATTCTTGTTCGTTATGGCGGCGATGAATTTATTGTCCTTGTTCCCAATACCACGCCACAGGGCACAATGGAACTTGCCCAGCGAATACTCTCCCTGCTAAATAAGTCATTAATCGCCAATCATAAGATTTTATGCAGCATTGGATATGCCATATATCCCGATGATGGAGCAACGATTGAAACTTTAATAAGCCTTGCGGATAATCTTATGTATAACGCCAAGAAGGAAGGCAAAAACCGGATTGGCTTAAAAAGGGAAGTTATTAAAAAATTACAAATCCCCTCCCCGGTCGTGATTGGACGAGAAGAAGAGACCCAGTGGTGTCTGAATCAATTGAATGAATATCGGGCGATTTTTATTGCTGGTGAGGCAGGAATTGGTAAAACCCGATTGGTTCTTGAAGTGAAGAAGAGACAACCTGAATCATTCTTGTTAAGAGCCAATTCCTATGCGGCACTGTCATCGGTTCCTTATCATCCCATAAGAAATATGCTCAACGAAGTTATAAATTCTGAGTTCGCCCTGGTCCAGCATATCTTCAAGCAGATGCCCGAAATTTATAAATCAGAAATTATGAAGTTGCTCCCCGAGGAAACAACTATTTCCGTAAGGGAATCGGAAATGGATAAATTTCGTCTCTTCAATAGCATTACGACATTTATCCTTAAAATTGCCGAATTTATTGCCCCCCGCCTTCTTTTTGTCTTTATTGACGACCTCCACTGGACCGACCTGTTCAGTGTTGAACTCCTTGATTTTCTATTGAGAAGCATTAAAGGGAATATCAGAGTTTTCGGGACCTATCGGATTGAGGAGATTAAGGGTAGCCCGGTTAATGAATTCTTCAGTATCTGGGCAAGAGAAAAACTCTATACCCAGATAAAACTGTCCCCCTTAAATGAATCCCAGACCTTTAAGATGCTTGAGTCAATAATGGGCGTGGTTTCCCACGATTTTGCCCAAATAATTTATAAACAGTGTGGCGGTAATCCATTCTACACTGAAGAGATTTTGAGAGAATTATACCATCGGCATAGTCTATTCTGGAATGGTCGGGAATGGATTTTAATGATGGAGAAGGATTTAACCATTCCCAGTTCTATTGAAGAGGTAACGATTAGAAAATTAAAATTTCTCTCACCGGAAACAAAAAATTTCTTGGAGATTGCTGCGGTGTTGGGGCAGGAATTTGATGCGGAGATTATCTCCCTTGCCGCGAACAGAAATGTTGGTGAAACACTTGATGTCATTGACCAGTTGGTGAAAATGGGTTTTATCAAGGAACGACAAAATGAACTCTTTTTCTTCAGCGAAGATATGGTGAGGCAAATTGTTTACAAAAATATTCCCCGTGGTGACTTAATTAAATATCATAGAGCAGTTGGTGAGGCAATTGAGAAGTATTATCATTCAACAATCCCGAGTTATTACGAGCAACTTGCCCACCATTTTACCCTGGCAAACGACCCTCAAAAGGCGTTATTTTATTCAAAAGAAGCCGGCCTGAAATGTAAGAAAAATTATGCCCATAATCAGGCAATTGAATTTCTTACCAATGCCCTTAGATACGAAGAAAATATTGCTGAAATTTTTAAAATCAAACTCAGTCTGGGAGAAATTTCCTACCTCTCCGGGAATTACACAAATGCCATAAAACATCTCAGTGATTGTCGGCGCACGAAGCCCGGTGATTTTGAGGTATACAGGAAGTTGGGTCAGGTTTATGAGGACATTGGTGATTATAGAAATGCCCTGAAGATTTATCGGGAGGGAATGAAGATAACAAAGGGCCATAAGTTCCAGTATTATTTTCAGTCAGCAATCGCCTGGGTTTATACGCGATTGGGGGATTATTTAAAGGCAAAGAGATTGTGTGAAAGGATACTGAAAGGACATAAATCTGTTCCATTGGATGTTTTGGGTGATACCTGTGTTACAATTGGGGTGGTATTCTTAAGAACCGGTGAATATGACAGGGCTGAATCTTATATCAAAAGGGCATTAAAGATAAGGGAGTCATTAAAGGATAAAAAGGGAATGGCAGCCTGCTATCTTGACCTCGCCATTGTGTATGTAAGAAATTTAAACCCCAGGGTTTGTGAAAAACTTTACAAAAAGGCGCTGGCGCTATATGAAGAAATTGGTTATCAACAGGGAGTGGTTATTGTTTTACTTGACCTCGGGTCTTTACTTGTAAATTATGATTTAGTAAAGGCGGAAGAATACTATTTAAAGGGACTTGAAATTGCCAAATTGCTGCGGACAAAAATAGACCTTATCTATCTTTACAATCATCTCGGTTCCTTAAATTTCCGCCGACTAATGGATGAGCAGGCATTGGAAAATTATAAGAAGGCATTAGAACTTGCCCGGGAAATAAATTTTAAAGAAGGTATTATTTTTATCAATAACAATATGAGTGAACTATACCGGGAAAGGGGGTTGATAAAAAAAGGTATGGCGCACTTAAAAAGGGCAGCAAAAGTTGCGAATGAACTGGGATTGAAATATTCTATTTACGGCTGTGAAATGGAAGAGATTGAATATCTTTTACTAAAGAATAATCTTTTAAAGGCAAATAGACTCTCAAAGAAGTTATATAATCTGCTGAAGTCAGAAGTTGACCTCAGGTATCGGGTTTACTCGTTTATCTATAGAGGGCGGGTGCTTGTGGCAATGAAAAAATACGCTCAGGCACACCTCTATTATCAACAGGCACTGGAAATTTTCAAGTCCTGCCCGGAGAATTCAATCCTCGGTGAAATTTATTATCTTTTAGGAATCCTTTTAAAAAAGGAAAATAAAAATCAGGAAGCATTAAAAATGTTTTTAACTGCCAAACAGATATTTTCAAAGATCGGGAATCTATTTTATATAGATAAAATTGAAAAGGAAGTTGCAGGTTAAATCAATCCGCTTTCTTTAAGTAGCGAGTAGAGAGTAGCAAGTAGCGAGAAAAATCTTGAAATTAGTAATTTGGTGAAGAAGTGAGTATGGAAAATTAGAAATAAGAAGTTAGATTTTACCGCTATCCGCCACACTGCTTGGCGGATTGACAAACATTTTTCAAACTTCCAACTTCCATACCCACTTCTTCAACTAACTTCCAACATCTAAAAATTCATAAGGGTTATCAAGGGTAATTAAGGGTTTCCTTTTCCCTTTGCATTCACGGTTCACGGTAAATTTTTCACGAATTTCCCCTCTTTACCCTTTCTTATCGCCCTTTATCCTTTTTTAGCCTTCTTGAGCTTTCTTCTTTAATTCTCTTAAGTTTTTCGGAGTAGCAGACCTCAGGAAAAAGGGATGGAAAAGCAATGAAAATTGCCTACTCAACACTCAGGATTTTGAATTCAATCCTTCGGTTTTGGTCACGCCCGGATTTCGTCCTGTTATCAGCAATGGGCTGACTTTCACCATAGCCCCGCACCTCAAGTCGTGATGCGTCAATATTATGGTATCTCACAAGATAGTCCTTTACCGCATTGGCACGCTGGTAAGAGAGTTTCATATTATATGAGTCAGAACCAATACTATCGGTATGCCCGCCAATCTCTACCCTCATCTTTGGCTTGGCAATTAAGACCTTTGCCGCGTCATCAAGAACCGGATAGGATTCGGGTTTAATCACGGCTGAATTGAAGTCAAAGTAAATTCCCCTTAAGATTATTCGCTCACCGACCTTGGGAACCTTACGCAAAGTAAAGTTCTGAATCTTTGTTTCGTCTTTATTGAGAACCACGGGCGCGGTTTCTGGGATATAATCCATTGCCTCAACCTTCACCACATAAGTGCCAGGTGGAACTGTCACCTTATAGATACCAGTTGCTTGGTCGGTTGTTTTTGCAGGAATTTTGCTATCCACAAATGTAATCTGGGCCAGAAGCGGTGCACCAGATTCAACATCCGAAACTTTACCCATAAGAGTTGCCTGCTCAACACTTATCTTTGCAAGTCCAATATCAACAACCTTGGTATCCCCTTCCTGCAGGGTAATTACCTTTTCATCAAATTGATACCCGGTCGCCTCAATGTGCAGTCGGTAGGTCCCTGGTGAGAGAATTACTGAATACATTCCCGAGGTGTCGGAATTGGTCGCCGGCAATTGAGTCTGGGGAAATGTGATATTGGCAACGATGGGTAGTTTTGTCTCCGCATCATAGATTTTGCCAATTACCTTTGCAATCTCCTTTTTATTGAGGTTAAAGTCAAGGATAATCTGGTCTCCATCCTTTAAGACAACACCCTGTTCTTTCCACCTGTATCCTTCAGCCTCAACATGGATTCGGAAACTGCCCGGTCCAAAAGAGACCTGATAGGTTCCATTCTCTGAAGTTTGAATCGGCTCTTTATCCGAACCCGGGAATGAGATCGTTGCCGTTATCGGCTCTCCGGTCTTGGCATCATAAACTCTACCCGAAACCTTGGCAATTGGTATGTGAACCTCTACCTTCTTTATTAAATCCGCACCGCCGGAGAGATTGAAAAATACCTTCCACCAGGTGCCTGGATACCTTTCGGGACTGAGATTATGCATCCTCTGGGGATTGAGCAGAGCCAATTCACAACCCAGGTCAAAACTGACGCTTCTTGCCCCAAACCGAACTCCGGGGGTAATCCACAGGGACTCCTCTTTAGCATCAAAGTCATAATAACCATACAATTCACAAAGAAATCTCACCTCTTCAGTGGGTATCAGTTCAATGCCGATACCATGGAGAATATAATTTGGTCTTTGATAAAAACTATCCGGCGGGACATACTCCGGTCTATGGTCAGGGCCGGTAACCATCCACCCACCATTAAGATGTGCAGCAAAGGGCCCGACTCTAAAGTCAACCAGACCGCTTGTTGCGTAATCAGGGTCATGGGGAACATAAGGTGGAAAATGGGGAGCAACCGGTGTTGCATTGGCATCTGAGAATGAATCAGAATAGAATCTCTTATCAAATTCTAATTTGTCAGTAGATAAACCAGGTCCCCAGTTGATGTGTCCTTCAATGCCAAATGCATAGGTAAGAGGGGTGGTCTGGTCAACAGTGATTCCATATCCAGCCTTTGCCCCGATTTCTATCGTTTCAAACCCCCAGGGTGGGTCAGGGTCACCTCGCTTTATCGGATAGTTATTCATTTCAAACCATTTTAAAAATCCAGTCATTCTAAAACGGGCTTCCAGGTAGTCAATGATAGAATAAGATAATCCTCCTGAAAGATTGAAAAAGTGCTTTCGGTCGGTTGTGTAAGTGCCGGCCTGAAGAGATTGCAACTCCTCAAATCTTTCTGCGGGCGATAGATGGAAGGAGAGCATTCCCATATTGTGGGGCTGGGCATACTGGATTTTAAACATTCCCCGATTTCCATAAACGGAGATTTCCTGACCGAAAAATAGAACCGGCAGGAAAGAGAGAGTGATGAGAAGTTTTCTCATAAGAACCTCCTGTTATTTATTTAAACGAAAGCCTGGCCCCAACGGGAGTCGAACCCGTCCCTTCACCTTGAAAGAGTGATGTCCTAACCACTAGACGATGGGGCCTTATGGGTAAGGATATAAAGGTTCCTGAATGATTCATTATCCACAATTGCCCGGTTGATGAGAAAGTAATTCTCAAGATTCGCATTGGTTGCCATTATCCTATTAGAGAGGTCTTCACCCATTGCCAGCAAGAACTTTGCAGCAATCTTCGGATTTTCATTGAGAATTTCCATAAACTGGCTTCTTTTCAAAACCAATAGCCGACAGTCGGTCTTTGCCTTCACTGTTGCCGAGCGTGGTTTTTCTGTAAGTAGGGACATCTCACCAAAAAAAGAAAATTCACCAAGTTCCGAAAGGATGAGAATCAGGTCGCCACGGGTTAAAAAGACCTCAACCTTACCGGATTCAATAATAAACATCTCCTCACCAGTGCTTCCCTCTTTGATGATTACAGTATCCTTTGGCACCTCACGGGGTTCCCACCTTGTCCGCATCCATTCAATCTCTTGGGGAGAAAGATACCTAAACAAAAGAACATTTTTAAAATCCTTCATAAGGATAATTCTATCCAAATTTTGTCAGTTGTCAACCCTGCGTTTTAAATCAAAAATAATCTTACCGAAATTGGGTTATTTAATCAAGATACATCAGGGGAGTTCCCCTGAAACCCCAATAATCGCTTTGCCTGAAGTTGTGCACTATCTTTATCATAATGCCCAATCCTGATGTATCTTGTCCTTCTCTTTTTCTATAATGAAAAGTTTCATTATTAAGTATAGGAATTTTTCAAATTCCTATACTTGAACATACTTCAGGGGATTCTCCCCTTAACCCCCCTAAATCCCCCTTATTCTCCCTTTACAAAGGGGGGATACAAAATTGTAGTTGCCCAATTCATTGGGCATTGTCCGATAAATCGGACAACTACATTTATCTTTCCATATTGGAATTTCAATAATTCCTATATCTTGGATTCAAACGGATAAAGGCAGATTAAAAACAGATAAAATTCCCCCTCACCCTGCCCTCTCCCCGTTAAAACGGGGAGAGGATTAAGGTGAGGGGTCCCTTGTTAATTTATTGAAAGTATAGAAATTTCTCAAATTCCTATATTTCAAAATAAAAATTCTTACCCCAATACTTGAAAAAATAGCGACTCCCGGGTATATTTTACCGGAAAGGAGTCGCTATGATTATAAACATCCCGAAGGAAGTATACACAATGAAGGCTAAAAGGTCAATAATTAAATCAAATGCGGAAATCTATAAGCAGGCGCCAAGGACACTGAAGGAAGAAATCCTTGATGACCTCAAAAAAGTCTTGCATTTGCACAGAAAATATATTATTACGCTCCTCAATAACACGGGTAAAGTATATTATACCCCCTCCTAAAAGTCATTGCGAGCCCGAACCAAAGGCCAGGGCGTGGCAATCCGACGAAGTCGTTGCGAGGCCTCGTCCATTATCAATGGGCGGGACGAAGCAATCTCATTGAGATTCCTCGGAATGACCCTTCGGGTCAGATTGCTTCGGCTCTCTACGAGAGCCTCACAATGACAGGTGAGGAATCTCGCTTTTCGCAATGACTAAAAGAAAAAACAGAGTGTCCCCTCACCCTTATCTTCTTTTTAGTAGAAAAAGTAGAGAGTAACAAGTAGCGAGAAAAAAATTAAAATTCTTTCTACTCTCTCCTTGCTACTCGCTACTGACAAAGGCGCAAATCCGCTTTAGGATTGCATTTGAACGAAATTTACCAAAAATTGTATGAATAATTCGGGCTAAGGATGATGAGGAAGAAGATGAATAATCCATTTCGTTTTAGCCCTGTTATTCTGAAAAATATTGATTTGATTTGGGTAAGATTTTATTTTGATTTAAGACGCCCCTGTAATTTTTGCCCTCAAAAATCTTTGACAGGATGCACATCTTCCACACATCCTCTCATATCCTAAATAGCAGGGATATACATATTCAAGCGGGGCATCTATTTTTAATCCTTTCTGATAAATCTCTTTTTTTGTGTAATCAGCCACATAACTTATTATTTTAACCCTTTTTAATGTGCTAAGGGCAAGGTCTTTATTTATAATTTTTAAAAACTTTATTGTATTGTCTGGAAATTCCCTTGCTTCTTCCCGATTGAAGCCTGTGACTATTAAATCTGCACCATAATAATCGGCAAAAGAGGCAGCGATGTTAATAAATAATCCATTACGATTCGGAACCCAGACATCTTTGATACTCAAAAATTTTTTATGCCCAGTTTTAACCGGCCTTCCAATGAGTGCACATCTTTTGAATTCCTTGAAAAACGGTAGTTTGATAACCCTGTGCTTAATCTTTAAAAACTTACAAATCTTTCTTGACGCAAAAATCTCCATTTTTGCTGCCCGCTGTCCATAATCAATGGTCAGGGCAAAAAGGGGCTTGGTCTTTTTAACGGCAATCGTGGCACTCACGGTTGAATCCAGCCCACCGGATAAGAGAATAATACTTTTTGGTTTCATAATAAAGAATTATACCTACTTTTTCCATAAGGTCAACTTTGTTATTCACCATAAAATTTTAGATGTTTTTGCTTTCTTTGGCAATTGTAAAATTGTCTATCAAAATCTTATACCTCAGCAAGTCCGCCAAATCGAGTGGCGGACGATATTGCACTTAAAACAAATCCCTAAAGTAGAAATTTCAGTTTTATTTTTTGAAAAATGTAGCGGTGCGATTTATCGCACAAAATTAAATTTTCATTGTCGCATAAATGCGACCGCTACAGTTAAGATATCACCAATGCTAAAATAATTCATACAAAGACCATTATGGTTACGAAATGGGTGAGATTGAAATGCCAGGGTTGCACACCCAATCAATGGAAGCCAATCATATTGATGTTTATCAAGATGTCCGGAATAACAGACTAAAACTTGCGCCCCTTTATTTGCGGTAAAAATGTTGCCAATAATGTTACAAAGTAAAAAAGACAATCTCCTTGACATTCTTGTTTTATGACATATAATAAATTATTATGGCCCTAAAGGAGTAGCGATGAAACAATATGAAGCGGTTATAAGGGTTATGGAAGAAAATGGGGGTTATGCTACACTTGGATTTCTTTACCAGGAAGCTCTTAAAATTCCCAATGTAAAATGGGGTACAAAAACCCCATTTGCAAGCATACGAAGGATTGTTCAAGATAAAAGATTCTTCTTTAAAATAAAACCCGGCTTATGGGCGTTAAAAAGTTACGCAAATAGGTTACCGGATAACTTGCTATCACTTATTGAGGAAGACAGAAAAGAGAAATTAGAAGGTCAATTTACACATTCGTATTTTCAGGGTTTGGTAGTTGAAATTGGCAATTTAAAGGGTTTTTTGACATACGTTCCTACCCAGGATCAAAATAAAAAGTTTTTGAATAAAAATTTGGGAGAGGTTATCAAACTCAAAACGATGTTAGAATTTACTTATAACTCTGTCTTAGAAAAAGTAAAATCAATCGATGTGTGGTGGTTTAATGAACGAAATTTCCCAGCGTATGTATTTGAAATAGAACACACATCAGATTTTAGGAATGCATTAATTAAATTCCTTGAGTTACAGGATTTTAAAGCGGAAATGGTAATAGTATCCTCAGAAAAACGTAAGAATGAATTTGTAAGCAGAATCAAGTTCACAAGTTTTGCGCCTATAAAAGACCGCGTGATTTATATGACTTATGATTATATCTCACAATGGCATTCCAAATTAAATGAACTTATACTCACAGAGAAAATAATTTCATAGATTATTATCCGAAATGTTCTGCTATAGAAGTAATGCAATAGACTTTTTTGTTGTATGTGTGCTTATTTTTCCTGATATGTCACAGCATTCTCAATGCCTTCCCAGACTGTGACTGATTTTATATTCTTTATTTTCTTTTTCACTTCTTGAAAAATATAGACTGCAATCCATTCAGCAGTTGTATTATGTTTTTTAAATATTGACATTGATAAAAATCTAAATATAATTATTTATGACTTTTTGTATCTTTTTAGGAATAATGATTACCCAAAGTTATCTCTCCATTGATGTTCCTTTAGAGCAAATTCGTTATAGAATAGAAGACAACCAGGGTTTCCAGAGGATTATATTAGAAGATGGTATTACCTTTGGTTCACCTGGTGCCCCTGAACTCCCTGGAATTATCCATATCTTCTGTTTGCCTCATAATCAAAATATAATGGAAGTCTCGGTTGTCTATGAGAGATGGGAACAAATCTCTGGGAATTTTAAGATTTATCCGGTGCAGAGTCCTCAAATAATTGGTGAACCACCTGAATTTACCCGACCCGATTCAACAATTTACAATTCCTGCAATTATTACCCCCAAAGTTGTATCATTGAATTCCATTCCGGCAATTTAAGAGGTTACCGGATCGGCCAAATTTTCATCTCGCCTTTCAGATACAATCCTGGCCTCAGCCATCTTGAAGTCCTGAAGGCCTTAAAAATAAGGATAAAAATTAGTTATTCTCCTTTGGGTATCAGCCCGAGACGTCAGACCCAACTTTCAAGAATGGTCTTCAAAAAATTTGTCTCTTCTATAACCGGGACACCTGATGAGGTTATTGAACCATCTTTTGGCATTGAAGAAAACCCGGAAGACTTAAGTCCTACTGAATTACCCTCGCTCTCAGGACCGCCGGTTGACCTTTTGATAATTACCACTGAGCAACTGATTCCCGGTTATGAAGAATTCGCCCGCCTAAAAAAACTTCTTGGTTTCAACACGGCAATAAAATCCACAAACTGGATAAGAGAGCATTATACAGGAGTTGATGATGCAGAACGGATAAGAAATTTTATCCGGGAGGCGGTTGAAAAATGGGGAACCAGTTTTGTTCTTCTGGGAAATGATGTGCCTGATATTCCAACAAGGTGGGTCTGGCTTGAGTATCTGATGGGTCTATTCCCGGCCCACATTGCCACCGACCTCTATTTCTCAGACCTTGATGGCAACTGGAACTATGATGGTGATGACCGGTTTGGTGAGCTACCGGATTCAATAGACTTTTATCCAGATGTATTTGTAGGGAGAATTCCGGCACACTCTTTAGAAGATATATCTGGATACCTTAACAAACTTCGTTTCTATATCTTTGAACCCCACTGTCCACCATCTGGTGAACCGCCATATCAAAGGAAGGCACTCTTTGTCTGTTCAAAATTGCATTACGAGAACGACGCATATTATATGGCATTGAGTCTTGCCGGGCGCCTTCCTGCAAATTTTCTTAAACACTTTTTAAATGAACAATCCTGGATAGATTTTAAAAATGGAATTTATCACGGCTATAATTTAATTACCTTCATTGCCCATGGTGATGTGAATAAGATGAGGGTGAGAACCATCCCTGATGAGTATATAACCAATTTCCACTACGACTCTTTAACCAATGTAATCAATCCCCTGATGGTGGTCATTACCTGTTATGCCGGACCATTCCAGGAGGATTGTCTCGGTGAACACTGGGTAATGAATACCCAGGGCGGGGGACTCGGATTTATCGGGCCAACAAGTTCAAGTATTGCCTCATATCACCTTGATTATATAAACTATCTCTTTGACTCTCTATTTTCTCTTCCCCTTGGTCCTGCCCTTTCTTATTCAAAAATACCTCTAATTCCCCCATCTCAGTTATCTGACAACTGGCACCGAATCTACCAGTTTTCTCTAAATTTATTGGGTGACCCAACTTTAAGATTATGGAATGGTTTCCCCTCCCTGATAGATTCCGTCGTTTTTCCTGAAACAATAAATCTGGGTATTGACACCCTGGTTATCCAGGTAAATCCTCCCCTTGATTCATTTTTGCTTATTCTCTATAAAGAAAATGAACTTTTCTCAAAAAATACGGGCCACTGGGGAATCGCTCAGGCGGCTGTAAAGACAAGGTCTTGTGGTTATCTTAAGTTCACAATCACTTCACCCGACTATTTTCCTTACATTGATTCCTTATATGTAATCCCTTCTGCTTCCCATCTTGTATATAATAATTATACAATAATTGATACATCAGGCAATGGCAATGGCATTATTAACCCTGGAGAAGAAATATTCTTAAAAATTTACCTGCAAAATAATGGCGGTCTGCCGGCAACAGATGTCTTCCTCTCAGTCAGCACTTCCGATTCCTTCATTACCTTTATCAATGATACTACATCGTATCCCGTTATAAATCCAAATTGTGTGGAAGAAAATTTAACTCCATTATCTTTTTTTACCAGAAATACAATATCCGATGAACATTCAATAGACTTCGTCCTGACAATAAATTACTCGGGGATGAATAACCTTGACACCTTTCAGATAATTGCCCAGGCACCAAAGATTTCACTCTTTACTCAGAAATATTTCCCACTTGTCAATCAGTATCTTGTATTACCATATGTAGAAAATAGAGGTCATCATTTTGCGGATTCAGTGGTTGCTCGTATCAGTGCCTATTCGGATACTATACTGGTTCTTGATAGCACCGCAACTTTTCCACCTGTTTTGCCCAACTCAATTACTTCGGCCCGGGATTCATTTGGTATTCTATTGAACCACCCCGCCGGCCAGCTGGTCTATAACTTCCGCCTCTATTACCGGGGGATAAAGGTTGAAGATAGAAAGATTAAACTGGACTCACTTATGGCACCCGATTCTTTAGTATCCTTTGGTATGCCCAATTCTATCTTGCTCAAATGGAAACCTGTGGATGGGGCGATTGGTTATAGAATATTTCGGGCCTTGAATCAAAATGGTCCTTACCAATTTTTAAATAATTCCCTTGAGCCAATCTGCTATTTTGAAGATACCGATATGCAATCTGCGCTTGATTACTATTATTATCTTTATGGAGTTGATTCCTCAATGAATGAAGGGATAAATTCTGATACAATTTGCGCAAAAATCAATCCCCGGGTTGCCCAGGGCTGGCCCAAAACGGTCTACGGTTATCTTTTCTCTTCACCAAACTTTGGTGACCTTGACCCCTCCTATCCCGGGCTGGAAATTGTGGTGGGCAGTCTTGATGGCAGCATTTACCTCTGGCATTACGATGGAACCCCATTTACAGGAAATGATGGCAGAATCTTTCAGGGGTATGGTGAAATCTGGTCCTCCCCGGCCGTTGGAGATGTAAATAATGACGGAACTCTGGAAATCTGCTTCGGAATTCGGCGTCCGCAAAATAACTTTTATATCTTAACAAGGAATGATACAATTTGGGAGCCGTTATCGGGCTGGCCCAAATCGCTATCGGGCGGAGTCCTTACATCTCCTGCCCTTGCCGATATTGATGGAGATGGTGATTTGGAAATATTTGTAATCTCTGAAGGGGCTAAACTTTATGCATTCCAGCATAATGGGGCTGGTCTCTATTCCCCTGATGGTCTATTAAAGAATCTTTATGGCTGGCATAGTGGCTCACCGGCAATAGGTGATATAGACGATGATGGAGATTTAGAGATTGTGGCCTGTGGCGGCGGTGATTCCGATTCACTGTTTGTCTGGGATGACAATGGGAACTATCATCCACCGTTTCCAATTGCGGTTTCCCGGGGGATGCTATATTCGCCGGTTCTTGGCGACATCATCGGCAACAGTAATCTTGAAATCTGTTTCTATACTGATTCCACACAATCTGTGAATGTGGTTGATGCCAATGGGGCTCTCCTCTGGCAGAATTATATCCCTAACCTGGGTGATGTTGAGGCATCGCCAATTCTTGCAAATATCGTAGGCAATGAACGACCGGAGGTAATCTGCGGAAATAATAAGGGATTACAGGTATTGATGGTATTTGATTCTCTGGGTAATGCGGTGCCGGGTTTTCCTCCAATATTCGGACATGACTATAAACTACCGATCGCCAGCGATATTGATGGAGACTCCGTAATGGAGATACTCTGTGGCGCTGCGGATTGGAATCTCTATGGAATAAATAATGATGGAAGTTTGACAGTCGGATTTCCGATCCATTTCGGAATCAGAATTGAGCAATCACCTGCGGTTTTTGATATTGATCTGGATGGAAAACTGGAGTTGATGGTTGGTGCCCATGATTTTAAGTTCTGGGTTTTCAATTTAAATTCAGAAATTTATGAGTGGCCAAAATTTCGCTATGACTCCTATAATTCAGGCTGCTATAAATCCTGTTTCTGGGCTATAATCAAACAGCGGATTGTTAAAGAAGATAAATCCCAATTTTCATTTTCAATATTTCCTAACCCATTTCTCAATCACCTTGTGATTCATTATGCATTGGGTAGTAATGATAGAGTAGTCCGTAGTCAGAAGTCAGTAGTTAACTTAAAGATCTATGATATAACCGGAAGGGTTGTGAAATCCTTCAATCTTTCTCCTCGCACCTCTCTACTCCCTACTTCCGTGGTCTGGGATGGCCGAGATGACCTTGGTCGCAGGCTACCTTCTAGTGTCTATTTTGTGCGTTTAGAGATTGGTGATTTTAAGAAGGTAAAGAAGGCGATACTGCTTCGGTAAATGGCGATGGTAAGGTGATAGTTTAGAATTTATTTTTATCTGCCCAAAAGTCTTTTTACCATTTTAACTAAATTTTCTGGTTGGAGGTGGTATTTTTTGTATAATGCAGTCGGCTCATCTGAACCACCATATTCAGTAATACCAATTTTGACAAATTTTGTCTTTATATTCTCTTCAGCAATGACCTGGGCAATGATGCTTCCCAATCCGGAATGGACAATATGGTCTTCGTAGGTTAAAACGAGACCGGTTTTTGCACCATTTAAAATTGCCTGTCTGTCAATTGATAACGGTGAAGAAATATTATACACACAGGCAGAAATTTTTTCTTCCTTTAGCCTCTCCCAGGCACAAATTGCCCGATGAGCCATCACCCCCATAGTAAATATTGCACAATCGCTACCATCCCTGAGGATGTCTGCCTTGCCATATTTGAATGTATACCTTTCATCAAAAAATATCTTACCTTCACTGGTTTTAATTATGGGCAGTTTTGTCCGGCCCACACCGATAACCCAGTTTCCAGATTGATTCAGGACATATCGGACAATGTGGTCGGTTTGATTCGGGTCCGCGGGAAGCAATATCTTAAAACCGAAGAGATTTCTCAAAACCCCAAGATAGTCAATGCAGTGATGGGTCTTGCCATCCGCACCGACATTGTAGCCAAGATGGGTCGCAAAAATTTTTAAATTTGTGTGATTTATATCGTTAAGGCGCAACTGATTATACACTTCATCAATTCCAAAAACGCCAAAATCTCCCCAGATTGTAACTATACCATTTATTGATAGTGCCCCGGCAATCGTTGCGGTGCTATGTTCACTCACGCCCGCTTCAAAAAAGTTTTCGGGTCTTATCTTGGCAAATTTATAGGTCTTCACAGACTCAGTAAGGTCGCAATCAAACACGGCAATCTTGTCCGGGGGATTATTTCGGGCAATTTCTTCCAGAACATTGCCAAAGACAACCCTGGGGTCAATTGTCTCAGTATATATTTTAGGCTTTCCGGTATTGAGATATGGTAAAGGAATCTCCTTTTTTCTAAATCTTTTAAATTTAAAATTTTTTTTCTCAGCCTTGAGTTTTTCAATATCGTTTTCAATGCCAAGTTCCATAAGTGCCCAGGCAAGTTCTCCTTCACTCAATGCCTGGCCATGATACTTCGCCTGATTCTCCATAAATGAGATTCCCTTGCCAATTGTCGTATTACAGATTATGGCACAGGGATTTTCCCTGTTCAGAATTGACTTGTTTATTGCCTCAAAGATTTCTTTTATATTATGCCCATCAACCTCAATTACACTCCAGCCATCAGCAATATAGTTCTCTTTGATATTTACCGGCATCACCTCCTCGGTCCGACCCGAAATCTGGAAATGATTATAGTCAATTAAAACCGTAAGATTTATCAAATTATATTTTCGTGCAAATCGTCGTGCCTCTCCAACCTGTCCTTTTGCCTGCTCTGCATCACTCATTATGACAAATGTGTGGTAATCTAAATTTTTTAATCTTGCCGCAAGGGCAAATCCACAGCCGGCACTCAAACCCTGACCGAGATTACCTGTTGACCATTCAACCCCGGGTATTTTTCTTTCAATATGCCCTTCAAATGGACTGCGCAGGTCTCTGAATCCCAATAAAACATCTTTGACATTAAAGAAACCAAGCCGGGCCAGAACCGCATAGAGACCTGGTGAAGTATGCCCGTGGCTGACAACAATTCTGTCTCTCTCTGGGTCGTTGTAGTTTTGGGGTGTAATATTGGCGAATGAAAAGACCGCAAGATAGATTTCAGTTGATGACATTGAACCTCCGGGATGCCCTGAACCGGCGAGTGTTGTCATCTTCAGGATATCACCCCGACAAAGCCGGGCAAGATTCTGGAGGAATTCAATCTTCTCCTCATTCAGTTTTTTATAAAAACCATTCTTCTTTTTCATAAAAACCTCTTTTTTTTCAATCCGGCGATAAAATCGCGGGCGGCAGGTCTTTTTATAATTAAACAACCATCACCTTGAAATCATCTTCAGCAATTGAATGGTCAGTCTTCAATTTAAGGATAAGATTATATTCCTTTGAAATCCTGGATAGGTTTTCGTTCTGGGTGAGAGTTAGAAAATCCGCAATCCTTGGGGAAACCCATAATTCAACAACCCTGTTTTTAATCGCCCGACTATTATTAGAAAACCACCTCATAATGTCGCCTATCACATTCATCTTTGAAACCACCCTGCCCCTTCCTTTACAGACCGGGCAGACCTCACTTAAGGCATGGGTCAAACTGGCCCGGGAACGTTCTCTGGTGAACTGGAAAAGACCAAATTCACTGATGCCACCGATACGATAATGGGCACGGTCATTGCGAATCATTACCCTGAATTCCCGAACAAGTTTTTCAAGATTTTCCTTCTTCTCAAGGTCAATGAGGTCAACAACAACAAGTCCACCAATATCCCTCAAACGAACCTGCCGGGCAATTTCCTTCAGTGCCTCAAGATTGGTGCTTAAGGCAAGTTTCTCCGCCTGCTTCTCCTTAGAAGATTTACCGCTATTTACATCAATAGCCAGAAATGCCTCGGTCTGGTCAAGAACAATATATGCCCCACTGGGAAGCCAGATCTTTCTTTCAAATATTGTTCGGCACTGTTCTTCAATTCCATACCTTAAAAACATCGGTTGTGCCTCGGTATATAATTTCACCCGGGAACGGAGTCGTGGAGATATCCGGCTTAAATATTGGATAATTTCTTTATATCTTGATTCCTCGTCAATGTAAAGATTACGGACCTCCTGATTGAATAGGTCCCGCACGGTCTTAATCAGGGTATCGGGTTCGGCATAGATTAGATATGGGGCGGGTCTATTGGCTTCGCTGAGGCTCTTTTCCCACTGGGACTTTAGATAGATGATTTCATTCTCTATCTCCTCGGGTTTGGCAAGTGCGGCTGCGGTACGGATAATCAGACCCATACCAACCGGTCTTGCCTTCCTGCCGAGTTTTAATAGCTGCTCGCGCTGGCGACGGTCATAGATCTTTCTTGAAACTCCAACATTCCTTGTGTTGACCAGAAGAACTACATATCGGCCGGGTATTGAGATATAAGAAGTAACCCTCGGTCCTTTGGCACCATAAGAGTCCTTTGTTATCTGCACAATTATTTCCTGATTTTCCTTTAATTTTAGTTCCTTTGAACGATACTCTTCGTCAAGTTCAACCTCTTCATATTCAAATATATCGCTGAATTCCTTGAAGGGAATTTCATCAAGGGGAAGGAAGCCATTTTTATCAAGACCAAGGTCAACAAATGCCGCCTTTAAGCCGGTCATAAGATTTAAAACCCGTGCCTTATAAATATTGCCCACCAGACTGCTCTGGTCAGGTCTTTCAATATGATATTCCACAAGTTGGTCATTTTCCACAACGGCAATCCTTGTTTCAGATGGAGAGACATTTACAAAGATATCCTTTTTAATCACTTAACCTCCATCGGTGAATAGAGCAAGCCATTCCTTTTAATAAATAAAAGTGTCCTTGTCACCTTGAATAACCTTGTTTCTTCCACCGGGATTTCGGTAAGGTAAGAACAGAGTTGATAGATATTGATATTTTTTGCTCCATAGTATAATCCGCAGGTCAAAGTTCCATCTTTATATGAGATTGACTCAACTGAATCACATATATTCCTCGTCTCGGAACCTGCCCAAATATATACTGGCTTTTGATGGGAAAAATCAAGGGGTCTGCGAATCATTGACTCTGGTATCGTTACCTCGTAATAGATAAGATTTATTGAACTTGAAAGCGAAGGGGTATTTGAGGGCATTGCCCGGACATCAAGAATTCTAATCCCGGGTGGGAATTTGGTATTCAACTCCATTGAGATATTTCCAAAATATTCCGAAATCAGGTAAAAGTCAAAGTAATCACCCTTTGAAATCTGCCCTACACTTTTGGGAGGACCAAATGAAACTCTGGGCAGAGGACTGAATCCTAAAGTAAATTGAATCGGAAGGTCGGTTCTGCGCAATGCCCGGTAGATAGTCCTTGTGATATCAAGATGTGATGCATAGCGATAGATTTCACCAATTGAATATTTTACCCGATACATTACAGGATTTACCGCCTGTTTTCTTTCGTCGGTTCTTGCAGAACTGAGATATTTCTCAGAAGTTTCCCTGAATTTCACCCCTTTTTCTCCTTCACATATTCCACAATTTGTGCACTCACCATAATAACAATTTTCAGTAACAATCCCCTGTGTCGCCCGCCTGAATTCTTCGGAAAGAAATTTCTTACTTACGCCAATATCAATAAAATCCCAGGGGTGTTTTTCTCTTCTCTTAAGATACTCACGAGGCTCAATTCCAATCTTTTCAAATGCCTTTTGCCAGCGAGAAAAATCAAATCCTTCTCGCCATTGTTCAAATTTCCCACCCTCTCTGTATACCTCTTCTATCACCATAAATAAGTTTTCGTCACCCCGGGAAAGGCAGGCTTCAATGAATGAAACCTCGGGGTCTTGATAATTTAAAACGACCCGCCCCTTCCTGATCTTCTTTAATATTTCAATTCTGTGATTCAGTTCTTCAAGGGGGGCAAATTCAGCGGACTCAAAAGGGGTATGGGGTTTGGGGACAAAGGGAGATACGGCGAGTTTAATATTCCCCTTTGGGCAGGAGTGTTTTATCTCTTTGACGAGTTTGCAGATTTCCTCAACATCATCCTCTTTTTCAAACGGAAGACCAATCATAAAGTAGAGTTTTATCTGATGCCAGCCTTCCTCGTAAGCCAATCTGATAGAAGAAATTAACTGTTCATTAGAGAACTGCTTGTTTATTCGGCACCTCAATCCTTCAGAGGCGGTCTCCGGGGCGAATGTCAAACCGCTCTTTTTAATCTCTTTTAAAAGAATGGCAAGTTCTTTGGTAAACATCTCTCCCCTCATTGCGGGGAGAGAGACATTGACCCTTTTCTTCTTCAAAATTTCATTGAGTTTTCTTATCAAATTCAAAAGGTTGGGGTAATCAAGTATTGAAAATGAGAGGAGTGCAACCTCTTCCCAGCCCGTATCCCTTATTCCCCGCTCAACCGCCTTCAGAATACTTAATTCAGGCCTGATTCTCAATGGTCTATTTGCATATCCGGCCTGACAGAAACGACAACCCCACATACAACCCCTCATTACCTCAATCGCAAATCGGTCATGGGTAATATCACAAATCGGAAGAATTATCGGCGCGGGTATTGCATCATCGTTTAATGAAGGGGCAGTAATTTTTTTAATAATTTTTTCATAATGATGAATTTCAGGGACCCAGACCCCGGGTAATTTTGCCATCTCTTTCAGTCGCTCTTCTTTTTTATAATTAGGGATATTGACAAGAATCTTAGAAATTTCCGGCACAATCTCCTCTCCATCACCGATTATAAATGCATCAAATACCGGACTCAAAGGGGCTGGATTTAATGTGCAGGGACCACCCGCAATGATTATTGGATGTTGTCCAGTCCTTTCTTTTGACCGGTAAGGAATTTCTGCAAGGTCCAGAACATAGAGAACATTTGTATAATTCAGTTCGGACTGGAGTGAAAAACCGAGCAGGTCAAATTCTTTAATCGGCTTTTTTGTTTCAAGGCCAAAAAGGGGGATTTTTCGGGCAAGGAGTCTATCCCCGAAGTCGGGCCAGGGGGCAAAGACCCTTTCACATTGAATCAGGGGATTTTGATTGAATAGGTGATAGATTATTTTAATACCCAGGTTGGACATCCCAATCTCATAGATTTCAGGAAAGACAATTCCGACATAGACCTCTGGTTTATTCTTTATTGTGACATTATATTCGCCACCTGTATAACGAACTGGTTTTTTTATTAAAGGAAGGATTTCATCAAGCATTTTAAAACAGCGTCTTATAGTTTTTTTCTCAAACGGTTCGGAATTAAAACAATTCGTAGCCTCTTTCCAGTGCCCGGTCATTGAGGTGAAGTTGGGCTTCGGTTGCCCGGCCGAATCTCTTCCGTTGTGCCTTTTTTACTGAATCAAGTTCCAATATCCCGGTCTTCTTTATCATTGCCCCGAGCATCACCATATTGGCAATCCTCCCCTGGCCCAGTTCTTCAGCAATCTTATTTGCCTCAACCGGAATAATTTCAAGGTCGTTCCTCTTTGGTCTTGAGTTGATGAGCGTCTGATTATAGAATAATAAACCACCAGGTCTTACCATAGACTCAAATTTCAATAACGAAGGTTCATTCATTATAAGGACGACATCAGGATTGACAACCACTGGAGAGGCGATCTTCTGGTCTGATATTACAACTGAGCAGTTTGCCGTTCCACCACGCATCTCGGCACCATAAGAGGGGAAGAATGTTACATTCAGGTTCTCAAGCAGTCCCGCATAGGCAAGGATTATGCCTGAAGATACAACCCCCTGTCCACCAAAACCTGCGATGATAAACTCTTTGGTCATTTTGCCTCCTTTGCCCGATTCCGGAATTCACCAATTGGATAATACTTCGCCATCACCTCGCCAACCCATTTTTTTGCCTGGACCGGTGTAACACCCCAGCCGGTTGGACACATTGAGAGAACTTCAACAAGAGAGAACCCTTTATTTTCAATCTGATATTGAAAAGCGGTTTTTATCGCCTTCTTGGTCTTGATAATATTCTTTGGTGTATCAACCGAAACCCTCTCAAGATAATAGGGGCCATCAAGTCCATTGAGTAGTTCACACACCTTTATTGGATAACCCTGTTTTACAATATCCCGTCCCTTTACTGAAGTTGTTGACCTCATACCGGGGAGCGTGGTTGGTGCAAGTTGGCCACCGGTCATACCATAGATTGCATTATTGATGAAGATGATGGTGATATTCTCATTCCTTGCCGCAGAATGAATCGTTTCGGCAGTGCCGATTGCTGCAAGGTCTCCATCACCCTGATAGGCGAATATGATACACTCAGGCCTTACCCTCTTCATTCCGGTGGCAACTGCCGGTGCCCTTCCATGAGGAACCTGTATCATATCACAATTAAAATACTCATCAGCAAAGACCGAACAACCAACCGGTGCAATGCCAATGGCACGCTCCCGTATTCCCATTTCTTCAAGTAATTCACCAATTATGCGATGGACAATGCCATGCCCGCAACCCGGGCAGTATCTCTGTTTTATCTCGGTTAAACCTTTCGGCCTCCCGAATATCATCTTCATCTCTTACTCCTTATTTCAGCAATCTTATTATATACCTCCTGAGCATTTGGTAATCCACCTCCAGGATGTCCGATAAAATGAACCTTTGAACGCCCCTCAATTGCCAATTTTACATCCTCAATCATCTGCCCCAGACTCATCTCCACAACGAGAAAATTCTCTATCTTTCTTGATAATTCACGGATGACGCTTGAAGGGAATGGCCACAGGGTAATCGGTCTTATCAAACCAACCTTGATTCCCTTTTCCCTTGCCAGTCTCAATCCCGCCTCAGAGACCCGGGCTGATGTTCCATAGGCAACTATAACAATCTCCGCATCATCTATCTGAATCCCCTCGTAGCGCTGTTCATTATTTATTATCCTCTGATATTTCTCCCATCTTCGCCAGTTCCATTCTTCAAGTTTTCCGGGTCTTAAATCATAAGAACGGATGACCCTTCTCTCCCGACCCTTACAACCGGTAAGCCACCAGTCCTGCTCAGGTAAAGTTTTTGGGTCAACTGGTTCACCCTTTATCTCCACGGGCTCCATCATCTGACCCAAAAGACCATCAGCAAGGATTAAGGCAGGATTTCTGTATTTTTCAGCAAGTTCAAATGCCAACTTAGGGAATTCAAACATCTCCTGAACTGAATTTGGTGCAAGGACAATTGTATGGTAATCACCGTGGCCTCCACTCTTTACCGCCTGGAAATAGTCTGATTGGGCAGGTGCAATATTCCCAAGTCCTGGACCTCCCCTCACAACATTGACCACAAGAACCGGCACATCTGCACCCGCAATATAGGACAGACCTTCCTGCATTAGACTGATTCCTGGAGAAGAGGATGAGGTCATTGCCCGTGCACCAACTGCAGCCGCCCCAAAGAGCATATTTATTGCGGCAAGTTCGCTCTCGGTCTGCAAAAACACCCCCCCCACTTCATTCATCCTGATGGACATATATTCCGGAACTTCATTCTGGGGGGTTATTGGATAGCCCGCAAAAAATCTGCACCCTGCATAAATCACACCCTCAACGAGGGCATGATTACCATACATCAATTCCTTAGCCATTTTACCTCCTGATATCCTGATCCCCTGATATTCTGATTTCCTTCACTTATACACCTCAATCGCTGGTTCGGGACAGGACATATAGCAATATCCGCAGCCAATGCATTTTGACATATCAGTGACTTCAGCAGGATGGTAGCCACTTGAATTTATACGGTCAGGTGAGAGTCTCAATATCTTTACCGGGCAGATATCGTCACAACAAAGGCCGCAACCCTTACAAACTTCTTCCAAAATCTTAATCTCAGACATCAAACCTCCTCTTTGAAGGTAATAGTTTGGTTTTTCCTAAATTTTCTTAAGTTTTTCGAGTAGCAGACCCTGGTCGGCGTTTTTTGGTGCGAAACAAGGTTCGCTACTCCATCTTTTGGGGAAAACTTACCTTCAAGATACATCAGGGGAGAACCCCTGAAACCCCCGTAGTCGCTTTGCCTTAAGTTGTGCAACTATCTTTTGCATCACGCTTACCCCTGATGTATCTTGTCCTTTTCTATAATGAAATTTTCCTTATCTGCTGTATAGGAATTTTTTGAAATTCCTATACAGTGAAAATAATCTAATTAATTTCGCACAAAAATATCCCCCTTACATAGGGATTATATCCAATCTCTACTGGAAGTCAAGAATCGCTTATGAATTCCGTAATTCCTTGACAAGCAAGTAAAATTAAATATTATATCCCAAAATGGCACAAAGAGATTGGCATTCATTATCCATTAAGGCAGTCCTGGAAACCATCAATGCCAGGATTGAAGGCTTGAATTCTGAAGAAGCAAGGGACCGTCTTGAAAAATTCGGTCCAAACGAGATAAAACAGGCAAAGAAAAAGACCCCCTTTGAGATGCTCCTTGACCAGTTCAAGGATTTTATGATTCTCATTCTTATTGTCGCGGCAATCATCTCGGGAATTGTGGGCGAACCAATTGATACAATTGCGATAATTGTGATTGTCATTGTAAATGGCATCATCGGCTTTATCCAGGAATATCGCGCAGAAAAAGCGATTGAAGCATTGAGGAAAATGGCGCAGACAAATATCAAGGTGAGAAGAAATAATATTATTTACAATATTCCTGTCGCCGAGATTGTCCCTGGAGATATTGTTTTACTTGAGGCCGGCAACATCGTGCCCGCAGATATGAGGCTGATTGAGGTTGCCCAACTAAAGATTGATGAGGCACCGCTCACCGGAGAATCAATACCTGTAGAAAAGGATGTGGCAGAACTGCCCGACCCATCAATACCCATCGGCGATAGAAAGAACATCGCTTATAAAGGAACGATAGTAACCTATGGAAGGGGCGCTGGGGTAGTCATTGCTACAGGAATGGATACTGAACTCGGTAAGATTGCCCAGATGATACAGGAAGAAGAAGGGGCTAAAACGCCATTGCAGCAGAGGCTTATTTCATTCGGCAAATATCTCTCCATTATTTTTCTTGTAGTATGTGCGGTTGTTTTTGCCTTCGGTGTCTTAAGGGGTGAACCCGTGACACTGATGTTTTTGACCGCCGTGAGTTTGGCAGTGGCTGCAATCCCTGAGGCATTACCTGCGGTGGTGACCATTTCCCTTGCCCTGGGTGCCAAAAAGATGGTCAAAGAGAATGCCCTGATGCGCAAACTATCGGCAGTGGAGACGCTCGGTTCGGTCACCTATATCTGTTCGGATAAGACCGGGACCCTAACCCAGAATAAGATGATTGTGCGGGAAATTTTTGTAAACAATAAGATTCTCTCAGGCGACGAGATAATTGACTGTGCAAATACCAATAGAGACTTCTTCACCGCACTGGCTTTGAGCAATGATGCAAATTATGATAAGGAGGGAAAGATTATTGGCGACCCGACCGAAACCGCCTTGTGTATCTTAGCCCATGAGGCAGGATTTGAAAAGAAAGAACTGGTCAAAAAGAATCCGAGGCGCGCCGAAATTCCCTTTGATTCTAATAGAAAATGTATGACCACAATTCACAGAATGGAAGATGGGAGAATTATTTCTTTTACCAAGGGGGCGATTGATACCTTACTTGATAAATCAATCGGGATTCTCAATAAAGATGGAATAATAACCGACCTTGAAGTTATCAATCAGGCAAATCTAAAAATGGCAAAAGATGGCTTGAGGGTCTTAATGATTGCAATGCGGGAATGGAATAAGATGCCTGATGATTTGAGTCCTGATAATATAGAAAATAGATTGATTATTCTTGGACTTGTTGGTATGATTGACCCGCCCAGGTTTGAGGTAAAGGATGCTATACAGGAGTGTAAGTCCGCAGGCATAATTCCGGTGATGATCACCGGTGACCATCCAGTAACTGCCCGTTCAATTGCCTATCAACTTGGTATTATTAACGATGATACTCAGGCAATAATTACAGGCAAAGAACTTGATGCATTATCCCTTGAGGAGTTTGAAAAAAGGGTTGAACACATCCGGGTTTATGCACGGGTTGCCCCTGAACAGAAACTCAAGATTGTAAAGGCTTTGCAGGACAGGGGTCAGTATGTTGCAATGACCGGTGATGGAGTTAATGATGCGCCAGCCCTGAAGCGGGCAAATATCGGTGTCGCAATGGGGATAATGGGAACCGAGGTTTCCAAAGAGGCATCCCATATGATTTTGCTTGATGACAACTTTGCCACAATTGTAAAGGCAGTGCGGGAAGGCAGGAGAATTTATGATAATATCAGAAAGTTTATCAAATACATTATGTCCTGCAATACGGCAGAAATTCTACTTATCTTCCTTGCTCCCTTTTTGGGATTACCAATTCCCCTGTTACCGATTCAAATACTCTGGATAAATCTGGTCACGGATAGTTTGCCGGCACTGGCACTTTCAGTTGACCCGGCAGATGCTGAAGTTATGAAAAGGAAACCCCGCTCACCAAAAGAAGGGTTATTTGCACGTGGTGTTGGTAAATATATTATTCTTGTCGGTGGTATGATGACCCTGGTCGGGCTTTTAACTCAGTTCCTGGAGATAAAATCTGACATCCACTGGCGGACAATGGTCTTTACAGTCATTACATTCAGTGAACTGGGCAACGCCCTTGCAGTGCGTTCTGAACGGGAGCCCCTTTTCAAAATCGGACTTTTTTCAAATTTGTTTCTTTTAATTTCAATTATCTTTCTGGTGATACTCCAGTTGCTGGTTATCTATCTCCCATTTTTGAATGTAATATTCAAAACCCAGCCCTTGACCCTGACTGAGTTGTTGATCTGTATAGGACTATCTTCAATTGTATTTTTTGCGGTGGAGTTAGAAAAGTTGATAAAAAGAATTACCCTAAAAAGGGCAATTCACTAATTGACTTTTGTCTTTTTTTATATATAATTTGCTATGCCAATAAAGAAAAGGTCAAGGAGTGTTCTTAAGAATATTCGCAAATCAAGGCGTCGCTATCTCGCCAATCTTGAAAAGAAGAGAAAACTAAAGTCCGCAATCAAGAGTATCAGAAAGGCAAAGTCAAAAGAGGCTGCCTTAAAGATATATCCTGAGGTGCAGGCAATTATTGATAAATCGGTTCAGGATGGAATAATAAAAAAGAATACGGCCGCCCGATATAAATCCCGATTGATGAGATTTATCAATACCCGCCCAGGATGATTTGAAGAGATTTCTTCTCTTTTTTTTAATTCGGCTCCTCTTTATATTTTTAATTGCCAACTTTTATCACCCGCCCGATTGGGAATATGGTGAGATTGCCCGCAATATAATAAGCGGAAATGGCTACAGTCGTTCCCTGGATACCGGAGGAAGACTCTTCTTAACCTCCTCTCATGCCCCTTTATACCCATATTTTCTTGCCTTCTTTTATCAGTTTGGAATTAAACCGTCAACCTTTTTACTTATCCAGATATTCCAGGCAATCTTTTCTACATTTGTCGTAGTCTTTATTGTAAAGACAGCCCAGATAATTTATGACAAAAGGGTTGCCGAGATAGCCGGCTGGCTGGTTGGACTCTATCCCCCTTTTATCAATTACTGCATAAGACTTGGACCAACTACAATGTTGTTATTCTTACTTTCATTAACAATCTTTTTAATACTAAAATCAAAAGAAAGTGGGATTTACTCCTATCTACTCGCGGGAGCAAGTTTGGCATTGACAATCCTCTGCGACCCGATTTCCTTTGCCTTATATCCTGCCCTTCTTCTCCATTTTCTCTTTAAAAATCTTAAATTAAAGGGCTTTATTTTGATTGTCCTGTCCTCTCTAATTTTACTCACCCCCTGGACTATAAGGAATTATCTGGTCCATAAGAAGATTATTCCGGTGACCACCCATTTTGGTGTAAACTTCTGGATTGGTAACAATCCTAATGCCACAGGAACTGATTTTTACAGAGTTAACCCGCAGAACACAGATAACTACATATTGATGACCCATACCCTTCCCATTCAGATACAGGACAGTTTGAAGAATATTGAAGAAACCCAGCGTGCCCATTTCTATCTCAGTAAGGGATTAGAATTTATAAAAAATTATCCTGAGGATTTTTTAAAACTCCTTTTGAAAAAATTTTACTATTACTGGTGGTTTCCTCCCCGGGAAATATATTTTTCAGAAGAAGTTGAGAAATATAAGACATTATTGATAATTTTTTATATCCCGGTTCTTCTATTCGGGTTTTCTGGTATCATCTTTTCGGGTGGGTATTTTAAAAAAATTCTTTTGCCCTTCTTCTCTATTATCTTTATTTCATTTATCTATGTTATTGCCCATGTTGGACTCATCAGATACCGGATGCCAGTAGAACTGTATCTAATTTTATTCGCAGCTTATTTCTTAAATATTCTCATTAAGAAACTGAACATACATCAGGGGTTTCACCCCTGAAACCCCTTATATCCCCCTTTACAAAAGGGGATATAAAATTGTAGTTGCCCAATTCATTGGGCATTGTCCGATAAATCGGACAACTACATTTATCTTTCCGCATAGGAATTATTGAAATTCCTATACTTCAAGATAAAACCCTTGATTTTTCTAAAAAAACATTTATAATAAAATGGGATACTTTCGGTATTGGAATTTCAATAATTCCAATACCCTGGATTCAAACGGATAAAAACGGATTAAAACAGAATAAATTCCCCTCACCCTGCCCTCTCCCCGTTTTAACGGGGAGAGGATAAAGGTGAGGGGTGGGGTCTCAATCCGCCAAGTTACGTGGCGGACTGATGTATGTTCAATAAAAGGAGGCAAATGGGACGCTATTTTATAACTTCGGAATCGGTTACTGAGGGCCATCCGGATAAAATCTGTGACCAGGCATCGGATGCGATTCTGGATGCAATTTTGGAAAAGGACCCCTTTGGTCGGGTTGCCTGTGAGGTTTTGACCACCCGCGGGATGATTTTTGTTGCGGGTGAGATTACTACAAATTGCTATGTTGAGATTCCAGACCTGGTGCGCGACCTGTTATATGAAATCGGCTACACCGATACGGATATGGGAATAGATGCCCAGACCTGTGCAATAATTACCTCAATTCAGGAGCAGTCCAGCGACATTGCGATGGGTGTAAATATTGGTGGGGCAGGTGACCAGGGGATGATGTTTGGATTTGCGACCCGGGAGACCAGGGAATTGATGCCGATGCCGATAATTCTGGCGCACAAACTTGTTCGTCGCCTTGCTGAAGTTCGTAAGGCAAATATTTTAACCTATTTAAGACCGGATGGAAAATCCCAGGTAACTGTAGAATATGAAAATGGTAAGCCAGTCCGGGTTGATACCATAATCCTTTCAGCCCAGCACCATCCCGATGCAAAGAATGAGATGATTCATTCGGATTTAAAGCGGTATGTGGTTCAGGAGGTAATACCAGGGGAGTTGATTGATACAAAAACCAAAATATTGATAAATCCGACCGGAAGATTTGTAATTGGAGGACCTCAGGGTGATACCGGGGTAACCGGCAGGAAGATTATGGTTGATACATACGGTGGGGTTGGTCATCACGGAGGTGGCTGTTTTTCAGGTAAAGACCCGACCAAGGTTGATCGTTCCGCCTCATATATGGCAAGGTATGTGGCAAAGAATCTCGTTGCATCAGGGGTCTGCGATAAGGTTGAAGTATCTTTAGCGTATGCAATTGGTGTGGCTGAACCAGTGGCGATAAGTGTTGATACCTTTGGCACAGCAAAGATTGATGAGGCAAAGATTGTTTCAATCCTGAAGAAAATCTTTGATTTTACCCCTCAGGGGATTATTGATAAATTGAATTTGAGAAGGCCGATATTTAAGAAGACTGCCTGTTATGGACACTTCGGTCGGGAGGAAGAGGGATTCACCTGGGAAATTTGTGATATGGCTGAGGCAATAAAAAGGGAAGCGGGGATTGGGTGAATGGTGAAAATAGTTAAATAAAATAATAGTTAATGTTTTAACAAAGGAAGAATGAATGGAATTTAATATAAAAGATAAAAATCTATCAAAAGAGGGGCATAAGAGGATTGAATGGGCAGAATCTAAGATGCCGGTCTTGCAACTAATTCGTGAGCGGTTTAAAAGGGAGAAGCCATTAAAAGGAATCAGGATTGGTTGTTGTCTCCATGTCACTACCGAAACCGCAAATTTAATAAAGACCCTCAAGGCAGGTGGTGCCGAGGTTTATCTCACCGCCTCAAATCCCCTCTCAACCCAGGATGATGTAGCATCAGCCCTTGTTGACCTTGGAATTGGTGTCTTTGCCATAAAGGGTGAATCCAGAAAGGAATATTATTCCAATATGATGCAGGTTTTAAAATATAAACCAGAAATTATTATTGACGATGGGGCAGATTTGATTTCCACGGTTCATAAGAAGAAATTAAAAGGAATTTTAGGGGCAACTGAAGAGACAACGACCGGTGTCATAAGATTAAAGCAGATGGCAAAGGACAGGGTTTTACTGTTTCCGGTAATTGCCGTCAATGATTCCTTTACCAAGCACCTCTTTGACAATCGTTATGGGACCGGCCAATCAACAATTGATGGAATATTGCGGGCGACAAATATCTTAATCAGTGGTTGCAATTTTGTGGTGGCGGGTTATGGCTGGTGCGGTCGGGGTCTGGCAATGAGGGCAAAGGGATGCGGGGCGAATGTAATTGTGACCGAAGTTGACCCCATTAAGGCACTTGAGGCAAGAATGGATGGTTATCAGGTGATGACTATGCTTGAGGCAGCAAAAATCGGAGATGTCTTCATAACCGTTACCGGAGATATAAATGTCATAAGAAAGGAGCACATATTAAGCATGAAGGATGGTGCAATAATTGGTAATTCCGGACACTTTGATGTGGAGATTGATAAAAATGGATTAAAGGCGGTCACAAAGAGAAGAAGGTTAATAAGAAATTTCTGTGAGGAATATACCCTTAAAAATGGCAAAAGAATCTATCTTCTTGCCGAAGGAAGACTCGTCAATCTTTCGGCAGCGGAAGGGCATCCGGCAATGGTAATGGATATGTCCTTTGCCAATCAGGCACTTGCCGTTGAATATCTTCTTAAAAATCCACAGTTAAAGAAAGAAGTTTATGCCCTGCCTATAGAACTGGACCAGAAGATAGCGAGGCTGAAACTGAAATCAATGGGAATAAGGATTGACCGGCTTACACCCCAGCAGAGGCAATACCTTGCATCCTGGGAAATGGGAACTTAACGGTTTCTCTTTTACAATCCTGACCTGTCCCTGAAATAAATTCAGGGCAGGCTGTCAGGACAGGTTTATTTCAGGGGTTGTTCCTAAAAACGAACCCTCTTCCCTTTTGGGGAGAAGGTGAGGGTAACGGACAGGATATCACAAATTCCATCTGCTTTTTATCCTTTTGAATCGGCAATTAACCGGGTGAAAGCGGGGTTATCTTTAAAAAATGGTGAGTCAAACAATGGCAAGGGAGTAAAATTTTATGATTGACATTAAGATTTTGAGAGAAAATCCTGAAATTATTAGAAAGGCGCTGATTTCTCGGGGTGAGGACTTCAATCTTGATGAATTGATTGAAATTGATATGGTTCGGCGCCGACTTATCACGGAAATTGATAATTTAAGAAAAGAGAGAAATCAAATCTCCCAGGAAGTCGGGAAATTAAAGAGAGAAAAGAAGGATGCTAAAGAATTGCTGGAGCGGGCAAGGAGTTTAGGTGAGAAGATAAAAGAAAATGAAGATAAGTTAAAAGAAATTGAAGAAAAGTTTTTTCAACTTTTCTTATTGCTTCCCAATATTCCCCATCCCTCAGTGCCGATAGGTGAAACAAGCCGTGATAATAAGTTTATTCGGGGGTTGAGAGAACCGCCAGAATATGACTTTAAACCACTTCCCCACTGGGAAGTCTGTGAGGCGCTTGATATCCTTGATATAAAAAGGGCGCCCAAAATTTCTGCATCAAGATTTATACTATACAAAGGACTGGGTGCCAAACTGGAAAGGGCGCTGATAAATTTCTTTCTTGATTTACACACCCGGAAGCACGGTTATAAAGAAATCTTCCCGCCCATTTTAAATAACCCCAATTGCTTTTTGGGAACCGGTCAACTTCCCAGATTGGAATCTGAAATGTATAAATGTCGTGATGACAATTTTTTCCTCATTCCAACCGCTGAAGTCCCTCTGACCAATATCCATCGTGATGAAATAATTTTGGAAAAAGAACTCCCGATATGTTATGTTGCCTATACCCCCTGTTTTAGAAGAGAGGCAGGTTCCTATGGAAAGGAAGTGAGGGGAATCACCCGGGTCCATCAATTCAATAAGGTGGAACTTGTAAAATATGCAACCCCGGGGACTGGTTATGAGGAATTTGAGAAATTGTTGTGTGATGCTGAAGAAGCCGTTAAACTCCTCGGTTTGCCATATCGGATTATGCTTTTATGCACCAAGGATATGACCTATGCCTCAGCAAAGACCTATGATATTGAAGTATATGCCCCTGGTATGGGAGAATGGCTTGAGGTCTCCTCGGTGAGTTGTTATGAACAGTATCAGGCAAGAAGGGCAATGATTAGATATCGGGCATCAACTGGTGAAGTTGATTATGTTTATACGATAAATGGTTCAGGTCTTGCTACACCAAGAACCTTCATTGGAATTGTTGAAAATTATCAGACAAAAGATGGAAGGATAAAAATTCCCGAGGTTCTCATTCCCTATATGGATGGCCGGGAATATATTGAGTAGATAAAAGATGATATTTGAATATCTAAAGGGGTGGTTTTCAGGGATCCAAAAGAATTATGGCGTCAATCCATTGATTTTTGTCATAATATACTTTGCTGGTGCACCATTTTTCTGGTTTTCAATCTACAAAATAATTGAGGGATTGAGAAAGAAGAAATTACTTCAGGTTAGAACTTTTGGGCTAATTCTTGGTTTGACAACTATCGCCCCTTTTGTTTATGTCGCGCTCTTTGGTCATAATGTTCCTCTATGGTTCTGGATTTTTGCCGGCGTGATAGTCTTATATACCGCCTTCAGTGTCTTTAAAAAGACTAAACAATAGAAAAAAACAACTTCAACCATTCCTTGAACCATAATCCTCAATCTTTGGTCTTGACGAATTTTAAATCTTGAAGTAATGGATTTTCAATCCATTACTTGATAATGAAATTTTTCATTATAGAAAATAAACAGCATAGAAAATAAACAGCGACAAGATACATCAGGGGGATGCCCCCTGGAAACCCCATCCCTCACCCTAACCTTCTCCCTTGGAAAGGGAGAGGATAAAGGTGAGGGTTGCCATAGGTTGTGCACTATCTTTGGCATTACGAATGTCCCTGATGTATCTTGTCCTTTTTTTATAATGAAATTTCCTTATCTGCGGTAGAGGAATTTTTTGAAATTCCTATACAGGAAAATCATCAAGGGGTGAGACCTCTGAAGTATGTTCAGGTATGGGAATTTGGAAAATTGCTTCGGTCTCTTCGCTCCCCTGCCTAACCTGCGGTTAGAGCACTATACGGAAAGATAAATGGAGTTGTCCGATTTATTGGACAATGCCCAATGAATTGGGCAACTGCAATTTTATATCCCCCTTTTGTAAAGGGGAATAAGGGGGATTTAGCCCGGATTATTCATACTAAAAGTCATTGAGCCCGCCTTACTCCTACTGTCATTGCGAGCCCGCCGAAGGCGGGCGAAGCAATCCCATCTGTTCTTGTGAATGAACCAAACGGCGAAGTAATCCCTGAAATAACGCAACATTTTTCAGGCAGGCAGAAAAATGTTGCAAAATCAAATAGACACCTACCACTTTTGCTACTTCTACAATGGTTTATGTGCTATGTAATTTTTTACCCAGTGTGGGTAAATATTTTTCCAATTTGTTTTTATGTATTTAAAAATCTATGAAATTTCAATAAATTTATAAAAAAATTGGGTATGAAATTTGCATATTAGATAAAAGTGGAAAAAGGTCAAGAGGGTTAAAAAAGGGCTAAAGAAGGCGAAAGGGCAAAAAGGCGAAAATTAGGGAAAAAGAGGTAAGTCTTTGGAGTTGGGGACTTTAGTCCCATAAAAAACGCGACTGAAGTCGCTACTCCAAAACGCAAACTAATTAAGGGGGTTTTATGAATGAAATCGTTAATTGTGAACCGTTTACCGTGAACCGAAGTAATAAGAAGTTATTAACTACTGACTACTGGTTACTGACTACTAAAAAAGGTTTTACCTTAATTGAACTTATGGTGGTCATTGGTATAATTGGCATTGTTATGCTCATCGCCATTCCCAATTTTGCCGGCATGCAAAGGAGTGCCAGGATTCACGCTGCGGCACAGGAGATTGCCCAGGATTTTAGAAATATCAGAGAACGGGCACTTGCAAAGGGATTAAATTATGAGATAGGATTTAATACAAATACCTTACGGCATTATGCAGTTACCTACACCGATTTAAACGGGGTTGTCCATTCTGATACCCAGAAAATTGCTTCCACCACTGGCGGGAATATCCATTTTGGCCATACCAATGCCACAGGCAATCCACCCGAAGGTAATGGGCCTGTGCCTTCAGATGGGATAGATTTCATTGGCGATGTTTTGAGGATCAATAATCACGGAGGGGCATCAAGGGGAGTGGTCTATATTACTGATGGAAGGGAGACATATGCAATTGGTGTAAATACCCTGGGCAAGGTGCGGGTTTATCATTATGCCAATGGGGCATGGAATTAAAGGAGGAGAATATGAAAATGCCTAAATACCTAAAATCCCAAATACCCAAAGTCCTGAAATGGGATATGAATCGTTTTAATCTTGACTCTTCAAATGGCTTCACCTTGATTGAGATTCTTGTGGCAATAACAATTCTTGCTATCGGCATTCTCACAGTTTCCCAGATGACGATTCTCGGGATGCGGACGAGCACTGTGATAAATCAAAGGATGTACGCCAGGGAAGTTCTCAATAGATATTTTGAGGCGATTCAGAATTTACCAACTTCAGACCCATTATTGGACTGGGTGCAATCAGCCAATCTGGATGATACTGTTAATTATGACCATAGAGTTATAGAAAATACCCCGGGCGGTATTTATACCGTCATCTGGAATATTCTTGATAATCATCCCGATAATCGTTTCAAAACGGTTAGAATCCATATCTTTTGGGCACAAAATCCCAGGGGAATACATTCTTCTGATATATTGAAGTTATACTAACTTGGGAGGAAAAAATGGGGATTAAAAATTGCCAAATAAGGGAAAAAAGGAAATGTAAATTATTAAATTCAGAGGCACCGGGTATGACCCTGATTGAGATGATGGTCTCGCTGGTAATTTTGATGCTTGTTTTAGGGGCAATCTATTCTATCTTAAACATCCAGCAGAGCAGGTCAACCCAGGTTTCAAGGACCACGGTAATGCAGACCGATGCCCAGGTGGCATTCACCCTTTTAAAGATGGATTTACTCCATGCGGGTCTGGGAGCCCCTTATGATTCGGTGAACTATAGTGTGCTTGGTGGGGGAAGTATAATTGGTTTAAACGCAACCGGATTGGGGTTTGAAGCCAATGCCACTCGTTGGAGTTATATTTTGACCAGCGAGGAACCTTATATTATTGTCCGGAGATGGAGTGATACAGCCTCAAACTTTACCCAGGGGGATACGGTAATGATTGTTGATGAGAAGAGGACGCCTTATCAGGGGATGGATGAACTTATTATTGCAAATAATCCAAGGGTTGATACGACAATATTTGTAGATACTGTGAGCGGAGGAAAATTTGATACCATTCCTGCTGCAAAATTACTGGTGGGAGTGACTCCAAGATATGGCGCACTGATATTTAAATTGAATAAAGCGATATATTACGGGGGGATATCCTATAAACTTACTGCCGATTCCTTAATAAGGGGGAATGAGCCACTCTTAACCAATGTTGAAGCAATTCAATTCCGAATGGGGGTTGACGATGATGGGGATGGGATAATTGCGGGAAATGAGTGGTCAAATGTTCTCAAGGAGAATCCGGGTTATCTAAGAAAGAATGCAATTCGTTTTACGATGGTTGTAACCTCAGAAGGTATGCCTGGATATACCTATCCTTCCAATTCGGTAACGATTGAAAACAATCCCCCTTATACCTATAATCTTACCGATACCCAGAGACGCCGAAAGAGGGCAATCTTGAGCGGTATCGTCTATCCCCCCAATTTACAGCCACCTGATTAACACAGGAGGAGATATGAAAGGTAAAAGAGGCATTGCCCTGCTTGTGGCACTGGGAACGATGATTGTGCTCTTAATAGCAGGGGCGCTGGTGATATATTTAATAGTTAGGGGTTTGAACCTTACAAGGGGGCAGACTCAATATGAAACAACTTATGAGGCAGCAATTGCTGCCCTTGAAATGGGTAAGGCCGAGGCGGCACGCCTCAATGCCAATTCAGAATTGCCCCAATCTCTTACTGATAGTGTTCAACTCGGCGCTGGGTTCTCGGGAACCTATAGTGTCCAGAGGACACAAAGGCAGGTAATTACGATGTCGGGAACTGCAATAAAATTTGCCCGGGCAATTGCTGGTCCTGGTTCAACCCCGGCCTCAGGCAGTTATAGGACATACTATATCACCGCAAGTGCGGTCAACCCTGTTACACAGGAGAGGGTTAGACTTGAGGCGATAGAGCGATTCACTGTTGAACAGGAGTGATTTTTAAGGAGGAAAAGATGAATAAGAAAAATTTCATTGGACTTGCCATTTTAATTGGCGTTATCTTCACTGCGCCAATTTATAGCCAGGAGAATCCCTATTGCTGTGCACCGTCCTATGTGATGGCCACGGTAAAGCCCAATATTTTGATCTGCCTTGATGTCACAGGAAGTATGCAGTTCAGGGCATCAAGAATCATCAACAATGGTCAATACGATTCAACGAGAACCTATTATGGTTATTTTGACCCGGATAGTTTATACTACTATCGCAATCAGGAATTTTTTAAATACCGGGGCGGCGCACTTCCTCCAAATTCCAAGTTCCCGTTTCCCGGCAACATAATGAACTGGATGGTGATGAGCAGAATTGATGTTGCCCGTAAGGCACTGGTCGGTGGCAAAGGCTTGCCCCAGCATTCAATCAATAAGCATACAATGATTGCGGAGGCAGAAAATCTCGGTTGGTCAACATCACTTTTTGGCTGGCCCTGCACACTCAGTTATAAAAAGGGTAATGTTACCTACAAATACCAAATTGAGAAGCCAACACTAAGCGAGGTGAGAATTTCCAAGGTGGGAAATTGGTCAGGACCTGATACAATTCCGCGCGGAACCTTCAGGTGTTACATAAATGTAGAAGGGACTGCCGATACCGCAGCTGGTGTGATTCGCCAGATTGGTGATAAGGACCTTGATTGTGACTGGGATGAGGATGCACCAAGGTTTGCTCTGATGTTTTTCAGCACCGAGTACTACACCCATGTAATGCGGGAGTTCTATCAGTCAGATTCCACCCCCAATATGGAGCCTTATTTTGAGATATTTGATGCCGAGCCAATGGGCGGGACCAATACCGGAAATGCAGTGCTCCAGTGTATTCACTATATAAGATACTGTCCGCCGCACAACTTCTGGGGTAGTGGTAATCCCCCAGCAAACTGGACATATTCCTGGCATGGTCCGGCAACGAAATGGGACCCATTCTATGTAGGGCAGGGCGGTTCACTACAACCGGTCTGGTGTCGCAAAAATTTCGTGATTGTGATTGGTGATGGTGAAGCAAACTCTGACACCGCAATAAATAATGATTCCCATCTGCCACCAAAATACTTCCCAAGCCGGCCCCTTTACAACTATGACGGTGTCTGGGAAAACTATGATGACTGTTCGGGTTGGGGCGATACCGACCATCCGGCAGATGATTATGCATATTATGGTCATATTCAGGACCTGAGACCCGATAATGAAGCAGGTTATAAACTTCCGGATAAACAGAATATTACATTTTATGCCCTGATGACCTTTGGTTTAGGTTCAGGATTGTTTAGGGAGATTGCCAAGGATGGCGGATTCATTGATAGAAATAATGATAATGTCCCCCAGGTTTCTGAATATGACCGTGATAATAATGGCATTCCTGATAACTATTATGAAGCCGAGACCGGCTATGAGATAGAACAGGCGATGATGCAGATTATCCTTGATATTATGTCCCATATCACCTCATCAAGTGGTGTTGCAGTTGTTGGCGTTGGCACAAAGTATGGTGGCTCAACTGTCCAGTCTCAATTCTATCCCAGACGCATCTTCCCAACCGGTGAGGTTTTGTCCTGGACCGGAACCTGTCAGAGCCTCTGGCTTGATGAATTTGGTAATATTCGTGAGGACAATGACAGTCCCAGCGCCCATAGACTTCATCTGCAAAACGATTATGTGATTACTATGAATTGGGACCCATTACAGAATAATGTGATGGTAAAAAGATTTCTGGATGACAACGGCGATGGAAAGGTTGATTCTTCTGATTATGTCGGACAGGTGCCGATTGAAAATATTATGCCGGTCTGGGATGCGGGAAAATATCTCTGGGAAAATTATAATCCTCCAACAAATAGAAATATATGGACCTCACTTAACAATGGCGTTCACACAGATTTTTCAACCTCAAATGCTGGACTCCTGAGGCCTTATCTTGGACAGGGCGTGACCATCTCCCAGGCTGATACCATAATCCGATATATAAGGGGAGAGGATATTGATACAACAAGATTAAGGTCAAGAATGGTGAATGGTAAACCCTGGAAATTGGGTGATATAGTAAATTCCGGACCATCAATGATTGGAAGGCCGATAGAACGTTATGACTTTATTTATGGCGATGTTTCCTATGCGAAATATTATGACCATTATCGTGATAGAAGGCAGGTTGTTTATGTCGGTGCTAACGATGGTATGCTTCACGCATTTAATAGTGGCAGACCGGTGACACAGGAAACACCTATGGAGCCAATTTATCTTGACCCATTGGGTTATGATTTGGGTCGGGAACTCTGGGCTTACATTCCCCGTAATGTCCTGCCCCATCTCAGATGGCTAAAAGATAAAACATACGGGGAATGCCACATCTACTATGTTGACCTCAAGCCATATATCACCGATGCCCGTATATTTACTGCAGAATCTCTGGATGGTATTCATATCGGAGGCTGGGGGACACTCCTGATTGGCGGATTGAGAATGGGTGGTGCTACTATTCGTAACGAAGTTGACACCTGTCGCTCTTCATATTTCTTAATTGACATTACCGACCCATTGAATCCAAAACACCTCTGGGAATTCACCGACCCAAATCTTGCCTATACAGTCTGCTATCCGACGGTTGTCAAGGTAAAAAATTCCTGGTTTCTGGTCTTTGGCTCAGGACCGATGACCTGTGGTGGTGACTGTTCCCAGACCGGAAGGATATATGTCCTTGACTTGAAGACCGGAAACAAATTACATGAATTTATCCTTCCTGACCCGAGGTCTTTTGTTACCAATATCTTTGCCTGTGATTGGGGGATTGACTATTCTGTGGACAGAATCTACTTTGGCGACTGCTGGTATAAATCAACGAATCCAACAGGATGGTGTGGAAAGGTATATCGTATCCTCACAAATGACGACTCTATACCCTCAAACTGGACGCTCAATATGGTAATGGATATGGGACTTTACCATCCGGTAACTGCCGAGGGTAGTGTTGCCACTGATGAATACGATCATCTCTGGGTCTATTTTGGAACCGGTCGGCTGTTTTCCGATAATGATGAACTGGATGTGAACCCTCAACTCTATGTGGGATTCCGTGATGATACCGTTCATACTACAAATCCACTCCAGTTATACAATGCCACCAATGTGAAAGTTGATACATCAGGCTGGGTAGTTTTAGAAACTGGGAGTATCGTCTCGTTTGATTCCCTGGTGATATTGGTAAACAATCAACTCGGCTGGTATCGGCAATTTCCCACTCCGGGCGAAAGGAATCTGACGACCTCCCTTGTGCTTGGGGGCGCAGTTTTATTTACCACCTACTGTCCAACAGGCGATATATGCACCTATGGCGGTGTGGGGAATTTGTATGCATTATACTATAAGACTGGCACCGCATATACTGTCCCGTTTTTGGGCGATACCCTTGGCTATAACCGAATCAGCCTTTTTTTGGGCTCAGGAATTCCATCAGAACCGGCAATGTATGTGAGTGCTGAACAGTCCAGGGTTTTTATTCAGGTTGGTGGAGGTATTGTCTCGCCAGAGACCGGAATTCCTGGGTTACCCAGAAGAGGTGTGATTCTCTGGAAACTTAAATAGGAGGAGATATGCCTATACTGCAGGCAATCTTAATAACAATCTTGCTTTCCCAATCTTCCACGGACTTCAATAATGAGTGGACTGACAAAGGGACTGTCTTTGCAATTGAAGAAACAGGGGTGAATATCGGCGGTGTATGGTTTGCATTTGCACCAGGGATAAAGAGCACAAATGAAGTATTTGACCTTACGGCCGAGACCATTATTCAACCGCCTTTTGAAGCTCTGATAACCTTCGTCTATACTCAAGATAGAGTGGATCCTTATGTGAAGAAGATAAAAATCATTAAGAGTGTGAGTACCCAAACCGAGGCGGAAAAATAACCTTTTGGGTCAGGTCTTAACCATCAGCCATAGACCTGGCCCCTTTTCTCTTGACTTCAGAAGAATTCTGATTAGAATAGAACTATGGAAATCTTTGCCTGGATATTAGGGATAGCAAGTGCAGTTCTGGGATTTTTGAGTATTATTCTGGCGATTGTCCTGACAAAGATGACCGATAAGACGATAAAGGCCGAAGATGCAAGGGCAAAGGAGTTGATTGAAAGGATAGATAAAAGGGCAGAGCAGAGTGCAAAAGAGACAAAGGAGATGCTGGAGAGAATGGACCAACGCTCGGAAGAGACCCAAAAGATGCTGGAGCGAATGGAAAATGGAACAAAAGAAATGCTGGAAAGGATGGATAGACGGTCTGAAGAAACACAGAAGATGCTGGAGCGAATGGATAGACGGTCTGAAGAGGCACAAAGGATAATGGCGCGGATGAGTCGAGAAACCAAAACTTTACTCGCTCACATCTCAGACCTTATTGCAGCTGAAGGTGAAAAGACAAGAGAGTTGATAAGAACCTCTGGGGTCAGGTCTTAACCGTTAACTTAATGAGATTGCCACGCCCAGAAAGAAAATCTGGGCTCGCAATGCCAAAGGAATGATCTAGCCCTTTTTCTCTTGACTTTAGAAGAATTCTGATTAGAATAGAACTATGGAAATCTTTGCCTGGATATTAGGGATAGCAAGTGCAGTTCTGGGATTTTTGAGTATTATTCTGGCGATTGTCCTGACAAAGATGACCGATAAGACGATAAAGGCCGAAGATGCAAGGGCAAAGGAGTTGATTGAAAGGATGGAAAGGGGCACAAAAGAGATATTGGAGCGGATGGAGCAGAGGGCACAGCAGAGTGCAAAAGAGACCAAGGAAATGCTGGAGAGAATGGAAAATGGAACAAAAGAAATGCTGGAAAGGATGGATAGACGGTCTGAAGAAGCACAGAAGATGCTGGAGCGGATGGACCAACGCTCTGGAGAGACCCAAAAGATGCTGGAACGGATGGATGAAAGAGCCGAAAAACTCTTGAGACACATCTCAGACCTTATTGCCGCGGAAGGTGAAAAGGTTCGCGAGTTAATAAGAACAGGTTAAATCGGTATATTATTGTGAGGTTAATAGTTCCAAGCAAACGATGGTAAAAACAGGAGAAATTGATAGATATTGTTGGGGGCTTAAGAAAGGTAATTCAGGAACTTTTGGTCCCTGAATTGAAGGCGGTTCAGGTTGAGGTTAGGCATCTCAACGAAGGGTTAAAGGCATTGCTTCCTATGAGAGATAAAGAAAGAAATTGATAAGCGGGGACAAAATGAAAAAGAATAGCAGAAAAATTGGTTTGTTAGTTCTATTGGTCTTATTTGTCTTGCTCGGTTGTGGTGGAAAGAAAGAAGGGGTCGCAGGAAATACTCCACCAGTAATAAACGAAGTCTCTTTACTGCCTTTGAATCCCACGATTCACTCTGAAATAAATGTGCGCATTCTGGCATCGGATAAGGATGGTGACCCATTGACCTATCAGGTCAAATGGTTTGTAAATGGAAAGGAGATTGGCGAAGGGATGTCCTTAAGGTATGAAGAGGCAAAAAAGGGCGATAAAATTTATGCCGAGGTTACACCCTATGATGGTAAGGAATGGGGAAAGACAGTCAGGACCGGTGAGATAACCATTAGAGGTATGCCACCCAAGATTATTTCTCTCAGCATCTCACCAGAATCACTCTTTGTTAATACACCCTCGGTTGTGGTATCGGCAATGGTTGAGGACCCGGACAATGATTCAATAAAATTGATTGTGCACTGGCTGGTGAAAGATGAGGTAATTTCAGATACTTCAAATGTCCTTGATTTAAGAAGATTCAATCTAAAGAAAAATGATATTGTAACCGGTGCCGCATTTGCCTTTGATGGTGAGTTCAAGTCAGAAGAGTTTCCATTTGAACTTCATATTGCGAATTCTCCTCCCATATTCAGCACTGTCGTTGATTCGGTAAAGGCAAAACCGGATAGTCTATATTATCAGGTTCCAATCATTGACCCGGATGGCGATAAATTAAAATTTGAATTACTATCTGCACCCGAGGGCGTGAAGATAGATAAAAATACCGGGGTAATCTATGGCAGTGCTGGTGATGTGAATTCATTTGAGGTTCTGGTTCGGGCAATGGATACGGATGGAGCATATTTAGATGCGAAATTCACATTGACCGCCCCGTAATAAAAGTAGTCAGTAACTCAGTAGCCAGTAGATAAAATCGGAAATTTGGGAATGGAGAAATTAAATCAGGAAAGGATTCTATAATGGGTGAGACTTTTGCGGAAATTATCTTGCTGTATAGGAATTTCAAAAAATTCCTATACAGCAGATAAGGAAAATTTCATTATAGAAAAGGACAAAATACATCAGGGACATTCGTAATGCCAAAGATAGTGCACAACCTATGGCAACCCTCACCTTTATCCTCTCCCTTTCCAAGGGAGAGGGTTAGGGTGAGGGATGGGGGTTTCAGGGGGCATCCCCCTGATGTATCTTGAGGGCAAATGGCAAAGAGGTTAAGAAAAAAATTCTTGTTGTAAATGTTAATAATTATTATAATTGGTAATTTGGTCTTCCAATTCGGTGATACCCTTAAATTTTACAAAAATGACAGTTTAATTGACCAGTGGATAATGGAGGCAAGGGAAGAGGCACAAAAGGGTATTTATTACCTTCAGAAGGCGAAGGTCTCAACGGATAACAAAAAATTTCTTCTTTATGAAGAAAAATTTTTTTCTGAAAAAGACAGTATCTTTACAAAATTGACCCTTTATGATGCAGATAAGAAAAAAGTCTGGTCAAAAATAAAAGGGGGTCAGCGGAAGATTTCTTTTGAACTTACCAATCTTTATCCCGATAAAATAATCATTTTTACCCTGGACCGAACAAATTCCTTCCCGGTGATGGAAATTATGAAAGGCAATAGAACAAGAAAAATAGATTTAACTCAGTGGACAGGTATTGTTGATTACGAAATTTCACCAAACGGCAGGTATTTGCTATTCCATACAAAAAAACCGTATAGTAGTAGATTATGGGATTATATCTATTTTCTGGATTTACAGACGAAGGCGGAATGGGAATATCTTTTCCCTTTCTGCTTTTCCTGCAAAAGGGGAAAAATTTTTCTAAAAATTGATGACGAAGGAAAGAGTGAGGTAATATACAGAAACGAGCACAGGATTTTTGATAAAAAGGGAAACCTTGTAGATATTTTTGTAAAGGTTGATTAAGACAATAACCATCAGCAATAAAATCGCTGGTCTTTTTCTCTCTACCTGCTTCTCGTTGCTTCTGAATCCAGTTATCGCTGGGTTCAGGCAGTATTATATTGACAAAGCCACTTAATTTTTTATAATACTTTATGGTTAAAGTTTCCGAACAATATTTTGATGAACTTACCGGGGTTTATAATCGGCGTTATCTCTTGAAAGAAATCCCGGGATTTTTTGAGCAGTCCCAGCAGAGTGGTCGTCCGTTTTCTTTGGTGCTTATTGACCTTGACCATTTTAAGATGATTAATGATACCTATGGGCATAGTACCGGGGATGCAGTGCTGGTTGATTTTGCCAGGTTTATTAAGGATTTATTGAGGTCTGGTGATATGGTTTTTCGTTATGGTGGTGATGAGTTTATTTGTATATTGCCGGGTGCGAGTTATGAGCAGGCGGTGGGGATATCTCGGCGGATTATAGAGGCGTCTCGGGTGAGGGAGTTTTCTGGTTTGCGGTGTACTTTGAGTGTGGGTATTGCATCTTTTCCTCAGCATGGGGTTGATTGGCGTGGTTTATTTGAGGTTGCAGACCGTGCTTTATACAATGCGAAGCGGCGGGGTCGGGATCGGATTGGTGTTTTGGAGTTGGGGAGGCGGAGGTTAGAGATTCCGACGCCGGTGATTGTTGATCGGGAGTTGGAGATGGCGAGGGTTAGGGAGTATGTTGGTTCAATGGTTGATGGTGGTGCGGTTTTTATTTGTGGTGAGATTGGGATTGGTAAGACGCGGTTGGTTCATGAGTTGATGAGGTTGCCTGAGTTTAAAGGGGTCAGGTGTCTGGAGAGTAATTTATCAGCCACTACGAGGGCGATTTCCTATTATCCGTTTAGAGAAATTATTCGGGCGGTGCTTGAGCGGGGGAGGGAGGTTATTAAGAGTTTGCCGGTTGCCTATCAGGTTGAGATTGTAAAATTAGTTCCTGAGTTATCTGATGAGATGGGTGGTTTTGATGAGTCTATTTATGTGATAGATAAGTTTCGGCTTTTTGAGGGGATGAGGAGGTTTTTTGTGGAGTTGTCTCTGGGTGGTCCTTTGTTTGTGTTTTTAGATAATATTCATTGGGCTGATGATGGGTCGTTGGAGCTTTTGCATTATTTGGTGAGGGCACTGAAGGGTAGTCCGGTTTTTTTCTTTATTGTTTATCGGGTTGAGGAGGTTAAGGGGGGTTCTTTTCAGGGGATGATGGAGTTAATGGTGCGGGAGGGGTTATGTGTGGAGATGGTTCTTGGTCCTTTAGATATGGGTGGTGTTTCTCAGATGTTGGCGATGATTTTGGGGGAGAATCTTGGGGTTGAGTTTAATGAGTATATATTTAATCAGACGGGTGGTAATCCGTTTTTTATTGAGGAGTTGGTGAAGTCGCTGGAGGTTGGTGGTGCTTTATTTTGGGATGGTGGTAAGTGGCGATTTGATCGGGGGCGGATGGTGGTTATTCCTTATTCCGTTGAGTTTGCTGTGAACAGGAAGTTGGGTATGGTTAGTGATGAGGCGCGTGATTTATTGGTTTATGCGGCGGTTTTGGGTCGGCGGGTTGATTTTGGTCTTTTGCGTGGGATAATGCAGTTGAATGAGGGGCGATTTTTTGATTTACTGGATGAGATATTGAGGGTGGGTTTATTGAAAGAGACGGCTGGGGAGTGTTATCATTTTTCTGAGGATATTATTCGTGAGGTGATTTATCGGCAGACGAGCAAGGGTAGGTTAAAGGAGTGTCATCGTGTGGTTGCGGAGCGGTTATTGAGTGTTTATAAGGATTGTGTTGGCCGTGTGGTGGAGGAGTTGTCGGAGCATTTTTATTTGAGTGGTGATTTGAGGCGGGCTCGGGAGTATAGTTTGCTGGCTGGAGATAAGGCGTGTGATAGTTATGCGAATCGTGATGCGATAAGGTTTTATACTCGTGTGCTTGAGTGTTTGAGTGGGGAGGGTGTATCTGATAGTGGATTAGAGGTTGAGTGTTTAAAAAAGAGGGCGAGGGTATTTAGATTGCTTGGTGAGAATGGTCGTGCGCTTGGTGATTTGGAATTGGCGTTGGAGGTTGCAAGGCGGGCTGGTGACAAAAAGGGTGAGGCGGGTTGTCTTAATGAGATATGTGGGGTTTATTTAGAAATCGGGGGATACAAAGAGATTTTGGAGAAGGCTGATATAGCTTTAAAGATTTATCAAGAGATAAAAGACAAAAAAGGGGAAGCAGAAAGTCTTAGGGTAATTGGCTCGGCTTATGCTGGACTTGGTGGATATAAAAAGGCGCTCAAATACCATCAGGCATCACTGAAGATAATGGAAGAGATTGGTGACCGGTTCAGTATGGCTATCAACCTCAGTGGTATTGGTAGTATTTATAGTGAAATTGGAAATCATTTAAAGGCGTTAGAGTATTATCAAAACTCGCTTAAAATAATCAAAGAACGCGGCAACCGTCGTAATGAGGCGGTGGTTTTAAATAACATTGGAATTATTTATTGGTATTTAGGGGAATATGCAAAGGCATTAGAATATTATAATCAATCATTGAAGATAGCAAAGGAAATTGGTAGCCGATGGAGCGAATCAATGGCGCTCAATAACATTGCTATTATTTATCAAGATTTTAATGAATTTCAAAAGGCATTGGAATATTATCAACAGTCACTAAAAATAAAAAAGGAGATTGGTGACCGTGAGGGTGAGGCGATACACTACATAAATATAAGTGTTGTTTATCATTATAGTGGGGAGTATTTAAAGGAATTGGAATACCTACAACATTCACTCAAAATATTGAGAGAGATTGGTAACCGCAGACTTGAAGCAGTCTGTCTTGGTAATTTGGGTCTTGTTTATCACGCCCTTGGTGAATATTCAAGGGCATCGGAATATTATCAAAGTTCATTAAATATAAGTGAAGAAATTGGTGAAAGAGTATATTATGGGAATAATTTACTTTATTTCGCTATGATGTTTCTTGAGCAGGGTGAATATTGTCGGGCAAGGGAATATCTTTTAAGTGCTGAAAAGATTGCCAGGGAAAGTGGCAGGAAAGAATTTTTGCAGAGTGTTGTTACTCTCTTTGGGGAATTATTCCTTGAAGAAGGGAAGATAGATGATGCTGAAAGGTATGCCGGAGAGGCAATAAGACTTGCTAAAGAATCAAATTTAAAATATGAAAATGCCCGAACATTTCTTCTGGATGCGAGGGTAAAGGTTGCGAAAGGGAAATGGAAAACTGCGGATATTAAATTTAAAGAAGCCATTTCAATATTTGAGCAATTAAAGATACCTTTTGAGTTGGCAAAGGTGTATTACTATTATGGGTTGGGCTTGAATTTGCAGGGTAAGAAGAAGCGGGCGGAAAAATATTTAAAGATGGCGCGGGAAATTTTTGAAAAACTTTCTGCAAAAGGCTGGCTGGAAAAGATAAAAAGGGCTGGGTAATATAAAATTCCTATGTCGGTTCTTGTTCTTTTTGGTGTGATAATCACCCACAATAATAAAATTTACAAAATTGCTCCAGAAAATTTGACAATTCAGGAACTGATGTTAAAAGAGGCATTGGTTGATTGGACAATAATCGGGGAATTTTTATATGCATTAACCGAAAAAAGTATTTATTGTATAGATACAAATGGATTAAAAATCCTGGACCGCACACCGCTTCCTCAACGATTCAATTGCCTGACAATTGGCAAGGATGAGGTTTTTTTAATTTCTTCCTCCGAGATAATCATTCTTAATAGAAAAAATCTTGCCTTTAAATCCGGGATTGGCATTGAATCCGGTGATTATGAGGTGATGGGTTTGTCCCCAAAAAAGTTTTTGTATTTAATCTCCAACGATAATAAAAAGAGTATAATTAAAATTATTGATTTAACCACAGGGAAGAGAATAAAGAGTGCAGTATTTAAAGAAATAAAGAAGTTTTATTACACTCAAAATGAAGAAAGATTTTTAATACTGACCGATTCCGGAATTTATTCTCTTGACCTGAATTTAGGAATTAAAGAAAGTATTAAATTAAACTTTCCTAAGGAGGATTTCTTTTTATTCGGGGATAATTATATCATCACAAACAAACAGGGTATCTTTTTAATTGATAAAGACGGTTGGATTATGGATTTCCAGCCTGTGCTATTAAGCCGTTCAGTTCGAAATAACAGTTTCGTTTTCTTTAATAAAGATGAGATAGTCTTGATTGACCCATTGACAATAAGGATAATGGGTGTCTTAAAAAATGAAAAAGAGATTACCGACATATACAAAATAGATTATAGCCAGAGTCTATGTGTAGACAAAAATGGTGAAACATTTCTGCTGGATGGGAGAAACGGCTCAATGAAGAATCTGATAAAGATGGAATACCACCCTACTACACAGACTGTAGCCGAACCAGTTTTAGAGGATTCCCTTTTCTATCTTCAATTTGGGGCATTTTCTGATTTCCGTTATGCCCAAAAATTTAATGAGGATTTAAGAAAATCAGGACTGCCAGTATTTATTGATTCAACCGAAGATAAATTATACCGGATAAAATTGGGGGGCTTTGTAGATAAAGAACTGAGTCAGGAGATTATGGAAAACTGTAATTTCCCGGGCTACCTTGTTTTTCATAAAAAGGTAGATTGCCCGCTGGATACAATCTTTTCATTCAAGCAAAAGAATTATCATCTAAAAAATGGTGTTATAGAAGATTTATAGTGATGAGAACCCAGGGAAGATGAATTCCCATCCAGACTTGTTTTGTTATGCCTTTTGCTTCCTCTCGGAGATAAGATGAACCTCGTTTGGTGATGATTTTTGGTGGGGGCATAAGTTTAAGCAAGGCGAGGGATGAGGGGGCAGAATGGGTTGATAAAGGGTTTTTCGTTATAGCCCCAAAAATGCAATTGTCAAGATGGGAAAAAATTTTTGAGGTGGTTGGAATGCAGTCTGGAAGCGGTTTTGCAAACATTTGGTTTTTTGAATTGGCTTGCGAAAAAGAAAAAAATGCGTTGGCAAAAAATTAGATGCGGGCTGTGTGGTGGGATAATGGAGTCTGGGCTTTCTCTTTTTCAAATCGCCTTCGGGTTTAGTGCCTGTACCACAGGTGGCCGGGTCAAGCGTGTAGCGATCAAGTTTTAGAGATAAAGGGTCTTTTTGGTCTATCTCGTCTTTCTGGTTTATCTGGCCTATCTGGATGCTATAACAAGTTGCGAGAAAAAAATCTGTCCATCCACAATTCTTTCATTAGATTATTGACATTGATTTTTACTTGGCTATAATCAATTATGCTTTCTCGGGTATTATCCTGTGCTACATACGGGATTGATGGT
>Ga0078972_1002506_pt1 | contig 60255 bp, 50 predicted proteins | sample YelNatPaOPGAMG01_FD_67568 | JGI IMG/M metagenome (GOLD analysis project Ga0078972, IMG submission 67568) | Hot spring thermophilic microbial communities from Obsidian Pool, Yellowstone National Park, USA - OP-RAMG-01 (SPADES assembly) (version 2) | ecosystem: Environmental > Aquatic > Thermal... | reverse complement strand
ATGCCGGGGTAATGGGCGATGACCTCTTCGAAGCCCTTCTTCCGGTCTATGGCGGGGGCGGAGCCGGGCGTGCCCTGCAGCTCAGCGATCATGGCCTTGCCGTTCATCTTCTTCGCAAGCCACCTAGCGGCGCGCCGACCCTCCTCCACGAAGTCGGAGCCGATGAACGTCTTGTACAGCGAGTCGTCGCTCACCTTCACCGCGCGGTCGGACAGGATGACCGGGATGCCAGCCGCCTTCGCCTCGCGGAGCACGGGCTCCCACCCGGTCTCTACCACAGGCGAGAACATGATGACGTCCACCTTCTGCGCGATGAAGCTGCGAATCGCCTTTATCTGGTTCTCTTGCTTCTGCTGCGCGTCCGCGAACTTAAGCTCGATGCCGCGCTTGCGCGCCTCATTCTTAATAGAGAGGGTGTTGGCCGTCCGCCAGCCGCTTTCGGCGCCCACCTGCGAGAAGCCAACCACCAGATGTTTCTTGCCGCTCTGCGCCACTGGCCCGCCAGGCCCGCTGGATGCAGGGGATGAGGACTTGCTGCATCCGCTCCAGGCGATGGCGAGCAGCGTGGCCGCCAGCACGGCCCCCGCGATACGATGAAACCTTCTTGTCATACTACACCCCTAAGCGCCGAGCCGACCGAAATGCGTTCGCACCGCCTGAGCTCCGCGAACGGCGCGGGGCGGCCCAGTCCATCAGATTACGGTTGATAGCGGGAAACGCAGACCGCGTTGCTGCGTTCGGCTACCTCAGGCAAACTGAGCAAGCCCGAACGCCCTTGGCGCACCCCCCTTTGCCTATCTTCCGCGGGATCAGCCCCACTCCTTCCTCAAGTGGCCGAGCTAGTTGGCGCACGATAGTCAAAGGGACGTGGCACCACGGCATGGAATTGACCAGTGGCACGCGCCGTAATCCACCGGCGCAGTGGGTAGCCCCGCAGCCGAAAAGGAGTAGCTCTTGATCGAGATCAGTGGGATAACCAAGCGCTTTGGTGCCACCGTTGCCGTGGACCACCTCGATTTGCAGGTGATGGACGGCGAGATATTCGGGTTCATCGGCCCCAACGGCGCCGGCAAAACCACCACCATCAAAACGATCGTGGGCATGCTGCGGCCTGACGAGGGCGAGGTGCGCGTCAACGGCATCGACGTGCTGCGCAACCCCATCGCGGCTAAGAGCATTATGGCATACGTGCCGGATACCCCGGACGTCTACGAGAAGCTCACCGGCATCCAGTACATCGGATTTGTGGCCGACGCCTTCCGCGTGCCAGCAGACGAGCGCAAGCGCCGCACCGCCGAGCTGGCCTCCGTCTTCGAGATGGAGGGCGCCCTCGGCGATCTCATCGAGTCCTACTCCCACGGCATGCGCCAGAAGATGGTGCTGATCTCCGCCCTCGTCCACTCTCCCAGAGTGTGGGTTCTGGACGAGCCTCTCGTTGGCCTCGATCCCAAGTCGGCCTTCGCCCTCAAAACGATGATGCGCCAACACGCGGATGCCGGCAACACCGTCTTCTTCTCCACCCACATTCTGGAGGTCGCCGAGAAGCTGTGCGATCGGATCGGCATCATTGTCCAGGGGAAGCTGGTTGCGTGCGGCGCGGTGGACGAGCTTCGCACCCGCAAAGACGATACCCTGGAGAGCATCTTCATGGACCTGGTGGACCGATGATAAGCCTCATCCGGACGCAGCTTCTGGTGTCGCTGTCCCTCAACAGCCTGCTTCGCCGCGAGAAGAGGCTGAAGACGCTGGCGGCCGCAGGGGTCCTCACCCTCTGCCTGGCGCCAAGCTACGGTGGCTACGTCCTAATGCTTGGCAAGGCGTTCGCGTTCATGCGGCAGCACCACCTGCCCCTGTACGGGATGGCGGTTACAGGCACCTACGCCCTGTCGCAGCTCATGGTCCTGTTCGTGGGCCTCCCAATGGTGTACGCCACGCTGTACCAGGCCAAGGACCTCTCCATCCTTCTGCCTCTTCCCATAAGGCCCGGCGCCATTCTGGCGGCCAAGCTTGTGGCGACCTACGTGGTTGAGCTGCTGATATGCATCGCGTTCTTCGCGCCGTCTGTGGTCTTCTATGCCGTCTACGCCGACGCGGGGGCCGTGGCCATCGGGTGCGCGGTGCTTAGCATGCTGTTGCTGCCGGCCAACCCGATCGCAATCTGCAGCATCTTCTCCATTTTGGTGGCAAACACGCCCAAGATCGGGCGCAGCAAGTGGTTCTGGTACATGGCTTTGATGGTTGCCATGGTGTCCGCATCGCTCTGCTTCACAACCATCACCGCCGTTGCGCCGCGTCCCGAGGTGGTTGACCTCCTGCAAGCGAAGATGGCCCAGCTGAACCGGCTGGGCAGGCTGATTCCCGGCTCGGTTTTCGCGCTTCGGGCCCTGGCGAGTTCCGGCGGGACCGCGGTGCTGAACACGCTGCTGAGCCTGGCGGTGACTGCGGCGTACCTGGCGGCTCTCGGCGCCCTCAGCCACTGGCTCTATTTCGGGCCGGTGCTACGCGGAGACAGCGGCACCGCCAAACGAAGCCGCCGCGCCGAGCCGATGCGCGTGAGAAGCTTCCTCACCTCGTATATGAGGAAGGAGTTCCTGTGCACCGTAAAAGATCCCCCGGTAATCCTGAACTCGCTTGGTGGCTACATAGCCGTTCCGGTCGTCATGGCTTCGTACGCCGTCATGAAGGTGCAAACCAAGGGGAAGGTCGACGTTATCGGCGCCATCATGAACTCGCTGCACCGACCGGAGCTGGCGAGCCACCTGGCGGTTGTGGTTGTTGGCCTCGCGCTCGCGCTGGCGTTGCTCGGATCGGCCACCTCGCTCTTCTCCGCCAGCTACTCCAAGGACGGCAGGCGCCTGTGGCTAGAGAAGACGTTGCCGGTGACCCCCGCGGCCATCTTTCTGGGCAAACTGCTGATGGGCATGTGCGTGGTCACCGCGTTCAACCTCGTCACAGTTCTGGCCGTTAAGCTGATCCTTCCGCTCTCCCCGTGGCAGCTCGTCTACGCATTCGTCCTCAGCGAGGTTGCAGTGGCATACAACGCCGCCATCGGCCTGGCCATTGACTGCCGTCGCCCCAAGCTGGTGTGGAAGGACACCGTGCACGCCGTCAAGCAGAACCTTAACGTGATGATCGCCTTCCTCATCAACCTGATCGCATTGGGGGTGAACGGAGTTCTCCTATGGGTTTGCGTGAGGCACCAGCTTCCGGCCGCAACCACCTACTCCGCCGCCATGGCCCTCAACGCCCTTATGCTGGCCGCAGCGATGACGGTTGGCCTTCGCACGTCGGGCGCGCTGGACCGCGTGCAGGTGTAGGCCCGGCGGCAGCTCATGCGAATCCTGCCGGCCCCGATGCGTTCACCCGTTAGGAACCCGTGCCCTCAATCTGCTCAGCCGCCAGTGACCTAAGCAGTTCCGCCCTGTGCGCCAGCTGACCTGCCTCCATGCACCCGATGGACAGCACGCTGTGCAGCGCTGGCACCAGCTGCGGCATGCTGAGAAGCTCGGTCACCTGTTGCTCCACCCATTTCATGTACTCAACCGGGTAAACGCGCCTGTGTATGAACAACGCCTGCAGGAACTCGCGAAATGCCAATTGGAGGCGATCGAACGCGGCCAATGCCAGTCCGCGACGTGCGTAGGGAGCGACGTGGTCGAGGTTGTTGTGCATGAACGCCAGCGCATCCTCCAGCCGCTGAGCCCTCAGGCCCTCGTCGTAGTACGGCAGCCACTTGGTGCGCAGCTCCTGGAACCGCGCCGTGCGCTCAGATAGCGGGATCGCGTATGCCACCAAGTTTCCAATCTCAACCTCGAAGCTGTCGGGGCCGCTGGTGAAGTCGTGGCGACCAGGACGAAAGTGGCCGTCCGTGAAGCCGACGTCCACGGCGGACCAAGGCACAATCGCCGCCAGTTCGCGGCATGCCGGTGAGCGGCGAACGAACTCCTCCGTCTGTGGCTCCAGCTCGCGCCACACGCTGCCCATCTGCTCCGGCGAGCAAAGGCCGTATATGTCCACGCAGCTCTCCGCAACGGCGCACCCCCGCGCGCACGATGCGGTGAGCAACACAGCCTCAACCCGCTCGTCTCGGCTCAGATAGTCGGCCACCGCCATAGCGGCAGCGTTGTGCAGCTCCGTCGGGAACCGCGGCATGGGTTGGTGCAAGGCAGCCCCCTCCGATAAGGAGGCCGTCCTCGCTTGGCAGGCCTCCATATGCTACCTGGCACGTTCGCGGCCGGCACGAGCGATCCCTGCTCCTGGCCTACACAGGGGCCGGAAGGGCTGCAAAGGGGCGTGTATCGAATGCAGATCCAGGAGGCGGTAATGCCGAAAGGAGTTAACGATGGCGTTTGGGTTACGGACGGCGGTGCTCCTGGGCGTGGCTCCGTTCTTGTTTGCCGCCGTGGTGCTGCCGGGGTGCTCTGCCGCGACCGACAGGATGAGCTACCTCGATAACGGCGTTATTCGGATCGGCGTTGACCTGGACCTTGGGGGCGCGATAACGTACCTCTGGACCTCCGCCTCCGAGGGGAACCTCGTCAACAGCGCGGACTGGGGGCGGCAGATCCAGATGTCGCATTATTCCGGCCCTGTTCCTTTCACGCCGCACGGCAAGCAACCCGATAAGGCGTGGGCAGGTTTGGGCTGGAATCCCATACAATCCGGCGATTGCTTCGGCAACCGATCGCGTGTGATTGCGTACCGGAACGACGGCAAGATGCTCTACGTGAAGTGCATCCCCATGCAGTGGCCGCTGAACAACGAACCGGGAGAGTGCACCTACGAGTGCTGGATACGCCTGGAGGCGAACACCGCCCACGTCCGCTGCCGGCTTCTGAACCATCGCTCGGACCATACGCAGTACCCGGGCCGCGGCCAGGAGCTTCCCGCCGTCTATACGAACGGGCCATGGTACCGGCTGATGACGTATGTTGGGGACAGGCCGTTCACTGGCGACGCCATAAAGCAGATGCCAGCCGCGTTCCCGTGGACCGGGTGGCTGGCCACCGAGAACTGGGCCGCCCTCGTGGACGACAACGACTGGGGGCTCGGGGTGTGGCATCCGGGCGTATACTCCTTTATCGGTGGGTTCGCGGGAACGCCGGGCAAGGGCGGCCCTAAGGACGGCCCCACCGGTTATATAGCCCCCATCCACGAGGAGATAATAGACCACAACATCGACTACGAGTACAGCTACGTGCTGATCGTGGGCAGTCTGACCGGTATCCGCAACTACGTGTACGCCCACGCGAGCAGGCCCGATCCGCCGGTCTACCGCTTCAGCAGGGACCGCCAGCACTGGCGCTACGTCAACGCGACGGATTCGGGCTGGCCCATCCGCGGCGAACTGAATCTGTCGCTCGACCAACACGACCCGCAGATGCTGGGGCCGGCCGGCTTCTGGCACGCCGAGGCGGCTCCCACGCTCCTGCTCCGTGCGGCGTTCGCCGGAACCACCGGGCAGGCCACGGTGTACTGGAGCCGCTTCGATGCCCCCGGCTTCAAGCAGGCCAGAAGCGTTGCGTTCGGTGTGGTGCCGGATGGCCGATACCGCACTTACCGAGTGGACCTGCGCGCCTCTCCGGAGTACCATGGAGAGATCACCGGCATCCGGCTTGACCCAACCGAGGGCGGAACGCCGGGCTCGCACGTGCGCATCAAGTGGATCCGGTTCGGAAAACCGGGGTCGTACTGAATGGGCGGCTCATCACGCGATGCACCACTTGGATGCGCATGGCCCAGCAGTCGCATTCCACCAGCCTGCATAACAGCCCGCAATCGGGGAAGGACGTTTCGAGACGGCGCTGGGCTCCGCCGCCTTATCCGCGCCCTTCCCCAAAACGTTCGGGGGAAAGGCGCCATCCACGTTTCCCGGTTGTGCCAGCTAACCAACGGCTTCCAGGCCAACCAACGTCTGGAAGCCCTTGCGGCCCTGTGCTGATGGGCACGATAAGGACGACGCCTTCCCCCGGCCGCACCGGATTACAGTAACTCAGAGTACGTAGAGAGGTATGCACATTGGAGCCTGATACCAACCCACCTGAGGAGTCAGAGCCGACAGCGCGCGGCGTCGGCGGGGAGCGCGAGGAGCCAGACGGTGGCTTGGCCTTCATGCTGAGGGCGTTGCGCTACCGCAACTACAGGCTGTACTTCACAGGGCAAAGCATATCGCTGATCGGGACCTGGATGACGCGCATCGCCACCAGCTGGCTGGTGTTCCGGCTGACGCATTCCGCCCTCCTGCTGGGCACCATCAGCTTTGCGGGACAGCTGCCAACGTTCCTCCTCGCGCCGGTGGGCGGCGTGGTGGTTGACCGCTCAAACAGGCACCGCGTGCTGGTCGTCACTCAGGCCCTTTCGGCGCTCCAGTCGCTGGCATTGGCGGTCCTAGCCCTGTCGGGCCGGATCACGGTGGCGCAGGTCCTTGCGCTGGCGGTGGTTCAGGGAGCGATCAACGCCTTCGACATGCCGGCAAGGCAATCGTTCGTAATCCAGATGGTGGAGCGCCGCGAGGACTTGGGCAACGCGATAGCCCTGAACTCCTCGATGGTGAACGGCTCTCGACTTCTGGGGCCGTCCATTGCAGGCGTGGTGATCGCAGCGGTGGGCGAGGGCTGGTGCTTTCTGATCGACGGCATCAGCTACCTGGCGGTGATCGCCTCGCTCCTAATGATGCGAATTCGCCCACAGGCGCGGCAAGCGAGCGCCGAGCCAGCACACCCGTTGGCCCAGTTCATGGAGGGATTTCGCTACGCCGCGGGCTTCGCACCCATTCGCGTCATACTCACCCTTCTTGCTATCATAAGCTTGGTGGGCATGCCGTACACCGTGCTGATGCCCATCTTCGCAACTCGCGTGCTACACGGAGGGCCCCAGACGTTGGGACTCCTCATGGCTTCCACAGGGATCGGGGCGCTACTAGGGGCCGCATATCTCGCCTCGCGGCGCTGTGTGCTGGGGCTGGGGCGAGTGATTCCCACCATGGCGGCGCTATTCGGGGCGGGATTGATAGCATTTGCCAATTCGCACATCCTGTGGCTCTCCGTCGTCTTGCTCGTTGCAACCGGGTTGGGCTTCATGGTACAGATGGCCTCCAGCAACACCGTGCTGCAAACTGTCGTCGATGAGGACAAGCGCGGCCGCGTGATGAGCTTCTACGGCATGGCGTTCCAGGGCACCGCGCCGTTCGGCAGCCTGATGGCCGGAGCCCTGGCCAGCCGGATTGGGGCGCCGCACACGCTGATGCTGGGCGGCGTTGGCTGCATCCTCGGCGCGGCGTGGTTCTGGTGGCATCTGCCCGAACTGCGGCGCTTGCTCCGGCCCATCTACGTCCGAATGCAGATACTCCCCCCGTCGGCGGACTCCAGGTAGGGATTGGCCGCCCCAATACCGATCCACAACCCACAGACACGGAACGCACTTGCCCCAGCGGCATCAGCAACCGGACGCAGGGCTGTGTGCCGCGGGTGCAGGAGGTTGGCGGCGCGCGGCGCATAATGTTATGGATGGGTGGGCGGGACCACGGTCTTCTGGTACCATCCCGGCCCGGCCACCTTTGGAGGAAAGCAGGCATGCCACAGAACGAGAACGGAGCCCCCGCTTCGCGCTCCAAAGCGATCTACTGGCTTGTGGGGGTCGCCCTTGTTGTCGTTATAGCGGCAATCGTAGCCGCGCGCGCCAACCGTCACGCCGGAGAAGATCCAGCCCTTGTGTACGCCCGCAAGGCCGACGCTCAGTATGCCGCCTTCATCCAAAGGTTTGGCATCCGTGCGTCCGTGTGCGACATACTGGACGCTAGGCAGGCTGGCAAGTCGGACGCCGCCTACGTGAATGCGTTTCCCGCGGCGGTGCAACAGCTGTCCAGCGCCGTGGCGGCATCCGGCGTCGCGGCGTTCTGCGCGGCCGGAGCCCCGGCGGGTATAGCCCCGCTCCAAACCGCGCACGATATGCTTGTGAAGGGGTACGGCTTCGAGAAGGATGCGCTTGGGCTCTTTCAGCGCTTCGAGCGGGATCACGCCGCCGCCACGCTGACAGCCGCTCTTGGCAAGCTGGACGATGCTCAGAGGACCCTAGTAGAGGGCATGTACAGGATTGCCCTCTACCAGCGCCAGGTGCGCTAGGTCCACTGCGGCCCCAGCGGCCGCCATACATGCTGCTTCTTGCACCACCCACGCCAAACGCCCTAGCAGCCACGTTACGGCCTGCGTGACCATGCTTCACTGGCTACGGTAAGCCGGGTTTGGGGCGCCCGCTGACGGCGGTATACTCTCTCAGAGGGGCTAGTCGGTCAGGAGGCAGTAGATGCAACGAACCATTGTTGTTTGTGATGAATGCAGGCATCCGATGGCGGAGGGCAAGCCCTATTACACCATCACGGTAGTGTACAGGGCCGAGCGTGGCAGGCAGACGAGCGATTGTTGCAGCGATGGCTGCCTCTTGCGCCGCCTCTCTCGGGTCCTGCCATCGGTTGAGAGGGCTATGGTGGAGCAGGTTCCAGGTGCGGAAATGGCCCTTGCGCGCCCGGTTGGCTTGGGCGTTGAAGAGGATTCGCTCCTGCTCTCCGTGCCGTAGCAGACCGGCAAGTTAGCATCGTGGAAGCTCTCGGAGCACCAATCGGCAGCCGAGCAACCACAGCGTGGTGCCCGGCTGCCGTGTTGCATTCCCCCTGTGCGGTCCGCACGGCAACGGCCGATGAGCTCGCCAGCGCTAGATGAGCTGCATCGGCATCAGCACGTAGGTGTACTCCGCCACATCCAGCGGCCGAAACACCCCCGGCGCCAGCGGTCCTGTTAGTTCGAGAACGGTGCCGTCCGTGCTCACCGTGCCGAGGAACTGGTCGAGCAGCTTCGCATCGAACGCGATCTCCACGTCCTCGCCCTCCTTGAGGGCCTCCACCTGCTCGCGCCCGCGCCCGTAAGCGCTGGATTCAACCGTGAGGGTGAGGTATTCGCCCTCGGTTCGCAGCACCACCCGGCTCTCAGCTTCCAAAAGCGCGATGCAACGCCTTAGCGCTGATTGGAACTCCTCTGTCTGCACCGTGATCTTGCGGGTCCACTGCTGTGGAATCACCCTCTCGAAGTTCGGGTACTGCCCCTCGATCAGCCGAGACACGATGTACACGTCCGGCACCCGGAAAACGATCTGGTTCGCCGTTACGCCGATCTCCACGCTTTGGTCGTCCGCCATGCCGGAAACGGTGCGCAACACCTCGTTAAGAGGGCGAGAGGGGATTATGCACGAGATCGACTCCGGGATGCCCTCCGATAGCTGCGCGCGGCGCACGGATAGCCGGTTGCCGTCTGTAGCGGCCATCTTGATGGTGTCGCCCTGAACCACTAGGTTCACGCCTACCAGCTGCGGGCGACTCTGGTCCTTGCTACAGGCAAACACGGTCTGGCGAATCAGCTCCTGTATCAGCTTCACTGGCAAGGTGAGCACCTGATCGCCCATCACCTCCGGGATCGGCGGGAACTCCTCCGGCGGAAGGCCGAAGAGCTGGTACTCGCTGCCTCCCGATCGCATCTCCACGTGGCCGTCTGGCCTGGACGCTAGCTGAACGTTGCTGTCCGGAAGTGCGTTAACAAGCTCGCTAACTATGCGGGCCACCACCGTGCACTGGCCCTGCTCGGTAACCTGCGCAGGGATGCGCACCTCGACTTGCATCTCGTAGTCCGCCGCTGCCACCCGCAGAGCGCCCTCCTCCGCGGTCAGCAGGAAATGCTGTTGAATCGGCAGCGGCGACTTGGTCGGCACAGCCCTGAACGCCGTTGCCACGGCCTCTGTCAGCATCCTCTTGTCGCAGATGGCCTTCATGCTCGTCTCCTTTGCTTCACCGATCCTCCAAAACGCCTCCAGGGGCACCAACGCTTACGGCTGACGCGGCGGCGCGGTACACCTCCTTCAACGGCACCCCTCGTTCTTCCGCTAAGCGCCTGCACTCCTCGTACTCCGGGCTTGCGGTTAGCACCCTTCCGTCGCTTATGCCCAGCTTCACACTCACCTCGCCGTAAGGCGTTTGCACCCGCCGAAACTCTCGCTCAAGGCATCGGCGGCGCATCCTGGCGAACCGCACTCCCAGCGTGGTGGTCTCGGCAAGCACAACGTTGGCTAGTTGCGTTTCTCGCTCAGGCGCTGTAAGCACTGTGAGGAGCACGGCGGGCCGCCCCTTTTTCATCTGCACAGGCGTTAGGTACACATCCAACGCACCAGCAGCGAACAGGCGCGCCATCACGTGTTCGTATATCTCCGGGTTCAGGTCGTCTATGTTGGCCTCCAGAACGGCCACCTCCGTAGCCTCGCCCACGGGCCGCTCCTCCTGACCAACAACCAACCTGAGCAAGTTGGGCCGTCCGGCAAACTCCTTCTTGCCCGCGCCGTACCCCACCGCTTCGGGCCTCATGGGCGGCATCGGCCCGAACCCCGCCGCCAGCGCCGTTATGATCGCGGCGCCGGTGGGTGTCACCATCTCGCCCTCGACATCCGCCGGAACCACCGGCACGCCCTTAAGCAGCTCCAATGTAGCCGGCGCAGGCACCGGTATCACGCCGTGGGAGCACTCCACGAAGCCATGGCCAGCAGGCAGAGGGGAGGCTGCCACCCTCTCCACGCCAAGCATCTCAAGGCCCAGTACGGAGCCCACCACGTCCACGATGCAATCCACGCCCCCAACCTCGTGGAAGTGTATCTTGTCCGGCGACGTGCCATGTACCCTTGCTTCCGCCTCCGCCAGCCTGCGAAAGATCGATATGCTGCGCTCCTTCACGGTGGCCGGAAGCTCCGATCCGGATATGATCTCTTCTATATCGGCGAGATGGCGCTCCACCGATTGCTCCGTTAGGTGGACCGTGATGCTGACCGCGGCAATGCCGCTCCTGCGGGCCGTCTCTGCGGATAGGCTGTACCCGCCGACGCCCAAACCGGCGAGGCGCGCCCTGAAGTCGTCGAATGGCACGCCAGCGCTTACGAGGGCGCCCAGCGTCATGTCGCCGCTGATGCCGGAGAAGCAATCGAAGTAGGCTATACGCATTGTTGTTGGTATGACTTGGCAGCGAATCCTAGCGGTTGACGAGGTGGGCGTAGTAGCCGGCGCCAAAGCCGTTGTCGATGTTGACAACGGCGACGCCAGTGGCGCACGAGTTGAGCATTGATAGGAGGGCCGCGAGGCCGCCGAAACTGGCGCCGTAACCCACGCTGGTTGGAACAGCAACAACCGGCGCCCGCACAAGGCCGCCAACCACGCTGGCCAGAGCGCCTTCCATGCCGGCCACCACCACAACCACGCTGGCGTTCATCAGCAGGTCCATGCGGTCCAGCAAGCGGTGCAGGCCAGCAACCCCCACGTCGTAGAGGCGCTCTACGCGGCTGCCCATGGCCTCGGCGGTGACGGCGGCCTCCTCTGCAACCGTCAGGTCCGCGGTGCCAGCCGACACCACGGCGATGTAGTGGCCCTGTTTGGAGCGAGCCACTGCGCGCTCGCCCACCTCAATGATTTTGGCAAGCGGGTGGTAGACCGCGGGCTGGACGGATGCGCTGACAGCATCGAAGACAGCCTGGCTTGCGCGGGTGGCAAGCACGTGGCCGGACCGTTGGTGCAGGCGCTCCACGATCTCGACGATCTGGTCGGTCTGCTTCCCCTGGCAGAATACCACCTCTGGGAAGCCGGTGCGGATGGCTCGGTGGTGATCGAGCTTGGCGAAGCCGATGTCCTCGTAGGGCAGGCTGCGAAGCTGTTCGAGGGCGGCCTCCGGGGAGACCTGGCCCTGGCTTACACTGCGGAGAAGGTTGAGGAGGCGCTCAGTGTGCATTTACCACCCGTCGCCCGAGTGGCGTCGGGCTGACCGCGGACATTATAAGGCAGCGGAGAAGTTAGCGTCAACCTAAGCGCAAGGGCGCGCGGATCTGGTGACGCTTCTCGAGATGCCGTTGCTCTCCGGCATCCCTTTGCACGACGGACGCGAGGTGGCCCACGGGAGGCCGCCGCGCAGCCACTGCCGCCGACCTCCCGCACCTCGCCGGCTACTTCTCCACCGCCGCCTTCTGAGAGGTGATCGCTCGGATCAGCGCCGGATCGAACTTCGGCTTGCGGTCGTATGTGTACAGGCCGTTCACCTCCTGCTCCACGTCCGTAAGCTGTGTGTAGCAGAAAGCACACATCCGCGGATGGTTCAGCAGAGTCTCTGTAAGCGCATTGTACCGCGCCAAGAACTCCTGCTCAGACCTAGGCCGCTCGCCATAGCCCCATCCTTCCTCGTCGCGCTGGCCTGGGTTCCACCAGATCCCGCCATACTCGCTCACCCAGTACGGCTGGCCCTTGTAGGGCGCATCGTGGCGCGGGTTGTTGCGGAACGGCTCGCCGCCCTCCGCGAACGGCGCATACCGCGCGCGGAACGACTCCGGATTCTGATCGTAGTCGTGCACGTCGTACAGATCGGTCTCCACGTGCACGTAGCCACTGGTGTCGATGCATGGTCGCGTGGGGTCCAGCGCCTTGGTCAGGCGATACATCGTGCGCAGCGTCTCTGGGCCCTCCGGACCGGTTTCGTTGAACGGACACCAGCCAACAACCGATGGGTGGCTGTAGTCGCGCTCCACCACCGAGAGCCACTCCTGCGTAAAGGCGTGGATGCCAGCATAATCCCTCAGCCCAACACCCCACGATGGCATCTCGCCCCAAACAAGGTAGCCCAGCCTGTCTGCCCAGTACAGGAATCGCGGCTCGAACACCTTCTGGTGAAGCCGCGCGCCGTTGAACCCCATCGCCATCGACATCTCGATGTCAGCTCGCAGCGCCTCGTCCGATCTGGCAGTGTAGATGCCGTCGGGGTAGAACCCCTGATCTAGGATGAGCCGCTGGAAGAGGGGTCTGCCGTTCAGCTTGAGCGCAGGCCCATCCCACGCCAGCGACCGCAGCCCGAAATACGTGTCCACCGTGTCAACCGCCTCGCCCGCTGGGTCCACAACGGTGACCCGCAGGTCATACAGGAACGGATCGCCGGGTTGCCATGCGCGCACAGTTGACACGGTGAGGGCGCCCACGGCCGTGTGCCCGCACACCGGAAGCTCCACGGCACCAACGGGCTCGCCTGCAGCGGCGGCGTTCAGCCGCACCCGATGATCAGGCGCTGGCTTGCTGAGCCGCACCTCCGCCACAACGGCGCCCGCCTCCAGCTGCGGGGTAAGCCTGAGCGAGGCAACGTGCAAGGCAGGCACGGGCTCCATCCAGACGGTCTGCCATATCCCCGTGGTGCGGGTGTAGTGGCAGCCCCTAGAGTGGTACGCATCGCACTGCTTGCCAGACGGCTGGCTTGGCGACCGTGTGTCGTCCTGCGCGTTGATGGTCACCACGTTCTCCCCCTTGGCAAGAAGGTCGGTGATGTCAACCGCGAAGGGTGAGTAGCCGCCCACGTGCGTGCCGGCCTCCTTGCCGTTCACGTACACGGTGGTTCGGAAGTCGCTGGCGCCCACGTGCAGCATTACGCGCCTGCCAGCCCACTCGTCCGGCACATCGATCACGCGCCTATACCACACCGCGGACATGAAGTCGGTGTAGCCGATGCCAGACAAGCGGCTCTCGGGGCAAAAAGGCACAGTGATGCGTTCCGTCAGGCGCGGGGCATGCTGGAGGCCGCGCTCGTGGCCGGAGCAACCGTGGTCTATCTCGAACTCCCACATTCCGTTCAGACACCGCCAGTCGGGACGAACGAAGTTGGGGCGTGGATACTCAGGGCGCGGAACATCGTGCATTGGTATGAGAGCTCCTTTCTCGGGACGGCGTCAGCGTCACTGGCGCCAACGGAATCGGCAGGTCCGCGTATCGGCTTCGACCGCGGCTCGGCCGCCACCTTCCGCCGCGAGCCAAAACCGGGGCGTACGCTAGGTCTCAGCGAAGAGCGTGGAGACACCCAATGCAGGAAGCAATGAAGCCTGGAACTGACCGTTCAATGAGCCAGGAATGGCCCACCCGGCCTACTCCTGGCTTCCTTCGAGGTATCCGTGCCCAGGGCGGCGCCACCGCTTTCCAGCCGAAATGGGTGGCCTGGGCGCAGCCAAGCCGGAACGGTCATTTGGCGGCCAGGGCGTTTGCCACCCGATCCACCACGTCTGTGCTGCCGCCGGGGGCTACGCCCGCTCCCCTCGTGACGATCATCGCCAGGAGCCGAGCCAGCATCTCCCCGGGGTTCAGGCGGTAGACAGAGCTGGCATCGTACGGCTCTCTGGCTGGACCGATGGTGGCCGGGGACACCTGGTGCGGCACTCGGTTCTGGGCGGCCTTCACGGTCCATACCCCATCCCGCTCCGTCACCTCGAACAGGCCGCGCACCAGGTACGCTTGCAACGATGTCACCCCTGGCACGTAGCTGCCGAACCGCGCATAGGAGACCGGCGTGACCAGCATCCGCCTCCCCCGAGACGTGCTGGCCTCGATCACGTAGGCATCCGTGGTGGCGCCCGGCGTGGTTAGGCGGCGTGCCTCGAGGAACGCACCGAGGCGAAGCTTGGGGACCTTGTGGAACCCGATCGCCCCGTACAGCGTTTCGGCCCTCTCCGGGTGCTGGCGCGAATACAGCTGAAACGTCTGCTCCACGATGGTGGAAACCAGCGACGCGTTGCTGCCGCCGCCCGCCGCCTCCCTGATGGCCTCTTCGGAGAGCACCACGCACCCGCCGCGCGCGTAGCTGGCGCCGCCCTCCTCCCTGCCGTCGGTCTTCACGAAGCGCCAGGGGTTGGGCACCATGGACGGCAGCACGTCCGCGCACAGGAACTGCACCACCCGCGCCGCCTGCACCACCGCTTGCTCCTCCGCTGGCGACCAGTTCCTGGCGCTCGCAGCCACAAACCGACGGAACTGCTGGAGGTTGGCCCCTCGCTTGGCCGGGCTGAGCGCCCTTCCCATTCGCGCCGCCATGTCAATGGTCGTCAGCCGCGCGAAAAACGGAGCGTCCCGGTCATCCAGCAGAACCTTGGCGCCCTGTTGGGCATCAAGCAGGCGCAGCTCAACCCCGTCGGCAAGGGTGTAGGTCGATTCGGCGCGCGCTAGCCCCGCGCTGCGTGCCGCGGCAAGAGAAGCCAGAAGCACCCACAACAACAGCCCAACTCCGCGCCAACAACGGACCGGGACCATGGTCCTCTCTCCTTTCCGCATCAAAGCTTGGAGCCTAGCGTGCAGTTGCCAAAGGCCAGCACTACGTAGTTCGCTGGAATAGCGGCGCATCCCTATGGGCCATGATGGGCCATGCGATGGCCAACCCCACACCACCGATGGCTTTGTTCCTCGGACAGTGCCTGAGGCGCGGCAGCGGCCGTACCCAATTGGCACGCAACACACCCGCTCTCGCCGAAAGCGTTGCCAGAACGACTCGTGACAAGCGGCGGTTTCCGTCGTTGCGCCCTTCTTGCACCTATGGTAGAATTCCATTGTGATGGCGGTGGTGCGACCCCCGGTTGCCAACCTGCACGCCCAACCATCCCTGCGCTCCGAGCTTGTCTCCCAGGCCCTTATGGGAACACCCGTCGGCGTGCTACGGGTGCTTCCGGCATGGGTGCTTGTGAGGTGCCCAGATGGGTATGAGGGATGGATGGACTCCGGCGCGCTTGGGCCGCCAGCCCCGTGTGAAGGCCCGGTTGCCGTTGCCGCGGAGCCGTTGGTGAACCTCCGAGTTGAGCCCAGCTCCCGATCCGCCCCCACCACCACGATCTCCCTGGGCACCGCGCTTCCCGTGTCCGAAGCCAAGAACGGCTGGATCGGAGTACGCCTTCCCAGCGGAGCGGTAGCTTGGGCGGAGGCCCACAGGCTGGCCACACATCGCCCACCAGCATCTGGTGACCGGATCGTCGCCACGGCGTTGCTCTTGTTGGGGACCCCATATCTGTGGGGCGGCACGAGCGCGTTCGGCGTAGATTGCTCAGGGCTGGTGCAGCTGGTGTTCGGGTTCCACGGCGTGCGGCTGCCGCGAGACGCCCACCAGCAGGCGGAGGCCACCATGCCCATCGGCGCGGAACAGCCCCGCGCGGGCACGTTGGCCTTTTTCGCACCTCAGCCCGATGCGCCGGCCAGCGAGGTGGACCACGTGGGCCTCTGCACCGGAGACGGCAGGCTGGTTCACGCCCAGGGAGGGGGACGCGTCGTCTGCTCGCCGCTTAGCGACCCGCAGTTGGCAACCCGCCTGTGGGGCTTTCGCCAGGCCGCCGAACTAGCTAACCGGGTGGAGGAGCCATGACCCAGCAACTTTGGGCCCCCTGGAGGATGAGTTACATCACGTCGGAAAGACACCAAGGCTGCATCTTTTGCGAGAAGCCGGCCGAGAACCGCGATGCTGTGAACTTCATCTTGTACCGCGGCAGTCGTGCCTTCGTTATGATGAACGCGTACCCTTACAACAACGGCCATCTCATGGTGGTCCCATACTCGCATGCTCCAAACCTCCACGGGCTGTCAGACGACGACCTGGCGGAGATGATGGTGCTTACTCGCATGTGCACCGGCGTGCTGGACGAGGCGCTCCGGCCAGAAGGGTACAACATTGGAGTCAACCTGGGTCAGGTGGCTGGAGCCGGCATCGCGGACCACGTGCACATACACGTGGTGCCCCGCTGGCACGGCGATACCAACTTCATGGCCGCCGTCGCCGACGTGAAGGTGCTGCCACAGAGCCTGGCGGAGAGCTATCGATCGCTGCGGCCGTACTTCGACGCCCAGGTTGCGGGAGCACGATAGGTTGGCAGAGGAGATCACCGCCCGCATCGAGGAGCTCAGGCAACAGTCGTCTACCTGCCGCCGCTGCGATCTCGCCCTCAACAGGCGCAACGTGGTGTTCGGGGAGGGAAACCCGGTCACTCCCCTTGTGCTCGTAGGCGAGGGGCCCGGCGAAACGGAGGACGCCACCGGAAGGCCGTTCGTGGGGCGTGCTGGCGCGTTACTCGACGAGGTGCTCCGCGAGAACGGCATGACCCGCAAGCACGTGTTCATTTGTAACGTGGTGAAGTGCCGTCCAACACTGGTGGAGGCCAGCAGCGTTCGGAACAGGCCGCCAACATCCGATGAGATTGAGGCCTGTAAGCCCTGGTTGGTGAGCCAGCTGGATGCCATCAAGCCCATCGTGATAGTGTGCCTCGGGGCAACGGCCGCTAACGTGATCATACACAAGAGCTTCCGCATGACCCAAGAGCGCGGCAAGTGGTTTGAGAGTTCGTTCGCTCCGCACACAGTTGCAACGTACCACCCCGCCTATGTGCTGAGGCTGCACGGCGAGGGGTTCCAGGCCGCTCGCGCATCCCTCTCCGAGGACATCGCCGCCGCAAGGCGCAAGGTGATTGAGGCCAAGAGCCGTCCCAAACTGAGTCTGCTGGATATGATGGAAACCTGAGACGACGGCGGCTGATGGCGCGGATCCAGCCAGTTGCCGCGCGAAACGCCTAAGTCGGGAGCGTACAGCCGGACGCTCCGGTTGGTGTCAATGGAGTTCCTCGTCCACATATACAACAGCTTCCACGCCGTGGACACGCCGTCCGCACTCCGGACGGTGGTGGACATCCTGTTGGTCGCCTTCCTGCTGTACAAGGTCATTCAGCTGGCCCGCGGCACTCGTGCGTGGCAGATCCTCACCGGGCTCGCGCTCTTCTTTGCCGCTCTCGCGCTTAGCCGCAGGTTCCAACTCATCACGCTCAGCTGGATCCTCGGCAACCTGGTTTACATGGGGCCCGTGGCGATCGTCATCCTCTTCTACCCGGAGCTCCGGCACGGCCTGGAGCAGATGGGGAGGATTCGCTTCTGGGGCAGTGGCCTCAGCATGCTGGGCAAACAGGAGGTCAGCCGCATCGTCGAGGAGGTCGTGCGCGCGGCGACCGAGCTCTCCGCCCGCCGGGTGGGCGCCCTCATCGTGATCGAACGCGAGACCGGCTTGGACGACCTCGTGGACACCGGCAAGCGCCTGAATGCCGATATCTCGGCCGAGCTCCTCACAACCATCTTCCACCCGGGCACCGCCCTGCACGACCAGGCGGTGATCATATCCGGCAACCGCATCCTGGCCGCCAGCTGCGTCCTGCCCCTGACGGAGGATCCAAGCGTCGGCATGAGCATACACACCCGGCACCGAGCCGCCCTGGGCGTTACCGAGCAGAGCGATGCGGTTGCCATCGTTGTGTCCGAGGAGACGGGAGCCATCTCGCTATGCTGGGATAGGCGCATGGTTCGCGGCCTGAACAAGGAGACGCTCCGAGATAGGCTTATCGCCCTGCTGCAACCGCCCGCAACTGCCCGTGGTTTCAGCCTGGGCCGTGGCGTTATGGATAGCTTCAGGCGAACCCGTCCTGGCGCCGGCGCCCGCTGATGCCCGCTGCTGCTGGCTAGGCCTCCAATCCGTGCCCCGGCGGCCAACTGGAGTCTGCGCAAACCGTGTCATCCTTCAGACAAAACTGGCTATACTGGGTTGTTGCCCTCATATCCGCAATAGCCCTTCACGCCTACGTCCAGGTGGAGGAGGAGCCCCGCACCCGCACACTGCCGGACGTGCCGCTGGTGTTCACCAACACCGGAGACCTCCAGGTCACCCCACGCAGGCGCACCGTCAGCGTTACCGTTCAGGGCCCGCGCGACGTCATCGACCGAATGTCACCGCGAGACGTCACCGCCTCGGTGGACCTCAGGGGGCTAACGCCGGGCTCATCCTACAGCCTCGCCATCGATTGCGCGTCCAAAGTGGCGCCCGATATGGTGATCTGCACGCCGAACCCAGCCATCGTCCGCGTGTCCGTTGACGCCACAGTCTCTAAGCTGTTCCAGGTGGTTCCCAGGCTCGTGCAGGCGCCACCGGTCGGCTTCGAATACACGACCCCAACGGTCACCCCTTCGGAGGCCACTGCCACCGGGGTCAGCCGCGTGCTTATGCGAGTGGAACGCCTGATCGTGCTGGTGCGCATGGGCAAGGAAGACATCGACGCCTACTTCCCTATCCAAGCCGTCGACAGGCGCGACGCCCCCGTGCCCGGCGTTCGGGTCGACCCACCCAAGGCGCACGTGTCCGCCACGATCCGCAGGGCGCTGCTGTCCAAAATGCTGTTGGTGACGCCAGTAGTGAGCGGGCGGCCGGAGCCCGGTTACGTTGTCACAGACCTGTCAGTACGCCCATCCATGGTCAAGGGCAGAGGAGGCGCGATCCTTGCAGAAACCAATGTGGTGCACACCGTGCCGATCCCCCTGGATGGCATAAGCGAAAACACGAATATGAAGGTCTCCCTCGAACGCATTCCGGGCATCTTCCTGGAGCCAGACACTGTTGCCGCCCACGTTGAGGTGAAACGCGTGGGCCAGCCAGCGCCACCCAGCCATGGAGGTGCCACCGGTGGCTAAGCTGTTTGGGACCGACGGGGTTCGTGGGCTGGCCAACGCAGAGCTAACCGCCGAGCTGGCGTTGCGCATAGGTAGAGCGGCTGGCCACCTGCTTGGCCGCCAACGCAAAGCGCGAGTGCTCATCGGGAGGGACACCCGCGCCTCCGGCGAGATGCTCGAGGCAGCCCTTGCGTCGGGCCTGTGCGCCAGCGGCGCCGACGCCATTCGCGTGGGCGTCATACCCACTCCCGGCGTTGCTTATCTGGCGCGGTACCTCGGCTCCTCCGCGGGCGCCGTCGTCACCGCGTCCCATAACCCAGCCCCCGAGAACGGCATCAAGTTCTTCGGCCCGGACGGCCTCAAGCTACCAGACGCCGTGGAGGAGCAGATTCAGGAGCTTGTGGACTGCGCGGAGCAGCTTCCCTCGCCAACCGGACCCGGCATCGGCCGCATCCAGGAGCGCCACGACCTGGTTCACCACTACGGGCAGGAGGCCAGGCACAGCATACCGCAGCGCCTGGATGGCCTGAAGCTGGTTGTGGACTGCGCGAACGGCGCCACCTCTCACGTGGCCCCCGAGGTGCTGCAAGACTTGGGTGCCGAGGTAGTGGTCCTAAGCGCCAGCCCGGACGGCCTCAACATCAACGCCGATTGCGGGTCTCTGTACCCCCAGCGCATGATGGAGGCCGTGGTGTCCCAATGCGCCCATGCCGGCGCTGCCTTCGATGGGGACGGCGACCGCGTGCTGCTCGCCGACGAGCTGGGGCGGCTGGTGGATGGCGACCGGATCCTCGCCATGTGCGCCCTCCATTGGGCCGGCACCTACCGCCTCCCAGGCAACACCGTAGTCGGAACCGTGATGAGCAACATCGGGCTCGAGCTAGCCCTGAACGAGGCCGGCATAGAGCTGCTGCGCGCGCCCGTGGGCGATCGGTACGTTGGAGAGGAGATGCGACGTGTGGGCGCTGCCCTCGGCGGCGAGAAGTCCGGCCATGTCATCTTCGCCCAACACGGCACTACCGGCGACGGCATCGTAACCCTGCTGCAGATCCTCCAGATCATGACTTCCACCGGCAAGCCCCTTTCCACACTGGCCGACCAGATGCAGGAGCTGCCCCAGCTTCTCGTCAACGTTCCCGTGGCAAGCAAGGACGGATGGGAGTCGGTGCCGGCAATCCAAGCTCGCATCCGCGAGGTAGAGCGCGTGCTTCGCGGCAGGGGGCGGGTGCTGGTGCGCCCCTCCGGTACCGAACGCCTCATACGCGTTATGGCCGAGGGTCCCGATGCCGACGAACTCTCAGCTCTGGTTGGCTCCATCGCCGACGCCGTGCGCTGCGCACTGGGCTAATCCGTTGTTTCCCTAAGCCGGCCCACGCACCGCCGCTTCCGTCCGGCGGCAGAGCTGGCAACGCAACCCCATCCGCCATCGCAGCCGCGCCCGTCCATAGGAGGTTCGACAAAATGACCCAACCCGAAGGCAGAGCTTTCATCCCCTACCCCATGAAACTGAGCGACCTCTTCAAGGAGAGCGTGTGGGGCAACCAGAGGCTGGCTTCCGTGCTTCACAAGCGCCTGCCGGCCAACAAACCCATCGGCGAATCTTGGGAGATGGCCGACCACGGGGAGGACACCAACATGGTGACCAACGGCCCCTGCGCTGGCCTTACCATAGCCCAGCTGCGCGAGCGCCACGGCGAGGAGCTGGTGGGCGCCCACGCATTGGCTGCAGGCAACGGCAAGACACCCCTGCTCATCAAGTTCATCGACGCGAACCAGGTCCTCTCGGTGCAGGTGCACCCTGACAACGCATACGCCGCGGCCCACCACCCAGGTGAGCTCGGCAAGACCGAGGCGTGGTACATCATCAGTGCCGATCCGGGGGCGGAGATCGTGTTCGGCCTCAAGCCGGGCGTGGACCGCGACGCGCTGCGTAAGGCGATCGACGACGGGAAGGTGGAGAGTCTGCTGAACCGTGTCCCCGTCCGCGCTGGCGAGTGCTACTACACCCCCTCCGGCGTGGCCCATGCCATTGGTGCAGGCGTGGTGGTGTACGAGATACAGCAGAACTCAGACGTCACCTACCGCTTCTACGACTGGAACCGGCTCGGCTTGGACGGAAAACCCCGCGAGCTTCACATCCAGCAGTCCCTTGATGTGATCGACCTCCGCCCCATCGACGACCCCAGGTGCCGCGCAACCACTGTGCAGGAGCGGCACGGGACGGTTCAGCGGCTCATCAACTCGCCGTTCTTCGTGTTGGACCTCCTAGAGGGCGACCACGAGGTCGAATCGACAACGGCAGGCACCGGCTTTCACGTGCTGTCCGCCATCGGCGGCCACGGCGAGGTGGAGGCATTGGATGCGGGCGGGCCCGATCCAACGACTTCGCTCTCAATGGGAGAGACGGTGTTGCTGCCGGCCGCGCTCGGGCGGTACCGCGTGGGGCTGGGCTCGGGCCTCAGGGCGTTGCGTGGCTTTGTGCCGCCACCTACCAGCTAAGCCAGACAGAAGAAGACCGAGCGGGGACGGGCATATCCGCTAGGATAAGCCAAGCGAGGAAGCCAGGAACGGATGAAACAATGCCTCGGCGCGATGAGCCGGCCGGGGCGTTCCTTTCCTGGCTTCCTTGTGCAGTGCCGAGGCTACACCTTCCCCACTATGCCGAGGAACTCATCCCAGGGGGTGGCGGGCATGGTCTCCGTGGTGGCGCCGGATTCCCGCCGAATCACCAGCGCAACCTGTTCCGCCGTGGCGTTGTCCGGCGCCTCGAATACGTCCACCAGATCAAAACGGCCCATCACGGCGTAGCTGCTCCCCCACTTGACCTGAGGAAGCTCGCTCTTGATCCTCTCAGCCACCCTGTGAGCCAGGTCCGGAAAGCTGCTGCCGGGCTGGATCGTGGATGCTGGCAGCTTGGTGAGCATCACGTACGTGGGCATTGCGCAGTTCCCTCCTCCGTTGGCAGAGCCAGCCGGCCCCACCATCGAGCGGCGTATACCCAGCCCAGGCCGCAGCCAAACGCAGGCGAGCGCACTGCTGCCGCAGCGAACATGATAAGGTGGCACCCATGGTCCGCTGCGCTAGCTCAGTAGCTCGTGCGCCGCATCGTGAATCTTCTCAACAGCACGCACGATGTCGTCCAGGTCGCGCTCATCCGCCAACAGAAGGTTGTGGAACAGCCACACCGCCTCCGACGAGCAGGCGCGCTCCGTCACCGGATGGAACAGCTCGGCGTACGGCTTCGCATCGCCTGCGTACCGCGAGCAGAGCAGAGAACAGCGCAAGGCGTCCGGGTTGCTGAACACGCCAAGCTTGTACAGCGGCGTATAGCCGGAGCTCGCCGGAATCCCCTCGGCGTTCAGCGCCCGCACGAACGTGTCCCTGTCCGGCCCCCCAAACACCTCGGCGTCGTACCTCAGGATATACAGATGATAGGCGTGTGCGGTTGCGTGCGGCGACCTTGCCAACGGGCGTATCCCCGGCACCTCAGACAGGTGGCCATCCAAGTAGGCCGCCGATGCCATCCTGCGCGCGTTGAGCGCCTCGAGGCGCGTAAGTTGCACCCGCATCACCGCTGCCTGCCAGGCGCCCAAGCGGTAGTTGGCGCCTGGCAAGAAATGGTCGTACCACCGCCCACCGATCGACCTCCCGCAGTTATGCAGGCTCCACGCAGTCTCGTACAGCTCCTGGTCGTTGGTGAGTATGGCGCCTCCTTCCCCGCCGGAAACGTTCTTGCTCGATTGGAAGCTGAACGAGGCCATGTGCCCAATGGAGCCCACGCGCCGGCCATCCCACGCTGCCCCATGCGCCTGGGCTGCGTCCTCCAGAACGTGAACGCCGTGCTTCCGAGCGATCGCCATCAGCGCCGTCATGTCGGCTGGATGGCCGGCAAGGTGAACCGGCACGATCGCCTTGGTTCGGGGCGTGATCGCCGCCTCCACCTCCGCCGCGTTGATGCAGTACGTGTCCGGATCCACGTCCACGAAAACGGGCACCGCGTTCGCCAGCAACGGGGCCATCGCCGTGGCCATGAAGGTGTACGACGGCACGATCACCTCGTCACCGGGACCCACGCCCATCGCCTTCAACGCAATGAGCAGCGAAACGGTGCCGTTGGCCACGCACACAGCGTGCTTGGCCCCGCAGAACGCCGCAAACTCCCCCTCGAACGCCTCGATCTCCGCGCTGCCGATGCCCCAAACGCCGCTCTCCAGCACCCTGAGGAGAGCAGCCCTCTCCTCCTCGCCACCAGCCGGCCATTGGGGCCAGGCACGGGTCCTAACCGGCTCGCCGCCCTTCATCGCAAGCTTCATACCTGTTGCTCCTTGCAGTCGTTCAGGCACTCCAGCGCCGCGGCAACCGCCATCTCGCCAGCCTCGGGGGCGAGCGGCGCGGGATAGCCGTAGTACTGGTAGGCCGAATCGACCTCGTACCCGCCCAATGGGTATGCGGAACGAGTGGGTATATAGCCCACGTTGCCGTTGGCGTACCCGGCAACCATGGTAACCGCGAACGGTGAGGCCGAGCGTACTGCCATCCCTAGCCCCACAAACGCCTCCCCCGGCAGCGACACCACCGCGAAGTCGTCCGCGGCGATGGCGGAGATCACTACCGGCACCAGATCGCCAGTGCCCATGAGCGGCAGTTGCAGGCCGCGCTCGGCGTACGCAAGGGACCTAAGCGGGACCGCCACGCCAGCCGCGAGCGACGCCATCGCTGCCTCGGCCTCGGCGCGCCCCACGCGAGCTGCCGCCTCGAAGCCGCGCGTCTCAACCGCTGGGTTCACGTCTCCGCACGCGCCCTGCACGAAGATCGGCAACCCAGCGTCGCCGCGCCCCTCCACATGGGCGCACGCCGCGCCCGGGTGGTCCGCCGTGATCAGGCGGTTCTCGTGCCCCACGCTGGTGCCGTGGCAGGCGTGGCCGAACAACATCACCACCGGACCATCGTCGCCGCCGAGCTGGATTGTGGGCACTGCGGGATCCACGGGGCCCTGGGCAGTAGCTCCGGCTTGCTGGCTCGTGGATGTGAGCAAGTGGGTGCGCCCATCCACCGTTGCCCGCCGGTTCATGGCCACACCGGCCGCGCCAACGCCCATCTTCGCCCAGCACTGATCGCGCCCGCGGCCCGCCGCCCGAACGCACTCCACGATTGCGCCCTTCACCGCAGCGACGTACTGGGGGTCCGGAGTTCCGCATCCTTTGAGGGCCATCACCGCGGGCGCTCCGTGCGTGTGGGTGCAAGAAACCATGGCGCCGCCTATCCCCAACTCCTCGGCGAGGCGCCGCCTAACCTCCTCCGCGTCCGGCGGGTCTAGGCCGAGCAGATCGCATGAAACGAGCGCCACCGCCAGACCGTCCGACGCCAGAACCACCGCGCGCACGAACACGGGGTCGTGCACCCCCTGCGACGGCTGCTCCCTCAGGGCGAACCCGGACAGCTCGCACGGCCCCTCGGGCGTTATGTCAATCTTTGCTGCGGAAACTGAAACCATATTGCACCCCCAAGGCCAGTATCAGAGCCCGTGCGTTGGAAAGACCAGCTCTTTGACTCGGTCGATGACGGCGGCGACTGCCTCTGTGACCTTCGCCTCGCTGGCGGTCCTCACCGGGTCTCTGATGGCCTCTGTACCGTAGTGGGCGAGCTGGGAGCGAGGCATGGCATCTGGCACATCGCATCCGCACATGGCCGCCCACGCCAGGGCCCACACGCGCGGCACAGCCTGAAGGTTGTAGCCGCCCCCACCCAACGCCACCCACGGCAGGCCGAAGGAGGCGAAGCTAGCTAGTACATGTTCGTAAGTGTGCGTAGTGACGCACAGATGGGCCAGCGGGTCGGACAGGTGGCTATCGGCGCCCAGCTGGGTTACGATGACATCCGGCCGAAACGCCTTGAGAAGCGGCACGATCACGCCGTCAAACACGAGCTGGTAGGCGTCGTCGCCCGTGGCGGGGGGCAGCGGGACGTTGACCGAGAAGCCGACGCCGGCGCCCTCGCCAACCTCCTCCGGGAAGCCGGTGCCTGGAAACAGATAGCGCCCTGACTCGTGAATAGAGATCGTCAGCACGCGCGGGTCCGAGTAGAACGCCGCCTGCACGCCATCGCCGTGGTGGGCGTCCACGTCCACGTAAGCCACGCGGTCCACCTCTCGTAGTAAGCGATAGATTGCGACCGCGCAATCGTTGAAGATGCAGAAACCGCTGGCCCTGCTGCGCATGGCGTGGTGCAGTCCGCCGGCAATGCTGAACGCAACCTGCGCCTGGCCAGAAAGCACCAGCTCGGCAGCCGCGAGGGAGGCGCCTGTGTACCTCAAGCTCGCCTCCCACATGCCGGCGAACGGGGGGTTATCGGCGACCTCGAAGCCGTAGCCGGGTCGAGGCGCGGAGCGAGGACTGACGCTCAGGCGCCGCACCTCAGCGAGGTAGTCTGCTGAGTGAACGGGAAGCAGGTCGTCTTCCGTAGCAAGGCGGGGCGGCAGCTCCCGGCACGCGCCGTTAGGGGGGCACGTCGCCTGGATGAGCGCCCGTGTCAGGCGCAACCTCTCTGGCTTCAGCGGATGCGACGCCCCGAGGTTGTAGGCGGTCAGCGCCTCGTCGTAGACCAATGCCGCCCTCATAGCTCCCCCTTCCCGCGCCAGCTGGCATCGAAGCTGGCGGCGCTCTCTGTACAAGCTTCGCCGCCAACCTCGCCCGTCCTGCGGGAGTATGTCTCGTTCGCAGCTCAGCACGGCCCAGTCGCCCCCCGCTGCGGTTGTCAACCAGGAGACCGGTATCGCGGCGCAGTAGCTACTGCTAGGGGCGCTTACGCTGCCTCATGGAGAAGGAATGGGGGCCTCGTGAAGCCCGCCGTAACCAGCGCCGCCCCAAGAGGAGAACTGATGCCCGATACTACCACACACCCAGGCGCTGCGGCGCGCACCACGCTCGGGGTGGCGCTGCTAGCGTTGGTCCTGCGGCTTGGACTCCTGGGTTGGGCCTGGAGCCACCGCGTTTCCCTTCTGCCGCCTGGCGTTTGGGATGAGCAGGGCTACCATCTCCTCGCAGTCAACCTCCTGCGCCATCACCGCCTTGCTGTTGGGGCCATCAGCACGGACCCCGAGCTGCGTCGCGCCGCGGGCTGGTGCGCCACTCAGCCGCCGGCCTACCAGCGCAGTTTCGCCAGCTTCAACAGCAGAGACCGCACACCAGGCTTCCCGGCGTTTCTGGCGGCGGTCTACGCCGTCACGGGGCCGTCGCCCTACGCAGCGGCGGCTGCCATGTGCATCGTCTCGGCGCTGGCGGCCGGCTTGGTGTATCAGGCAACGGCAAGGGCGATAGGGCCCACCACTGGAGTGGCCGCAGGCCTGTTGATGGCGATCAGCCCTGAGGGCATCCTCAACAGCACCCAGATCCTAAGTGACACGCTGCATATGGTGCTCTTGGCGGCGTTCCTCCTCGCGGTCGTGGGAGCCATCAAGCGGGCGTCGGCGGTGGCGGGGGTTGTGGCAGGACTCTGCCTCGGCGCCGCCATCCTGGTCCGCCCGATCACGGTGTACGCGCCTTTCGTCCTCGCGGTGGTTCTGCTGCTGGCTCGGGTTCGCCCCGCCGTGTGGGCATCGATGCTGGTAGCCGCCTACTGCATCGTCGCTCCATGGTGCGTCAGGAACGCCATCGTCTACGGTCGTTTTGGGGTATCCGGCATCGCCAACCACAACCTGCTTGCATACAACCTCGCCTTTGCGAAAGCCCGCGCTACGGGTCGGACCGTGGAAGCTGTGCAGGCAGAGTACGCCGCGGAGGCCGTACGCGCCCCGAATGGCGGCTCGGCGAGAGCTCGCTAGGTACTGGCCGCTGGTAGTCCGCAACCAGCTGGTTGGAGCTGCCATGTTCTGGGTCTCGGTCGATAGGTCGTGGTGGAGCCAAGTACTCACCGGCCGGATGGTGCAGGCCGACGCTCTCAACCGCGCGTGGCGCAACGGTCTGCTGGACGCCGCCCGCAGCATCGCGCGTTCCCCTGGAGGCGCGCTGGCGATGGCGACAGCGGGCTTGAACGGCCTCTGGACGCTGTTGGCCCTTGCCGGGGCCGCGGTGTGCATCAAGCGAAAGATCGCCCCGACCGAGGTTGCAGTTGCGGTGACGTGCTGTGCCTACTACAGCCTCCTAAGCGGCGCCGTGTCGATCGCGAGGTTCCGCCTGGCCGCCGAGCCGTTTGCTGCTATGCTGGCTGGCGTTGGCATTGCTTGGCTGGTGGCGATGGCGGCGAGGCGCCCTCCCCAGGCGGCGGGTGCTAGTCATCCTAGCCCTACAGCTTAGCGCAAGCCGCCTTTCCTCGTTGCCCGAAACGACGGGCGCGGGCTTCGTGGCTACTCGGTGCTTTCCGGCTGTGCATCCGCCGCGCGCACCGTATGTACCACCGTGGCGCAAGCCAGCACAATCGCCAGTAGCCCCTGACTGCGGATGTACAGCCCCGTCTCGAACAGGTTGGACACCGCAACCGCCCACACCACTGCCCCAACGCCCAGCGGCAGCCAGGAGTATCGCTCGTCTCCGTACGCCGCCGCCCGCCGGCACTTTCGGTGTGCAGCCACGAAGAACCACAACAGGCACAAAAGCCCCGCCGCCCCGCGCTCCACGAACGCGTCCACGTACGTGCTGTGCACCGACGACTGCTGGCTGACGAACACCTTGGCCGCCGGGTCATCGACGGCCACGCTGTGCAGGCGTTCCCTGAGCAGGCCGGGACCTATCCCCAGCACTGGATGCTGAATCCCAAGGGGAATCACCGAGGACCACATCAGGTAACGGGCGGCAACCGAACCAAAGGTCTTGCCAGTCAAGCGTGCAGCCATCGCGGATGCCCACGGCGTTACCGCAAACGCCACCGCCACCAGCGTGCCCAGCAGCAGCGCGACCTCGCGAGCCCTCCCCAGCCGTCGCGCCCGCTCTCCGCGTAGGCCGCCCAACGTGAGGATGTACGCAACGCCAACCAGTAGGCCAAGGCTCTCGCCCCTGCTGCGGGTGAGAAACACGGTCGCCATCATGAACACAGCGCCAGCCCAGCTCGCCAGCCTGGTGCGCCTAGACAGCGCCCTGCAGCGAGCTGCCGCCAGAAGCACCAGCGCGTGCATGGCAACGTATAGCGCAAACGCAGCGGCGCCCGTGTCGGCAATCGCCGTTAGGTATGGGGTCTCTCCGTGGATGGGAAGCACCAGTGCGGCCGCCAGAGATCCGCACACCGCAACGTGTGCCGCCCAGTAGAACAGCGTGGTGGCCGCGCCAAGGCCGAGCAGCATCCACATTAGCCGCGCCGCCAGTGCCGCGCTTCGCAGGGCAGACGCCGCCGCTATGCCCATCACTCCAATCTCGGAGGTGGCCAGCACCACAGTAATGATGCCGGCCGTGCCAAACCGCGCCTGTGGACTAGCAGCGCGCGAGATGCCCCCCAATACGGCTAGCATCAGGACGGCCACGCACCACTCAGGCACCACCAGCCGCGGCCAGCGGTACAGCGCTCGCAACAGCATTGCGGCAGAGCAGAATGCGATCACCAGGTCTATCGCCGCGGCTTGCTGGCCGGCAACCTGAATCTGAGAAGCTGGAAGAAACCCCGTGAGCAACGCACACAGCAACGCCGCCGCCAACGTGCTGCTGACCGCAGACGCTACCGCCACCGCTGCTGCCGCGCCAGCCACGCCAATCCACCCACCCAACCCCACCAGCAGCCCGCACGCGCCGCCCAGTACGGCTGGACCGGCATTCCTGGCTGATGCCCGAACGCTACACATGCACCGCGGCCCGCCGTCTGCCTGACCCTATGCGCCCCACGGCCTGCACGTTCACGGCGCGACGACAGGCCGCGCTTCTGCCCGGACGCCCAACTCCGCCGCGCCCCACCGGCCGATCGAGACGCGCGGCCGCGAACCCCATCACCGTGCTCCCCGCCCGCTGATCAGGACGGCGGGCGTTTGGGCCATGATGAACAGATTCAGCCACAGCGATCGGCGTGAGAGGTAGTACAGATCGTACTCCAGCTTCTCAATGCCGTCTTCGACAGAGCTGGCGTAACTGCGCTCCACCTGCGCCCATCCTGTGAGGCCTGGGCGGACTGCATGTCTGAGGTCGTACGCAGGCGACACCGACCGGAATACCGCCACAAACTCCGGCCGCTCAGGACGTGGGCCCACGATCGACATGTCGCCCTTCAGCACGTTGATGAACTGCGGCATCTCGTCAATGCGCATGCGCCGAAGGATGCGACCCAGTCGCGTCACCCTCGGGTCGTTGTCCTCCGCCCATTGCGGACCGGATGCCTCGGCGTCCTTCCGCATGGTGCGGAACTTCCACATCCTGAACACGCGCCCATGCCTGCCAACGCGCTCTTGCAGATAGAAGATGGGCCCCGGCGACTCCATCTTGATGGCCAGAGCCAGAAGGGGGAGGAAGCAGGCCATCAGCGCAAGCCCAACCGTGCCAACCAACACGTCTAGCGCACGAATCGCCGTCTCGTGCAGCCATCCGAGGACACGTGGCACGTCGCGGGTCGGCCAGTTACTCGAAAACGCGTCCAAGGGCACTCGTCCCGTTAGGCGGGTGTACAGGTCAACCACCCTCTCAACCCTAATCCCAGCCGATGCGCAGCGAAGGGTCTCATGCCACAGGTGCTTGGGCAGGGGCACGTCTGGCACTGCCACGTACTTAGCACCGGCCCGACTGGCTATGCTGTAGAGGTCCTCCGCCGCACCGATAACTTCGCCGCCCAGCCCCTTCGGGCGGCGCGAGACGCCATCGTCCACGAAGGCAAACAACCTGTATTCGGGTGGGGCGCCATTGGCAAGCACCCTGGCAAGCATCTGCTGCTCGTCCCCAACTCCAACGATTATGACTCTCGCCTTCCGCACAGGGCCACCATCCCGCCCCTTGACGAAGCCATCTCCGCCGCTAACTTGACGACGATCATCAACTCTCTCTTGCTCACGGTTCACCGCGCCCAACCTTTCCGGGCATACCAGGTGAACGGCGCCGTGCGGCCCCTCCAACATACCAGCACTCGGCCGCTCTGTCGCACACATGCCCTGTCAGTTACCGAAGCCCAGCCCATAGCTAGACAGGCAGTCGGATTGTCAGCCACGCCGCAGCCCATGCTTGCGGCCAAGCCCTAGCGCCCTGCCTACGCTGCGCCTGCAGAATCCGCCGTGCATCTGCCCAGTCATGCCGGCCACTAGCCACAGTATGCGCCAACTCGTACTAGGCAGGCGTTCCCATCGTCCTAGACCTGCCGCATTGCAGCCTTCGCCCCTGACCGCATCACCGCGATTACACAGCCCAGCGCCAGGCCTGCCAGCATCGCAACTGCAGCCAGGCGCTTCGGGTCCTTGTTCACCGGGCGTCCATTGTTCAGCAGCTCGGGCTCGTCCAGCACCTCCCACCGGTTCGGGTCGGACGACACCTGCACCAACGCCGCCTGGTATTGAGTCCTGAGCTGCTGCACCAACACGCTTAGGGCCATCACCTCCCTAGTGAGGCGAGCAGACTCCACCGCCTCGGCGGGGGCCTCTGCCGCCAGTCTCCTGAGGGCGCGGGTTTGCGCCTCCAGCTTCACTCGCTGGGTCTCCAGATCGGCCAGTTTCGGATCAAGCCCTTCCCTAATAGCTGCGAGATAGCGGCTTACCTCCTGGTGGAGGGCCGTCCGAGTGATCTCTACCTGCTTCTTTAACTTTACCACACTTGGGGCATCTGGTCCGTATGTGAGCTCCTCAACTTTCAGATCGTACTCAAGATTGGCTAGCTTATCTCGCCAGTCCGCGGCGGGGGGCAGCTCAGCGGGCAGCTTCTCGCCGGGCTGGGCCAGCTTCTCCGCCTGCTGGCGAGCCATAGTGAGCGCGATCTTCGTTGCTGCCAGGTCCACCTCCGCCTGCCTCAGCTGCTGAGCAAACCGGTTGCCCCTCGGCGCCGTGGAATCCGTGCCCAAAGCCAGGTCGGGCGCCGTCTTGGCCCTCTCCTGGAAGCGCTGAAGGGCGTCCTCCGCGCGCCTCAGCTCAGCTGACTTGGCGTCCAGTTGCTGTCTGAGCACATCCGCCTGAGTGCGTGCCAGCGGCAGGCTCAGCGTCCGGTTGAGGTCCCTAAGGGCCGAGATGTACAGCCCCGCCGCCCTAAGAGCCTGCCTGGGCGTTGGGCATCTCGTGGCCAACGTGATGGTGTTGGTGGGTATGTCTATGTCTATCTTCGCCATCTGCCGCACCAGACGCTCGGGAACACCCAACCGCTGTGCCACGTATCTCCTCGCCCGCCTACTTTCCAGCAGCACCTCGTACATCCTCAGCGGAGACCCCGCTTCGGAGCCCACGTTCACGCCGAGGGCGGCCGCAATCAGCGACATCTGCGACCCGCCTCCCGCTGGCAGCAGAATGGTTGCCTGCGCGCCGTATAGCGGCTTGGCGCGCCACGTCTTCAGCAGCGCCCCACCAACCGCCGCCAACATCGTCAGCAGAATCACCAGGCGATGCTGCCACAACACCGACAGCAGCTTCGCCATATCCAGCTCGTCGACCGGTCGGTCTTGATTGCCCGTCATCTTGGCGCTTGATCCTCGCTTACTTCAGCAGGCTCCGGATCACAGCGTAGATGATCCCGCCGCTCGTGATGTTGCGGAAGATGGTGTCGATCTCCGACTGCCGGTCCCTAAGCCGTTCCGACATAACCTTGGTCGGCACGAAGATGATGTCGCCCAAGTCGACGCGAGAACGCCGCGTGGCAACAGACACCTCGCCGGTGGCACGGATCAGCAGTATCCTGTCCTCTGCTGCATCCGGCGTCAGACCGCCCGCCCGCTCTGTGTAGTACGAGAGCGGACGTCCACTTTCGTACGTAACCGCCGATGGCACAACCACCGCTCCTGTCACCGCCACCGTGGTTGGGCGTTCTGGCACGATGATCACGTCGCCTTCGCGCAGCGTGATGTCGTCCTTTCCGCCTGGCGACCTAAGGGCCCCAACTAGATTGACGTTAACATTCCCAGCTGGTAACAGGTCGTCGTCTGTAAGCGGGCGTGCAGGCGTAACAAGGTCGCGGCCGGGGAGGGCGCTCATATCCACTGGCGCCTTTGGCGTTGTGGAACCGGTGGCCGTAAGCAGGCTTCCAACCGTGGGCAGCGCTGCGGCCGCCTGTGCTGCGTTGGTGCTAGACTGCACCGACCTGGCGCGCTCGATGTCTGACCTGGCCAGTGCTCTTCGGTACGCCTCGTCGTTCACTACCTGAAGCAGCTCGCGGATCCGGGGCGTTAGGCCTTGCTGCACCTGCGTGGTTAGCAGCTTCGGGTCCCGGAAGAATTGCACACCCTCTGGGAAAGCATCCGAGGTCAGCCCACCAGCACGCCGGATGATGTCGCTCAGGCGCTCGCTCTTGGAAGTGATGGCGTAAGGCCCAGGGCGACTCACCGCGCCGCTCACAGTTACCGTCCAAGGCTTCATCCGGAAGTCGCTGCGGGTGCGCACCGTGATTACATCGCCGTCGGCCAGAAGCGGATCGGCATCGGGGCCTCCGGTCGCCATCTTCTGGAGGCTCACCTCTAGTGGCGGGGTGCCGGCTTCTGACCTAGCCCGGGCTATCTCCACCTCGTCGGCGGCGTTTGGCGTTACGCCGCCCGCTAGCTGCAGGGCATCGCTGAGCCGCATGCTTTCCGCCCGTGGGTAGAAGCCCGGCGACTGCACGGCCCCCTTGATCTCCACCACGTTGTCAGGGGTGTAAGACGCTTGTTGTCTGGTGTACACGGCGAGCGTATCGCGGTCCTGCAGTACCGCGTTATCGGGCTCCTGCCCAGACATCGCCTTGCGCAGGTTGATCGTCAGCATGGGGCCGTACGTCCCGTCCGGATTGCGCCGCTGAAGGAACGCCCGATCAAGAAACGCCTCGGGAAGCGGGCCGCCCGCCTGGAGGAGGAGATCCTGCACGCGCATGCCGTCGGCCCTGTAATAGGTGTTGGGGCGCTGCACGGCACCGGTTATCTCCACTTGGCGGTAACCGGTGAACTGCGCGTCCTCCATGCTATAAACCACAAGCCGATCGCGGGGCTGCAGCTCCACGTTGGCGTCCGGTTCGCGCTGTATGGCGCGCTTCAGGTCGATTGGGATCAGCTTCAGGGTGTTGTCCGGGTTCTTCCGGAACAGGTCTGCCCTCACCAGATAGGCATCGGGCACCGTCCCCCTGGCCTTCTCAATCAGGTCTGCCACCGTCATACCGGGCGACACCGCGTACGAGCCAGGCTGATCCACAGCGCCGTCAAGCACCACGGCGTTGACGGCCTCGGGGCGAATGCTCATCACCTCCACGGTGTCGCCATCGTGCAGAGCAGGGTTATTGGCGTCGTCCGTCTGCATCAGGTCCGCGTCGATCAGCTTCCGCGCGACACCTGGCTGCACCGTGGTAACTGACACACGCTGGGACACTCCCGTGGGTTTGGCGCCGCCAGCGAACCGCAGCACGTCTCGGAGCCTCTCGCCGGGAAGCGCCTCGTAGATGGCCGGCCGCTGGACCTCGCCCTTCACGGCAATTCGGTCGTCAACAAGCGGAATGTAGATCACATCGCCGGGCTGCAGCGGAACGTCCTGTGACCCGTCGCCGTTCAGCAGGAACCGGTAGAAATCGAACGATCGGGTGCTGCCGTCGGATCGCTTGAGCTGTATGCGGCGAAGTGAACCGTTCAGGTTGGGGCCTCCGCAGGCGTACAGCGCGTTGTAGAGCGTTACAGTGGCCGGCATCTGATAGCTCCCTGGAGCATACGCCTCGCCGGTAACCAGAACGCCCATGGTCCGAAGCTCTTTGAGCGACAGGCTCACCTGTACGTCTCGCAGCACACGAGACATAGCTTGCCGAACCGAGGCCTCCAGCTCGCCGAGCGTTTGGCCGCGAGCCACTAGCCGCCCGCCCAGCGGCAGGGCAACGTACCCGCGTTCATCAACCTTGAGGGTCACCTCCGCCGGCTCCAGTGTGCTGCTCCAGTACCGCAGCGTCAGCTGATCCCCAGGGCCCAGCTGGTACCGTTCGGGTGCAGGGCTCACTACGTTCATGTAGAGCATGGCGTCCGGCCCGACGAAGCTCCTAAGCGCGTCGACGGAGGGCAGGGGCATGAGTCCGGGCGGGGTTGTCGCGAGGGGATACGGCTGCGCGCCTTGCGTCGCTGGCGCACCGACGGAGGGCCCCACAGCAGCCCACGGCGCAGACGGCTGCAGCAACTGGCCGCCCTGCGGCTGAACTGCGGTGGCGGCGGAGGTAGAGCCCTCAGCGCCAGGAGTGGGCTGCTGCCGCGTTGCAGTGGAGCCGGGCTGGATGCCCCAAAGCTGCTGCGCGCTCTCGGTGGCGGCCGGCTGCTGCGGCGAGAGGCTTGTGGGCCAGCCCTGTGCGGGTTGGACGCTCTTCCCCTGCGCGCTCTCCGTTCCGCTGGGGGCTGCTACGGCGGAACGGGGCCTCGTGGCGGAAGGAGTGCGAAGCAGAGGCGGAGGGGCTGGCTCTTCGCGGATGCGGCCGGGCGTGACCATGCCCTGCTGAGGCGGGTTCAGCTGCACGGACGGCGCCCCTTGCTCCTGGCTACCAGCCGTGCCCCCTAGCGCTGCCTCCTGTGTGGCAAGCCCGCGTTGGGGCGGCGTGCTAAGCAGCGGACCCCACTGGCCTGTAACCGCGGCTGCCTGAAGCATGCGAAGGTACTGCCTGCGCCACTCAACCGCCTCGCGGGCCTGCGCGAAGTAGCTGTATCCGAAAGGCTCAAGCGGCTGCTCCAGATTGCCAGCTCCCTCAGCGCCCGTCGCGGGTGCGGGCAGCGACACCAACGGCGCCGGCTGAGAGGCGGCTTCTGAGGGCTTGGCGGCCGCTGCCGGCGGCGCTTGCCCGGCTCGATTGGGCGCGCCGACGCCGGTCGTCTGCCCGAGCGATGCGGATACGGACACGAGGAAAGCCAGCAGAGCCACAGAAGATCGACCAACGCCTTTGGATCGCAACCTTATCATCTCTCCGCCAAAAGCTCTCTCAAACGGGTATGTGAGCGCAGCATCGCCAGCGACCCACGGATGCATGAAGCGGCATCGCATTGGTGCACAAGTGGAGACCGAAGCGCTGGGGCGTAAGGTGGTTTCGCAAGGGAGCGAACTTGCGGTGCCTGGGGCGCCAGGCGAGGCAGCCTGCTAACCCCGCAGGCAACACGAGGGCTAACCAGCGCGCATACCGAGGCTCGGACGGCCAAGCGCAGTTGGGATGGGCCCCGAGGAAAGCCTTTGGGTGCCTCTCCCTCGTTGTGGACCAAGTGAACCCTCATGAGCGAGTGAGCGCTAGCCGTCGATAGCTGTCGAAACGCAGACGGCCCGCCCGGCTCGGCATGCACCAAGCGGTCGGTGGCGGAAAACGTCGCCCGGTAAGGGCTCCTCTCAGCACACCAGCTGGCGTCCCGTTGGAGCCACGGCATTCTACCACGCTCCCCCTAACGTGTCAATCATTGCAAGTCTTGCGGCCGAAAGCAGCCCCAAGATGGGCATGGGCCACCGGCGGCACCCGGCATCTCGCCGACACGCCGACGGTGGCCCCCTCTTTCACTGCTGACTGCGCCGGGCTGCTGCTATTGGGCTGTGGCTGCCTCCCAGCGCCCTAACCGCGGCGGGCATGCTGCTAGATGCCCCCGGCACGCCGCAACCGGCGTTCCTGCCACCGGGGCCATCATGCCCCACGCCACCGCATCCTTTCGCCGCTAGGTCAGCTTCACCTGCTTGTAGCCACCTTTCGCCTTGTCCATCAGCCATATGATCCCGAAGACCACGATGAGGACGATGCCGAAAGAGGCCACGTAGCGAAACGCCCAGGGCGCAGCCTGAAGTCTGGCCGCGTCAAGCGCCTTGGCTATCGCTGGGTTGGTGGCGGATTGCGAAACCGCATCGGACAGCTTGATGGCGCCAAGGTACTTCTGGGTGTAGCTGTCGTATACGCTGCCCATCAGCGGCAACACAAACTGGATGGACAGGTTGCCGGCGCACCCCATCAGGCCAATCAGCAGAGCTCCACCACGTGGGAACCGCTCCGAGGTGACGCCGAGCATGGTTGGCCACATGTAGCATACGCCCACGTACCAGATGGTGGCTGCCACTAGGGCGGTAACTGGGGAGTTCGCGAAGCTGATCGCTAGCAGCCCCAACCCCGCGAGCAGCGAAGAGAGCCACATCAGGCCCACGGGCGAGAACTTGTGCGCGAGCGGCCCCGCAAAGTGGCGAAAAACGAACATGAGCGCGCTTCCGTAGATCAGAATCCAGATCCCATGGAAGTGCACCATCCTCGTTAGCATCGCCTCAACCCACTGGCCAGGAGCCAGCTCCATGCCCGCGGTGAGGAACATCATCAGGAACCAAACGATGAACAGGGGCTTGAACGCCTCCCTGATCATCTCCCCGGCAGACACGCCGGCTTGCACGCGCTCGGTGGGAGGGAACTTCTCGCCGATGAGCATGTAGCCGAAGATGAGCGCGGGGATCGCGAACGTGGCTAGACGTGCCTCCCAAGGCAGAGAGCGCAGCAGATATGCCGTTACGCCGCCGATGATGATGCCGCCCGGCCACCAGGCGTGCAGAACGTTCAGCTTGTGCGTCTTCTCGTCCGGGTACAGGGTGGCCACCAGCGGGTTGATGACCGCCTCAACAAGACCTCTTCCAAGCCCCGCCACGAACCAGCTTGCGTACAGCAGCGCCAGCGCCGTGCCCGTGCCCGGCGTGATGAAGTGCGGGGCGCTGACGATCATGCCCAAGCCCACGATGAACGATGCACAAGAGAGGCCCAGGAGCCTGCCCATCCCCAGGTAGTCGCAGAGCGGGCTCCCGATGAAAACCGAGATCGCGAAGGCTAGGAACTCCCCGCCTACCGCCCATCCAACCTTTGCGCTGTCCAGGCCAAATGCCTTGGCCATGTCAGCCATCACGTAGCCACGAAGGCCAAAGGTCATGCCCGCCGTGGTCAGCGCGATGACGCTCAGCAGAAACAACCGATCGCGATGCGTGTCGCTGACGGTGTCGCGGCTCCTCAGTGCCTCTTTGCCCAAAGTAGTCCTCCAACTGCTCTCCGGCCTCGCAGTCGTTGCGAAGATCCGGGTCCCCACCCCCCGCCTGCTGTCCTCCCCTGGAGAGCCGTTCGCGGCGACCGCACGATGCAGCCGGCCATCTCCTGGCTTGCACCGCTCCCTCGCAATCGCCCCGTGGCCGCCCCCGAAGATGTATCCGTGGTAAGGGCGGAGCACTGCTAGTATTACCTTCGCGCCCGCATGGCAACCGTCCTTCAGAGGAGGCACGCCGGCTTAACCAACTGTCCCCCTGCAGGCAGTTCCACGTGGGGCGAGCCCAAACGCGCAACAACACCCTCTCTTCTTTCGGCAGTTTGCGCGCCGGTTTTCACTCTCGCAGCATTGACGTTGCCCGCCAGCACATCGGCACAAGGCTCCCTACCACCAGGCTGAGCCCCATCGCCATGGCCATGCCGGTGTTGCCTTGGGCCAGCGTCAACCATGTGCCGAGCGCCGCCAGCGCCAACGTGGACGCCGCGTAGCAGCCCAGCTCAAAGCCGAAGTCGGAAATGCTGTGCAGGAAGGTGCTCAGCCAATGCACCGCCCCTTGTATGGCACCGTACAGCCCCAAGGTCACCAGCAGCGCAACGGGCACCCGCACCTCCCCGCCACTCAGAATCCGCACTGCCAGCCCTCCGAACGGAACGAGCGCCAACGCGTACAGGGCAAGGCATATCGTTGTTCCGCCAGCAAGCAGCGCTATGTGCCGCCTCAACCAGCCGAGCTCGCCGTTTGCCCAAGCAACGGTGAACGCCGGCCAAAACACCGGCAAGACCGCCGTTACTAGGTTCAGTGGCAGGCCGGCCACGCGTCCCGCAACGTTGAACGCCGCGACGTCGTTCAGCGTTAGGCAGCGCGCGATCACAAGGTTCGGCAGTGCCAGCATGGCTGCGTAACACACCTGAATCCCGCTGAACAACACCGAGACCGGCAGCACCTCCTTCAGCATTGGCATCAGATTGCCAAAGCGCACTCCGACGAAACTACGATCCGCGCGGATCAGGTGCGCCAATAGAATCGGGCGGTACACAAGACGAACGCCGGACGTGATAGCCGCCAACGTGGCAAGGCTCACCTGCATCCTCACCCCTAGCAACAGCAGCCCGAGCGACGCCACCGAGGCCGCCGTGGCCCACACATTCAGCGCGGTGATCGCCAGCCGCGCGGAGTAGATGCTGTCCACGGCCGATAGCGCCAGCAGAGTGACGTTGACCCCCGCCGTCACCAGGACGAGCGGCATAGCATCTGCCCTGGCCCACGGGTCGGTCACCGCCAGCACCGATGGCCAATCGATGCACCACGCCACGCCAATCAGCGGCAGCCCAACCAGGAACAACGTGAGCCCCACCAGCAGCGTGCACGACTCATAGCGTCTCGCCGCGCTCGCATCGTTCGTGCTGTACGCCTCTGCGAGCCGGTTTTTGAGGGTGGGCATCAGCCCGAGGTCCATGAACGTGATGAACGCCAAGGTGGAATTGACAACCATCCACAGGCCGTATCGGGCGGTGCCTAGGTACGCCAGGCTCACAGGCACGCTCACAAGCGTGGTGAGCATCGTCACCGTGGTCTGCACGATCGCCCAGTACGACCCGCCCACGAGGTAGCGGCGCCACGCCGCGTGGTTCGGCTGGGCATCGACGGCGGCGTTTGGGGGCTCTGGAGAGCACACGGATGGCTCCGGCTAGCTCTCGACGAAGCGTGAGGTGATCGGGAGCCGCCAATCCTTCCCGAAAGCGCGCGGCGTGATCTTGATCCCGGGCGGGCTTTGCCTGCGCTTATACTCGTTGCGGTCCACCATCCGTATAACGCGCCTCACGGTCGCCTCGTCGAAGCCCCGCCGAACGATCTCGGCCACTCCGCAGCTCTCCTCGACGTACGCCTGCAGAATCGGGTCCAGCACTTCGTAAGGAGGCAGCGAGTCGACATCCTTCTGGTTTGGCCTGAGCTCCGCCGATGGGGGCTTGTCCAGCACTCGTTGGGGAATCACGTCTCGGCCGGCAACGCGGTTCCTGTACCGCGCCAGGTCGTACACCAGCGTTTTCGGCACATCCTTCAGAACCGCGAACCCACCAGCGGTGTCGCCGTACAGGGTGGAGTAGCCAACGCCCACTTCGCTTTTGTTTCCGGTGGTGAGAACCAGCCAGCCCAGCTTGTTGGATAGCGCCATGAGCAAGGTGCCACGGATTCGCGGCTGCAGGTTCTCCTCGGTGACGTCCGGCGGCTTCCCCGCGAACGGCTCGGCGAGCATGTCCAGGAACGCCTGAAAGGTGCCATCTATCGGGATCGTCATGAACCCGATGCCAAACCGGCGGGCCAGCTGCTCGGCATCCTCCAGGCTGTGCGCCGAGGAGTAGCGGGTGGGCATTGCCACGCCTGTTACGTTCTCTGGACCCAGTGCGTCGGCGGCGATGGCGGCGGTAAGAGAGCTATCCACGCCGCCAGACAGTCCAATCACCACGTGGTGGAAGCCGTTCTTCAGCACATAATCCCGCGTGCCCAACACCAGGGCGCGGTACACCTCCTCCACCGGCTCCAACAATGGGGCCACGCGCGCCTGCACCTGGGCCGGGGCCTGTTGTACACAATCCACGGGCAGCTCTACCCGCTGGAATCCGTCCGCCCCAATCCCCCTGCCCTGCCTGCGCCGCGGGTTGTACAGTCTGCTACGGAACACCTGGCGCATGTCGACGTCCACCACCAAGAGCTCCTCTTCGAACTGCGCAGCGCGAGCGAGGAGGTCGCCCTCTGGACCAAACACCACCGAGTGGCCGTCAAACACCAGCTCGTCCTGGCCGCCCACCAAGTTGCAGTAGGCCACCGTAGCCAGGTTGTCTGCGGCCCTGGTGGCCAACATGCGCTCGCGGTACAAGCCCTTCCCCATGTGGTACGGCGAGGAGGAAACGTTGATGAGGAGCCCTGCGCCCGCCTGAAACGCCTGCGCCTGCGGAGGTCCCTCGGGGTACCAGATGTCCTCGCACACGCTTACGCCGAATAGCACCTCGCCACGACTGAACACCAAGCGCTGGTCGCCCGCTTGAAAGTACCGGTTTTCGTCAAACACGCCGTAGTTCGGCAGAAACTGCTTGCGATAGACGCCTGCCAGCATCCCGTTGTGCAACACCGCGGCGGCGTTGTAAAGGTCCGTGTCCGCATACACGCACCCGAGCACCACCGTAAGGCCGCGACTGGCCGGCACGATCTCGCTCAGCGTGCGAACGGCCGCCTCCGCGAAATCGGGCTTCAGCAGGAGGTCTTCCGGCGGATATCCGGTGACGGCAAGCTCCGGGAAGACGACAATGTCCGCGCCGAGCGAACGCGCTTCGTCGATCCTGCCGACGATCTTGTCGCGGTTGCCGGCGAAATCCCCAACCGTGGTGTTGATCTGGGCCAAGGCCAGCCGCAGTGGCATCGCGCAAGCTCCTACTCGTGTGGGCTGTGAGGCAACCGCTGGTGGGTCGCCACGCACAGGTTCGTTGCTTCCGACCCCGATCCCTACCGCTAGCGGCTGGCGCCGGGAGATATGCACAGGTCGCAAGGCGCCCTAGCGCCTCCTGCGAGGAGGCATGGCCCAGGTAAGCAGAGGAGGGGACGCTCTGCCCATCCATGGCTTCAGTGTTTCTGTGCCGCGTGAGCTGGCTGCATGCCGCACCGGCCGTTCCGATACTTGACGCCTTGGCAGCTTATAGCTAGAATGAGGGTGCTGCCTGGGGAAACACGTCGGCGCAGCGGTAGGGCTGCGTTCGGCACGTATCGTGCACAGCGATAGAACCGCGGGAACCGTTTGCCCTCTTTCTTGGCTTTCGCTGGGCGAAACAGGAGTTGCGGTGAGGGCGCGGGCCCATCCGAAGCCGCGACGCGCGGCGGCCCTCAGCTCGATCCGTCGCCCGGCGCCAACCTGAACGCGCCGGGCGCTTTCCTTGCCAGAGCCTCAGGCCATGCAGGGAGTCGGCGCTGGACCCCGAATCTAGAGACGACATGGCAAAGGTTGAGATAGCAGCGGGTGTGTGCGGCTTCGTCTCCACGGTGGAGGTCACCAGCGACGGAGACTCCGCCGCCGTATCCGTGGTTTCGGAATGCGAGCTGGTGCGCAGGCTGGCGGACGCGGTGCGCGAAGTCGACGTCATCGGCGCGGTCGCCGGCAACGCGGTGTACACATCGGCCCGGCAGGCCCACATGCACGCCGCGTGCCCGGTCCCATGTGGCATCGTCAAAGCGGTTGAGGTGGCCGCCAACCTGGCGCTTCCGCGCGATGTGGCCATCAGATTCGTCACGTAGGCCCAAGTACGCCACCGGCAGAAGCATCTGCGCGCCCAAACGCGGAGGCGACGTCCACACCAGGGCGCACCCAGCACAGGAGAACGGCCATGAGCGTTGCGGAGATGCGTACCGGAACCGCAACCGACGAGCGGCAGGACACCGGCACGGATGCGGGCCTCACGCTTCCGCGCAAGGTAGTGCTGCACAACTGCAGCTGCCATACCTTCCAACAGGTGATAGTGGCGCTGGTGAAGTCGCTAAACATGAGCACCGACCAGGCGGAGCAGCTAGCTTGGATGGTGCACCTAACGGGCGCTGCTGTCGTGTACGAAGGCGACGTAGAGCGCTGTGAGCTCATTGCCAGCCAGATAGAGGCATGGGCCGGCCCCGGCAGCACCGGCCTCCCATTGAAGGTAACCGTTGAGGAGTGAGGGCCGAACTACGGCTCTCTGGCAAGCGTCAGCACCTGCACGCCAGCAGCTCCCGCCGCGATGAGCGCCTCTGCTGCGGCGTTGCAGGTGGCGCCAGTCGTCATCACATCGTCCACCAGCAGCACCTGCCGCCCAGCCACATCCGATGCGCGCGCCACCACAAACGCCCCCTCCACGTTGGCTTTCCGCGCCGCCCTGTCCAATCCCACCTGCTGTCGCCGCTCCGCCACCCGCAGCAACACGCCGTAGAGCGGCTTCAGGCTGGCCGCGTCCCCAATGGCCGCCGCCAGCAGCGCCGATTGGTTGAACCCCCGCCACCTCTCGCGCCGCTCGTGTATTGGCACCGGAACCACCAGGTCTACGCTCGACAGATGCGGGTCCTCGGCCGCATACCTGCCCATCAGTTCGCCAAGCGGACGGGCAACCACTGACCGGCGCTCGTACTTCAGCGCGTGGATCGCTTCGCGGAGCACGCCTTCGTACATGCCGATGGACCGCGCACGCTCGTAGGCTGGTCTCTGGCGCTCACACCAGTAGCACAGGCCTTCCGAGTCCGGTTCGCCGCAGATGGGGCAACGGGGCTCCGCCACCGGCTGGATGGCGGCCACGCACTCGCAGCACAGGTAGCCCTCGCCCACCGCATCGCACACGCAGCAGCGGGGTGGGTACACCAGGTCGAGCACCGATCTCGCGATCTCTTCGAGGAGTCCCATGCCAGCTCACCACGCCCTGCTGCCATGCCAATGGTACCGGCCGTGACGCCCATTGTCAACGCGGCGCGAGCGAAATCGCAGGTGTTGAGCGCGCCCCGCCACTGGCGCCATGCCAGCTGCTGTGCATGCGCCGACCGCAGAGCGTCCCCAACCGGCCCGGGTCTGCGCAAACCGCCTCTGTGCTGGATATACGCACGCAGGGTTGTTCTGCTTGCGTCTTGGTGCACCCCATCCGACCACTCCTCATACCAAGCGCCCGCCCTCGTTCTCCTCGCGTTCACCCCGTTGGGACGAGATGGGGAACCCCGCGCTTGACTAAGCCAACCGCGCTGTGCTAGATTCCTCTGGGCGGCCCGGCTGGATCCCACCGAGTCCCCCAACCTGCCGGGTTCATCCCATGAGTTTGCTCCTGGTCGTTGGAATCGCTATCGCCCTCGCGCTGGACGCCTTTGCGGTTGCCATCGCCAGCAGCGTAACCCTCGGCAGCGTCTCTCCGCGCCAGGTGTTTCGCCTCTCCTTTCACTTCGGGCTGTTCCAAGCCCTTATGCCGATCCTCGGTTGGCTAGCCGGCCTGAGCGTCCAAAGCTTCATCGCCAGGTGGGACCATTGGGCGGCTTTTGGATTGCTTCTCTTCACTGGCGGCCGAGCCATCGTCGAGGCGCTGGCTGAGGATGGCAAGGGCGGCGAGCGAAGGGACCCCACTCGCGGGAGCTCGCTTGTGATGCTCTCGGTTGCCACCAGCATCGATGCGCTCGCGGTGGGGCTCAGCTTCGCCATGCTGCGGGTGCGCGTGTGGTACCCCAGTCTCGTAATCGGCTTGGTGGCCGCCACGATGACGATGGTTGGTATGCGGATAGGCGCGCGGCTGGGCATGCAGTTCGGCCGTCGCATGGAGGTGCTGGGCGGCGTCGTCCTCATCGGGATCGGCGTGAAGATACTGCTTCAGCACATCGCCTGAAACCGCCGCCGCCCCAGCCTTACAGCGCCGCCTCCGTCCCCTGCACGGCGGCGAGAATGGCCCTCCTCACCACGGTGGTTGCCAGCGGCACCTTGTACGCGTTGTCCGTCATCGGCTGTGCGCCTTTGAGGGCGGCAGTCGCGGCGGCCGAAGCAATCTCCTGCGTGATCCGCTTGCCAGAGAGCGCGGTCTCGGCGTCCGGCACGTGCAGGGGTACCGGCGCAACCCCGCTCAGCACAATGCGGGCGGAGCGGCAAGTATCGCCGTCCATATCGAGCGCGACGGCGGCCCCGCACATAGCGAAGTCAAACGAGGGGCGCTCTCTGAACTTGGCATACGTGCTCCTAAGCGTGCCCTTAGGTTTGGGAATAACAACCTCCGCCAGCAGCTCGCCCGGCCGCAGCACGTTCTCGCCGAACAGGTTTCGGTTGGGCATCTCGAAGAAGTCGTCGAGAGACACCTGGCGCTCGCCTGTGGCGCTGACGATTCGCGCCTTGGCCCCAAGCGCCATGGCCGCGGGCGCGCAGTCGGACGGGTGCACGATGTGACAGGGCCCCGGGCTGAATATGGCGTGGTACTTGTTCTCGCCAGCAACGGCGAAGCACCTATCGCCGCCCTTCTTGAGGCAGTGGAACTCCTCGGCGCGGTAGTACCAGCAGCGGGGCCTTTGGCACAGGTTTCCGCCAAGCGTTGCCTGGCTGCGGATCTGCGGGCTGCCCACGGAGGCTGCAGCTTGGGCAAGCGCCGCGTAGCTGCCGCGGATCTGCGGGTGCTGCTCGATCTCGGCGAGGGTGGCCATGGATCCAATATGCAGGCCATCGGCACCTTCCCGGATGAACCGCAGCTCCCGTACGCCCCTCAGGCTGACGACGGTGGTGGGCTGGGCGATCCGCTCCTTCAACTCCGTCAGGAGGTCCTGGCCGCCCGCCATCGGCTTGGTGGTGTCCGGCGACCTGTTCAGTGCGGCAATCGCCTCGCGGAGGGAGGTTGCCTGAACGTACTGGAACGGATGCATCGCTAGGCCTCCTTCGCCTTCGCGGACAGCGCCGTAAGCACCTTGTCGGGCGTGATCGGCAGATCTCGCACGCGCACGCCGATAGCGTTGTACACCGCATTCGCGATGGCAGCCGCCGTGGGTATCACAGGGGGCTCTCCTAACCCTATCACCCCACGCTCCGGCATGTCCATCAGTATGACGTCTATCTGTGGCACCTCAAGGCAGCCTACTACCTTATAGTCCTCCATGTTGGGGTTCACCATGCGGCCTGTGGGCCCATCCAGTATGCGGTCCTCCAGCAAGGCGAAGCTCAGCCCCATCAGCACGCCGCCGTATATCTGGCTCTCTGCCGTCAAACGGTTCACCACCAGCCCGCAGTCGTGCACAGCAACCACGCGCAGTGGGCGCACGCGCCCCGTCTCCGTGTCAACCTCCACCTCCGCGAACTGGGTGCCCGCCGTGCCGCTGCTGTTCAGGCCGGGAATCCAGCTGCCCTGCGCGCTGATGCCCGCGGCGTCCAGCTTGGCGCAGGCATCCTTCCAGCTCATGCCCTTGGCTGGGTCCTTGGTGACGAATACGCGGCCGTTCTGCGCAGACAGGTCGTTTGCGGTGACGCCGAGGCTGGGCGCCACCTTCTGGAACAGCTGCATCTTGGCGTTCGCAGCGGAGGTCTTGGCAGCGGGGCTGACAGATCCTATGGTAACGCTTCCGCCGCTCCCGTTTGACGGGCCGTAGTCGGTATGGCCGATCGCAACCTTGAGCTCATGCGGCTGAAGACCAAGCTCCTCAGCTGCCACCACACCGATGGCGGTGCGAGTACCTGTGCCGAGGTCCTGCACGCCGCACAGCACCTCAACGCTTCCATCCCGGTGTATGCGGGTGGTGACTATGTCTGCAGGGCCGCCCCCGCCACCCCACGCGCCGCTGCCCATCCCGATCCCACGCTTCACAGGGCCAGGGGCGGAGCCCGGCACTTTGTTGCGCCTTGTGGCCCATCCAATCCGCTCGGCCCCCATATCGTATTGCTTCTGGCGGGTCTGGTTCGGATCGTTCTTGCGGCGGAATTCAAGGGGATCGACGCCCAGCTTCTCGGCCAGGTCGTCCATCGTCGACTCCATGAGGTAAGCAGCGGGGGGGCAGCCGGGCGCGCGGAAGGCGCGAGCTGCGCCGGCGTTGATGAACACCTCGCGCTTGGCGATGCGGGTGTTGGGACAGCTGTACACGTACGGCATGGGATAGCCAGCGCCCCCTCCCACACCGCCAGTTGCGTACGAATCGGTCTCGAGGGCGGTGAGCTCCCCGGTCTTCTTGCCTGCCGCCTTCATGTGTATCTGGATCGACGGTCTATTGCCAACCGCTAGGTGCTCCTCCTTGCGATCGAGCATGAGTTTGACCGGAGCCTTGGCATCCTTGGCGAGGCGGGCGCAGATGGAGCCCTCTACCCCTGCCCCGAACTTGCTGCCGAACCCGCCGCCCATATGCTCGGTTATGGCGTGCACCTTGCTGGCCGGCAGGCCGAACTCCCTCGCCAGTTCATCGCGGACACCTTGCACGCCCTGCGTGGACGCCCACACGGTTAGCTCGTCTCCGTCCCACTTGCAGACAACGCCATGTGTCTCAAGGCACACGTGGGTCTGCACCTGGGTTGAGTAGTTCGCGTCTATTGCGGCGTCGGCAGCGGCAAAGGCGGAGTTGACGTCGCCCGTCTCGCTGCGCTCCTCCCTGCCAACGTTGTCGCGGTTGGGGATGGCACGGGGCGCGCCTGGCTTTCGAGCGTCGTCGATCGATGCCACGTGGGGCAGCAGGTCGTACTGGATGTCGATCAGCCGCGCGGCGTCCTCCGCCACATCGGAGCTAACGGCGGCGAGGGCGGCTATCTCGTCGCCCTGATACGTGACCTCCTTGTTCGGGTCGATGACGATTACAGCCTTGACGCCGGGCAGCGCCTTGGCCTTCGTCACATCGATCTTGGCGATGCGGGCGTGGGCATGTGGGCTGCGGATGATCTTGCCGTACAGCAAGCCGGGGAGGTTCACGTCATATGTGTACCGCGCCCTGCCGGTAACCTTGTCCGGTGCCTCCAGGCGTGTGGTGCGCTTGCCCAGTACGTGCATCTGGTCTGGCTTTGGCCACGACCCAGTTCCTTCCGGAGCCTCTATCTCCACCTCACGCTCGAACCCGCCCTCGTTGATGGTGACCTTGATCTTGGCCATCTGCTATGCACCCCCCTTCACCCGCTTGGCGGCGTCTAGGGCGGCCTCGAAGACGCGGGGGTACGTGCCACACCTGCAGATGTTGCCGGCCAGGGCGTGGCGGACGTTGTCTGGCGACGGATTCGGGTTGCGGTCGAGGAGGGCCTTGACGCTCATCACGAAGCCAGGCGTGCAGAAGCCGCACATGAGGGCATCGTGCTCAACAAACGCCTGTTGCACTGGGTGCATCTTGTCCGGCGTTCCAATCCCCTCCACGGTGGTTATCTGCTTGCCCTGCGCGTCCACCGCAAGGGTCAGGCAAGCGTAAACCGGTTGGCCATCCATTAGGACCGTGCACGCCCCGCACTCGCCGCGATCGCACACTTTCTTGGGACCCGTGACGTCGAGGCGGTCGCGCAAGGCGTCCAAGAGGGTGGTTCGCGGTTCGACGGTTACCTTGCGGTCTTCGCCGTTCACCCTCAAGGTGATCTGCGTTTCGCCCGAGAGCGGTTTGGGGCCAGCGTCGGCCGCTCTGGAGCAGCTGCCGCTGGTTAGGGCACCAGCAACGGCGGCCGCCCCGCCTATCCCTGCCAGAAACCCCCTGCGGCTGATCGGGCGTCTTGGCCTCCTGCCGTTCTCCCTCGGAGGCCGATCGTCAGCGTCCCGTTTCTCCACGGTGAGTTACACCTCCCATGCCAGCGCGCGTTAGCAGCTGGCTGCGCTTACGGTGAATTATGGGGGGCTGGAGGAGCCGATTTCAAGTGAGTGGCGGATAGGTCGCTTGCCGTCTGCGGTTTCCATGGGATGCCGTCTGACGGCGCAGGTAGACATCCATCCCGCTAGCTCTTTCCCCAGCGGCGTGCTAGCTAAGCGGATTGGGGGGAACCGGGATTGGGTCCACGGGATCAACCAAGCACGCCGCTCGGATGGCAGGCGGGCGGGAGGAGGAACGGAGCCACCAGCGGAGAAACGTAAGGCAAACCGGGCATGCCGGAACGAGAGGGAGTGTGAGCCATGAGTGCACGCCGTACGCGCGGTCGCGCGTTCACCCTCATCGAGCTGCTGGTGGTGATCGCCATCATCGCCATACTGGCGGCGGTGCTGTTCCCCGTGTTCGCATCCGCACGCGAAAAGGCGCGCCAAGCCAGCTGCATGAGCAACCTGCGCCAGATGGGCCTAGCGTCTCGCTCGTACGCCTCGGACTACGACGACGTAGTCGTGCCGTGCTACCTTTACCAAAGGCATCCGTCCTCTGGCACCCTCCCCAAGGGCGCCGCGATTCTTCGCTGGTTTCCAGACTTGCTGGCCCCGTACTGCAAGAACGACGACATTGCAGTGTGCCCCAACTGGTCCAGCACGTATGAGTACGGCCGTGACAGCTTTCCGCCCGGCACCGGCGCCAATCACCGGGTCCTGCGCTGGTCCTACGGCGGCAACAACTGGCACTGGTGGCCGAACGGCGAGAGCAACGATCCCGATCTGGTAGGGGTGATGGGGGTGAACCGCCCTGGGCTGAGCATAAACGCATCTGAAGCTGACATCCGTAACCCCGCCAACGCCATCATGCTGCTCGATGCCGTCAGCCTCGAGATTTGGAGCCCCACGTACCACGACTACGCCAAGGGGAATGTGCCCGTCACCCAAGACAGCTATCCAGCCGTCGGCTTCGTGCACCTAAGGCACCAGCGTGGCTTCAACACCCTCTTCGTGGATACGCACACTAAGTGGCTCAAGCGCACCACGCAGGATATGTGGGCCGCGGATCCGACCAACATCCGGGACCCGCTGGCGAAGTCCGTGTTGCGGTGACTGCACGGCTGTGGGCACCCATTATAGCTATGGCGGCCGTGCTGGCGTTTGGGACCTAGGCGAGCAGGGTATTATATTCGCGAACCCTGTCGCGAAGAGCGACATTCCGGCCTGCGGTCTGCTCCCCTGACCGTGGGCCCTCTTTTCAGGGGGGCCGGATTACGGCCTGCGCCACTTCCGCCCGTCGCGGCGAATGAGGTGCTCGGCATCGGTCGGGCCCCAGGTGCCGGCTTCGTAGTTCGGGAAGTGCGGGGGCTGCGTTTCGTCCCAGCCGTTGAGGAACGGCATGATCGCCTCCCACGCCGCCTCCACCTCGTCCCGCCTGTTGAACAGCGTGCTATCACCCAGCATCACGTCGAGCAGCAATCGCTCGTACGCCTCCGGGGGCTCCGCTCCGAACGTGGCGCCGTAGCGAAACTCCATCCTCACCGGTTGGAGCCTCACGCCTCGCCCCGGCACCTTGGACACCACGCGCAGAGCTATCCCCTCGTCCGGCTGAATCCGCATCACCAACACGTTCGCGTCGGTGTGGGGACCGCCAGCCTCGAACAGCCGGTGCGGAACCTGCTTGAACCGAACGGCGATCTCCGTGGCCCGCTTTGGGAGCCGCTTGCCCGCCATCAGATAGAACGGAGTGCCAGCCCATCGCCAGTTGGCGATGGCAAGCTTGAGCGCCGCGAAGGTTGGAGTGGTGGAGTCCCGCGACACCCCGCCCTCCTCCCGATAGCCTGGCACCTGGCCGCCCTCCACCCAACCGGGGCCGTACTGTCCCCTCACGGAGTTCAGCGCGGCGTCTCGAGGAGAGTAGCGGACGATGGACCTCAGCACCTTCACCTTCTCGTCGCGCACTGCGTTGGCGTCCATCGAGGCCGGCGGCTCCATGGCCACAAAGCTGAGCAGCTGCAGCATGTGGTTCTGGATCATGTCCCGCAGGATGCCGGCCTCGTCGAAGTAGGCGCCGCGGCCCTCGACGCCCAGGGTCTCGCTTACGGTGATCTGAACGTGGTCCACATGCGCGCCATTCCAAAGCGGCTCGAAGATGCTGTTTCCCAAGCGGAAGACGAGGATGTTGCGGACCGTCTCTTTGCCAAGGTAGTGGTCTATGCGGTACGTCTGATCCTCCCGAAGCACCGCAGCGATGTTGGCGTTCAGCTCTTTTGCCGATGAGAGGTCGTGCCCAAACGGCTTCTCAAACACCACACCTGAGAAGCTCGGATCGTTGGGGCCGTATATCAGCCCGGCGCGCCCAAGCTGCCTTGTGAGCGGCAGGAACAGGCCCGGAGGCGTGGCAAGGTAGTACAGACGGTTGCCTTGGGTGCCGTGCTGCTCGTCGATGGCTCTCAGACGCTGGCGGAGGGCATCGAAGGTAGCGGGGTCATTCAGCGGACCGGCGTGGTAGAACAGCCGCGACTCGAACCGCCCCCAGGCGGCGCCGGTGGTAGGTCCCAAGCGGGCATGGGCGTCCACAGAGGCGCGCATATCCCGTCGAAACTCTTCCTCGTTCAGCTGCCGGCGCCCAACGCCAACAATGGCCATTTGCTCGGAGGCTAGGCCGTCCGCCGCCAGTGAGTACAGGGCAGGGACAACCTTGCGGTGCGCAAGGTCTCCCGTGGCGCCAAAAAGCACCACCGTGCACGGCTCGGGCTTGCGAATGGCCGCTGCCCGAGGCCCTTCCGGCTCCCTCAACGGGTTCTCAAGTGCTGGCGCCGCCACAGCTCACTCGCCCCCGGGGCCCTTCACCGCGTGGCCGCCGAACTCACGCCGAAGCGCCGCGATAACCTTGGCGCTGAACGAGTCGTCCTGTCGCGACCGCAAGCGCGCCAGCAATGACAGGGTGATAACCGGCGCGGGCACGTCCTCCTCCATGGCCTGCAGCACGGTCCACCGACCCTCACCGGAATCCTCCACGTAGCCGGTCAGCGTCTCCAGGTGCGGGTCCGCCGCGAAGGCGCGCTCCGCCAGCTCGAGCAGCCACGAGCGAACCACGCTGCCCTGGTTCCACAAGTGGGAGATGGCGTGCAGGTCCAGCTGATACTGCGACTGCTTCATTATCTCAAAGCCCTCGCCGTAGGCCTGAAGCATGCCGTACTCCACGCCGTTGTGCACCATCTTCACGAAGTGGCCGGCGCCGCTGGGGCCGCAGTGCAGATAGCCGTCTGGGGGGGCTAGATCCCTGAAGATAGGCTCAAGCCGCGCAATCGGCTCTGGTTCCCCTCCCACCATAAGGCAGTAACCCACCGTGAGCCCCCATATGCCGCCGCTCGTGCCGCAATCCACGTAGTGAATGCCCCTGTCAGACATGGCAGCGGCCCGGCGGACCGAGTCCTTGTAGAATGAGTTGCCGCCATCAACTATGGTATCGTTAGGCTGCAGGTGGGCGGCGAGGTCGTTCACTGCCTGCTCCACCGTCTCGCCAGCGGGGAGCATAATCCACACCGCTCTCGGCGGCGTTAGCTTGGTTACCATATCCTCAAGCGAGGCGGCGCCCACCGCCCCGTGAGCCACCACCTGGCGCACCTTGCCTTGGGTCCTGTTATAGGCCACTACGCGGTGCCCATGCTGCAACAGGCGCAGCACCATGTTCATGCCCATCCGGCCGAGGCCGTAGAACCCTATCTCCATAGCAAACCCCTCCTGTTCCTCTTGGAGTCCGCCGCCAGCTGGCAGCGCACGACTAAGCTGGTTCCACGCGGCTGTGGGGTACTCCTTGCCAGAGCTGCGTGCAGAGCCGTGACCCCACTCCGTGAACCCCACGAGCAACGCACAACGCGAGACAAAGATCGTTCCCGTTGGAACAGGCTATTGAGGAAGCGAGGAGCCGTGGAACGGGCAATCGCAAGGAGCCAGGACTGGCGCGCCCGATCTCCAAAGGCCAACGTCTAGCTTCTTTGTCTTCATGTCTCCTGGCGCGTCTTGGCTCATTCCCTGGCGCTCTGCAGGAACGCTCCGGACCTCGCAGCCGCGCCATCAGGGCGCTGCTTCCTCGTCGCGGTGCGAAGTATCGTTCGCCTCAACGGTGCCCTCAACCAGCAAGTGGCCTGGGGTTACCTCGACCCTGCTCACCTCGCCGCGGACCCGGTACGCTTCGTCTGGCAGGCGGCGCTGTATCTCGGCGGCAACGCGGGATTCAAGTAGGCCGGGCAACCCAAGCCTGCCAACCGAGATGGCTGTGGGCAGAAACAGGATGCGGCCGCCGCTGGATGGGGCTAGCGTTCCAGTGATGGTGGCAGTAATGCGCCGCCGCCTAACCCGCGCCAGCGCCACCATGGTAACTTGGCCGTCCCCAAGCTTCACCCTCGCCCACTCCACCCCACGCTTGGCCATCGCGTGGAGCATCCGCGGGTCTGTTGCCAAAAACGCGTTCAGATCGCGATCGGTTAGCGAGATGGAGAAGGAACGCTGGGCCTCCGCGGCGGCAGATGAGGGGGCCTGGCGGACCTGCGCGATCGCCTTCTCGACCCTGGCGCGCCCGGCGGCGAGCTGAGAGGGCGGCACGGCGGCGATGGGATCCGGCTCGGGCGGGGGGCTCAGCGCCAGCGTGCCAACCACGGCTACCGCCACTACCAGCAGCACGATGCACCACATGGCGACCCTGAGCGGCGAGCGCTTGCGATGGACCCTCATGCGGTTGCAGCCTCGATCATCTGCCTCAGGCGATCGGCGCACAGGGGCAGCTCCACCTCGGGGGCACCCGGCACACCGCACTCCAGCGCCATGTACCCAGAGAAGCCAACGTCCCTAAGGGCGCGGAAGCCAGCCACGAAGTCGGTGTGGCCGAAGCCGGGCAAGAGGCGGTTGCTATCCGCAAGGTGCACGTGGGCCAGCCACTGGCCGCAGGCGCGTATGGCGGCCGCGACGTCGCGCTCTTCGATCGACATGTGGAAGAAGTCCGCCATCAGCTTGATGTTTGGGTTGCCCAGACGGCTGCAAACCGCGGCGGCGTCCCCCAGCCTTCTGAGCAGGTGGGTCTCGTAGCGGTTGAGCGGCTCCAAAAGCAGAAGGGTACCCACCGACGCTGCGTGCGCGCCCAGCGGGTCGAGCACCGCGACAAGCAACTCCCTTTCGATCTCCACAGCCGTCTTGTACGGAGAGAGGTCCGGCAGACGTGGCGGCCCAAATACCGGCACGACGATGACGCCGACGGCGCCGATATCAGCTGCAGCGGAGAGCAGCGCCTTGATGTCGGCGACGGCGCGGTCACGCTCGGCCTTCGCTGGATCCAGCAGGCAGCCCCCAAACCCGCCGCACACAGTGGACGCCTTGACCGCCGACTCCGAGAGGGCTTCGCTGATGGCCTGCACGCGTTCCGGCAACCCCCGGCCCCCGAACTCGATGGCGTCGTAGCCGTAGCGGCCGAGGTTTTCGAGCTTCTCCTCCAGGGTGTTGCCTGGGACCATGCCTTCTTGACAAGCTAACTTCATGGCTGTACCCGTTCGATTCGCAACGTACCCAAAGCGAGAGCGGCGGGGGTATCCGTGCCGCCCGCCGCCCGCGCATCCTACTTCTGCTTGCCGCCCTTCTTCCCGGTGCTCTGTTTCTTCTTCTTTTCGGCGGCTTTCGGCGATTTGTCACCCATGTCCGATTGCGCGCTGGCACCTACGCCTTGGCGCGCTCCCTCCCTCCTAAGGAATTCACTGCGCTATTCTATGCCTCTGGCTCTGGCCGCGTCAAGGCGGACGGCACCTGCGGCGCCTCAGAGCTCACAAACGTGCAGAAGCCTGGCGGCGGTCCACCATCCCTCAGCCAGCACCGCTGGCACATGGGGACTGCCGCCGTTGCCCCAAACGTTGGCAGCCAGCAGACGTGTTGCGTACTTCGGCGTGGCGAGCAAGACACCGATCAGTAGCCTAGCGGCGCGTGCGATGTACAAACCTGAGGCTTGACTGTTAGTCAACACCAGAGTACAATAGCGTAGCACGGATCGGAAAAGGGGGTGCCCCGGTCCAGCCCGATGGCCCGCACAGCCGGCGCCAAGGGCCGCAGGGCCACTGCACCCATGAGGAGGGGTGTGGGTGGAATCGACGGATAGGATCTGGACGATTGGCGAGGTTGCGGCCTACCTTCGCCTGAACCCGCAGACCGTTTACCGGCTTACGCAGCAGGGACAGCTTCCCGGCTTCAAGGTTGGCAGGCACTGGCGCTTCAGTCAGCAGCACATAGAGAACTGGATGCGCCAGCAGATTGAGCGTGGCACGGGAGCTGGCCAGCGCGATGGTGGGCAGGATACGTAACACACCTGCTCTTCCCGCTTGCCAGCGCAGCTCCCGGCCGGTCTCCTGCACTTCGGCAGCTTCAGCAAAGCTGTTTGCCTGCCCCACGGCAACGCCTGCCCACCCGATGGGCGATGCGCCAAACACGCTACTTTGGCTGCTTGGGCGTGGGCTTAGCCGCGGCAGGCGGCTTGGCGGGCTTCTTAGGGGCCTGCGCCAGCACCACCGCCGTGTAGCTGGTGTTGCCCATCTTCACGTCCCACCGAGGCGATTGAGACGGGGTGGACAGCACCGCGCGTTTCAGGTCTTGCACCTCCGTTGATACCCCCGCGAACCAGTTGCGCGGCCGGTCCCTCGAAAGCGTGGCGGTCCTCAGCGACAGATCCACTCCGCCCTTCATCTGGTGCTTCATCCATCCTGCTGGCACGCGCTCAGTTATCTCAGCAAACCCCATGGGCGTGGTGGCTGGGGTGGCTACCATCGGGAGCGGGGCCGTCATCAGCTTGGCCTTGTTGATGGGTATTCCGCGCTGAACAACCCAGTTGGCCAGCGCCACCATTCTCGTCAGGTTCTTCAGCTCCGCCAGCACGGGGAACTCCGCGGCGTACTCGTCGTAGTGCTCCGTGATGTGGCGGCAGAACGCCTCTGATGCGGGCTCCGAACCGCCCTCCGGCAGCGGCGGCACGTACTCGGTTAGCGCGGCCATCTCCACCTTGTCGAACACGATGCCGGTGCCGTCTGGCGAAAGCGAAACCACCACCTGCGCCGGACGGAACCAGTAGCGGTGCCATGCGCCGGGGTACTTGGCGCCGCCGAAAGCACTGAGAAGCTCAAGCTCGGTGCGATAGCCCGGCACGTTGGCACGGAGCGGCTTTCCGGTGATGTTGTCGCGCCCCATGGCAAGGCACTTCAGCAGGCGGTCTGCCTCGAACATGACCTGACCGAAGTGGGTGCCCTGGGTGCCGCCCAAGTAGCGGACCGTCATCTGGCCGTCTAGGATTGGGCCCTCGATGCTGACGCCGGGGGCCTTGCCGTCCTCTGCACCGATGGCGGCCCTGAAGGCGACGAGCAGGTCCTCTGGATTGAAGTGGGTCTCCGCCTTTCCTCGCTTTCCGATCAGTATGAAGCGGCCCGAATCTGGATCGATCACGGCGCCGCTGACGTCAGCCAGGTCCGCGGTGAGCTGGGCCGTCCGGTCCAGCAGCACGCCAGCCACGATGTCAATGCCTTCTGGCAGGAAGCCTCGCTGGCCTTGGGCCGTGGTGCCCGGCGCCCCAGGAGTAGTCCCAGGGGCGGTTGGCTGGCCTGGGACCGGTGGCCGCGGCTGGAAACCGGGTCGGCGCGGAGATGGCACACCCGGCTGCAACACCTGACCAACGGCGGGCAGGGCGCAACCGATGAGAATGGTGCCCGCCGCCAAAGCGATGGCGATGCGGCTCCAGTGAGTGTTTCTGCGAGCACGGCTCATATGGCACCCCCTTGTTGCGGGTGGTCTACGCCGTCTGGTTCCACCGCATTGGCACAGACTCCTCCATCTTGCGTTAGCATGTTAGGAGCGCAAAGCCGCACCGCTGCACATGTGAAAAGGGCCGAAAGGAAACATAGTGGAGTCGCCTCAGCGTTCCATCGGTTGCACCACTGGGTCGCTTGACTCCTGATCTGCCCGTAGCTGATTCCTGCGGGGGGCTGCATTGCTTGTGCTGCCTGAATGGACGCGCCACGGGGCTGTGAGCGCCCTGGATGGCATAGTCTCGAGCTGCGGGCTAGAGCGGTTGCCTGACAGGTGAGCTGGCGCTGCTGGCTTGACGATGGTGGGGGCCCATGGTACACTTGGTTGGCCTCAAGCGCGCCTGTAGCTCAGTGGATAGAGCACCAGACTTCGGATCTGGGTGTCGGGGGTTCGAATCCCTCCAGGCGCGCCAGTCTGCACGTCTGCTCGCCCCGCGTCCCCTCTTCCGCCTCTGCTATCGAAGTACGCCTACTGATGGTCTGCTGCCGCCGGGGGGTTAGCTAGCCGATCGGGTTGCGGGAGGGCTGCCCAGGCCGGCGGGGGTACGCGGCGGGGCAGGGCCTGAGTTTGTCAACAAGGATGAGCACTCGCCGCTCGTCGGTCAGCGGGAGTGGAAGCTCTATCGCCCTCGCGTTGCCGCCGCCCAACGCCCAGATGGCCCGCTCGGCCTCCCCAAGCTCCTCCAGTCCGCGTGGGCCCTTCATCGCCAGGAACCGTCCACCGGGCTTCACCAGGGGCAGGCATAACTCGGCCAGGACCCGCATATCCGCCACCGCCCGCGCCACCGCAAGCTGGTACCGCTCGCGGTGGGCGGGACTGCGGCCGGCGTCCTCCGCCCGCAGGTGAACGCAATCAACGTTCGACAGCCCCAAGACACCCACCACGTGCCCAAGAAACCCAACCCGCTTGCGCAGCGAGTCGAGGAGGAGCATATGCCAGCGTGGCCGCACTATCTTCAGTGGGATGCCCGGGAGCCCGGCGCCAGAGCCCACGTCTACCACGGAGATGGCATCATCCTCGGCGATGGCCTTGAGGCAGGTGAGGGAATCAACAAGGTGGTGCGTGGCAACCTGCACTGGATCGGTGATGGCCGTTAGGTTGAAGCGGCGGTTCCACTCCAGCAGCTCGCGCACATAGCTGGCAAAGGCGGCCAGCTGCCCTGAGGACAGCTTCACGCCGAGCTCATCAGCTCCACGGCGCAGCGCATCGATGGCATCCGCCAGCTGATTGGTGGGCTCAGAGAACACTAGCTTGCCTTGCTGCGCCCAGCGGTGGTGAGCCTGGGCGGAGGACGAAGGAGTTCGGAATGGCTACTGCTGCACGGTTGGCTTTGCTTCTCGCGGTATCCGCGATGGCTCCGACGCCATCCCTGACGCCCGCACAGCGCTCCCTGGCACAGCGCGTACTGCAGAGGCTGGCCGCCGCCGATGGCCGCCTGCACGACTTCCAGGCCATCAGCGATGTGACCATCACGGGACCCCAGCCGAACGGCCCGAGCACCACCTTCCGGCTGCGGGTTGCGGCGAAGATGCCGGACATGGTGCGAATGGACGTTTTGCGCAGCAGCATCCTCTTTTTCAACGGCGCAAGCTTTGCGCGCACCGGTAGCAAGGTGTGGATCCGCAATCCTGCGTCGGAGCAGGTATCGCAGGCTGACGTTAGGCAGCTTACGGGGCGCGAACCGATACGACTTGATCTGGGCCTGGGCATGATGGGCGCGCTGGCCAATCCCGCATTGTATCCCGTGACCGACGCGTCCACCACCAAGCTTGGCGGAGTGCCAGCGTATCGAATCGAGTTCAAGATTGCCAGCCAAGCCGGCGCAGTAGTGCGGCTGGGCCGGATGGTGTTATGGGTGGACGCACGCAGGCTGGTGCCGTTGCGGCAGGATACATACACGTCCAACGGCAGGCTGTTCCTCTCCGCGCGCTTCGGCGATCCCCGGCGCGTTGGCCCGGGGTTGTGGGTGCCCGGCCGCGTTGATGTGACGCACAAGCACCAGATAGAGGAGAATGGCGAGGAGCCGCACACCGTCACCATGCTGCTGGCCCGCGTGAACGGGGTGCTGGTGCCGACGCAGCTAACGGCCCGGGGTCCTCACGGGCAGACCATCATCCGTTACAGCGACATCAAGGTGAACACGGGCGTTCCGAACGGCACCTTCAGACTTGGCTGAGCAATTCTACGTGGTGGCCTTGGTTGGCTGCTCCTGTCCGCCGTCCAGCGCCGAGGCGCGCGCCTTCTCGTATGCGTCCCTGAGCTCGGTGGGGGCGCGCGCCATCAGCTCCCTCACGCGCTTGTCCAACTCGGCATGTCGGTCGCACAATAGGCCAGCAATCGCCTCCATCAGCTTCCAGGCAACGAGCGGGTGCCGCTCCAGTAGGGCCCTAACCTGGTCGTTATCTACACGAATGACGACGCAGTCCTCGGCGGCCACCACGGAGGCGGTGCGACGGCGGTTGGCGATGAAGGCCATCTCGCCGAAGACGGCGAACGGCCCGCGGGTCGCCACCAACATGTCGTCCTCGCGGATCTCCACCGTGCCCTCCATCAGGATGTAGAAGTCTCGGCTGCCGATCTGGCCCTGGCGGACGATGGTGGTGCCCTGAGGTTTGTGCTGGACGCTCATCGCCCTGGCGAGTTCGGTGAGCTCGCTGGGGGCAAAGCCCCTTAGGAGCGGCACACGCGATAGCGATCTGGCGCTCTTGACGTCGCCGTAATCAGCTGTGCCCATGGCTGAACTCCTCTCTCCCGGTGGTGCCTGTGCCGACCCAGGGCATGTGGGGACCGGTGGTGCGACCGATAGTAAGCCCCGCCTATTCAGGCCATTATACCTGCCCGCTATGTCGGGCGCAAGTGGCAGGATCCGCGTACCCCGCCCTAACGTGGCTCTGTTGGCCCTGAGCGGCATCCTCGCAGGCTGTGCTGAGGCGCGTGGCGAAGCGGCCCGCCGATAGGTCCTCACGGGCCGTGCGGGTTTGGTGGCAGGGAGGTGATGGGGGTCGCCAAGGCCCCTCGGCGCTGCCTGCAAGCCCGGAGCGTTCAGCCCGGCCCGAGCCAGACAGCGGCGACCTGTGGTTGGGCTCTACGAGGAGTTGCGCATGGCGCTCCCACCCGTCACATCTCAGCCCCGGCCGCGCCTTGAACCGCATGCGCGCGCTATGGTAGAATCTCCCTGCCACCGCCGGCTCAGCCCAACTACGTCACGGCGTGCCTCCAACCGCCATGTGGCGGTCGTGCCCCGGGCCGGCGGCATGGAGTCGGCCAGTGGCCTCCACGCCCGGCTCCCCTTCTCTCGTTGGGGCCCTCCAAGGCCACGCTCTCAGGAGGCATCCTGCATGGTTGGTGTCACAAGGCTTCTGTGCGGAACCGCCACCCCCGGAGACGCGCTGCGCTACGGGCGCAACACCGCACACCTCCCAGCCCACCTGCTTCACTACTCAGAGGACAAGCGACCGATAGTCGTCTGGAACTGCACCCGCCGCTGTAACCTCCGCTGTGTGCATTGCTACTCCGATTCTCGCAACGCCGAATACCAGGGCGAGCTGACCACGGCCGAAGGCAAGGCGCTTATAGATAGCTTGGCAGAGTTCCGCGTACCAACGCTGCTTTTCTCCGGCGGCGAGCCCTTAACGCGCCCGGACATCTTCGAGCTCGCCTCGTACGCGCGACAGAGGGGCTTGCGCTGCGTCCTTTCCACCAACGGCACGCTGATAGACGAGACGGCCGCCGCGCGCATCAGAGAGGCCGGCTTCTCTTACGTGGGCGTCAGCATCGATGGCCTCGAAGCCACTCACGACCGCATCCGTGGCGAGCGCGGCGCCTTCGCGCGTACGCTGCAGGGCATACGCTATTGCCGAGACTCCGGCACCCGCGTCGGACTCCGTTTCACCGTCCATAAGCTCAACGTCGACCAGCTCTCGGGCATCTTCCAGCTCATGCGCGAAGAGCGAATCCCGAGATGCTGCATCTACCACCTCGCCTACGCCGGCCGAGGCGACCGTCTGAAGCGCAACGACCTGACGCCCGAGGAGACCCGCGAGGTGGTGGACTTCATCTTTGACCAGGCGCAGCAGCTCCACGCCGACGGCGCCGACCTGGATCTCCTCACCGTCGACAACCATACCGACGGCGTGTACCTGTATATGCGCGTCCAGCGCGACCAGCCAGAGCGCGCCGACGAGGTCTATCGCATGCTCCGATGGAACGGCGGCAACCAGTCCGGCATCGCCATCGCCTGCATCGATAACCAGGGCTTCGTCCATCCAGACCAGTTCTCGTGGCACCAGAACCTGGGCAACGTCCGTGAGCGTTCCTTCGCCGACATCTGGACGGATACCACCAACCCGCTCATGGCGTTCCTCAAGAACCGCAAGCCGCACCTCACCGGCCGCTGTGCGTCGTGCAAGTACCTCGAGATCTGCAACGGCAACCTCAGAGTCCGCGCCGAACGGTATCACGGCGACATTCACGCGCCTGACCCAGCCTGCTACCTCACCGACGAGGAGATCGCTGTAGCATGACACCCCGCACGCTCAGGCTGGGCCATAGCCCCGACAGCGATGACGCCTTCATGTTCTATGCGCTCGCGGCCGGCAAGCTCGATACTGGCGGGCTTCGGTTCGAGCACATCCTGCGCGACATCGAGACCCTGAACTCGTGGGCCACGGAGGGGGAGCTGGAGATCACAGCCCTCTCCGCCCACTCCTACGCCTACGTCAGCGATCGGTACCTGGTGCTACCCCACGGCGCCAGCATGGGCGAGGGGTACGGCCCGATGGTGGTAACCCGCGA
>Ga0078972_1002505_pt1:25000-60260 | contig 60260 bp, 55 predicted proteins | sample YelNatPaOPGAMG01_FD_67568 | JGI IMG/M metagenome (GOLD analysis project Ga0078972, IMG submission 67568) | Hot spring thermophilic microbial communities from Obsidian Pool, Yellowstone National Park, USA - OP-RAMG-01 (SPADES assembly) (version 2) | ecosystem: Environmental > Aquatic... | reverse complement strand
CCTACGGATGAGGAGATTGATTTTATCCGTCGTTTTGCTCCCGCCATGTCCGCAGGAAGAGAACTCGCCATGGAGCTAATGGTAACTAACCTGATGAAGAGAATGAAAAAGTAAAAAAGGAAGCCGCCTATGAGACTTAAGGACAAAATCGCCATTGTTACCGGGGCAAGCAAAGGTATAGGCAAGGCCATCGCTATCGGGTATGCGAAAGAAGGGGCCAAGGTAGTTCTGGCCAGTCGCTCTCTGGATACCCTAAAGCAGATTGAAGGGGAGATCCGAGAAAGAGGGGGAGAGGCTTTGGCCATCTTTGTGGACGTAAGAAATCTCGAGAGCGTTCAAAACTTAGTGGAAGATACGGTACGTAAGTACGGACGCCTCGATATTATGGTAAACAATGCCGGAATCTCTATGGCCCATCCCTCAGAAGACCTTTCCCCCGAAGACTGGAGAAACGCCATTGAAACAGACCTCTTTGGCGTGTTCTACGGCTGTCAGGCGGCGGCCAAGGTCATGATACCCCAGGGAGGAGGCTCCATCATTAATATAAGCTCCGTTTATGGAATCGTCGCGGCCCCAGGGCGAGCGGCTTACTGTGCCAGCAAGGCCGGTGTTAACATGCTTACCAAAGTGCTGGCCATTGAGTGGGCAAAGAAAAACATCAGGGTAAATGCCATCGCCCCCGGTTACGTCCGCACCGAATTGGTCCAGGGGGTCATAGAAAAAGGTATGCTTCCCCTTGGGGCAGTGGAAAAGCGCACCCCCCTAGGGCGCATCGGGGAAGCGGAAGAAATGGTGGGGCTCGCTGTTTATCTCGGTAGCGAAGAATCAACCTATATGACGGGAAGTGTCATAAATATAGATGGGGGCTGGGCTGCTTACGGCTATCTATAGCCAAATCCCCAGCCCAAAGGGGCTCTCCCTCTCTTATCCCTTGCCACAACTGCTCCTTTTTGCATAAAATCAAAAATATGGATGCACGGCCAGACCTGAACCGTTACCTCCAATCTGCCCCCACCTCTCCAGGTGTGTACGTCATGAAAGCCACCTCAGGAGAAGTGCTTTACGTGGGCAAAGCGAGAAATTTACGTAGCCGCCTTAAGGCTTACCTGTCCGGCACCGATAGCCGTCCTATGGTACCCTTTCTCATAAGCAAGACTTTCAGTATCGAATTCATCGTCACAGATACGGAAAAAGATGCCCTAATCCTGGAATACAACCTTATAAAAAAACACCGGCCCCGCTACAATATTGAATTCCGCGATGACAAAGCGTACTTTCACCTGCGTATCGACCCTTCTTTAACCTACCCCCGATTCCAGTTAATCCGGAGACCAAAGCACGACGCCGCCCGCTATTTTGGCCCCTACCCTTCCAGTCGTGCGGCCAGAGAAACGCTGCGCTTTCTCCATACGCTGTTTCCCTTACGAACCTGCCGGGATGAGGAAATGAAGAATAGAACCCGCCCCTGCTTAGAACATGAAATCCGGAGATGTTCTGCCCCTTGCGTAAAAAAAATAGATTCGACGGCTTACGGGGAGCTGGTTAGACAGAGCATAGCCTTCCTGGAAGGCAAATCCAAAGATCTGGTGAATCAATTGGAAAAGAAAATGCTGGAGGCCGCCCAAGAAGAACGGTTTGAAGAGGCAGCTCAAATCCGCGACCGTCTTTTGTCAATCCGTTCCACCCTTGAAAAACAAACCGTTTTCTCCCTTAACCGTAAAAACAGGGACGTTTTCGGCCTGTATCAGGAAGGCGCCATAACCCAGATATCCGTCATCTTTGTCCGGGAAGGGAGGGTCATCGGTCAGAGGTCCTTCCCCATTATTAAATCGGCTTGGAACGGGTCAGAAATAATGAGACAGTTTTTGTTTTCCTACTACGGAGGAGGTGCTGAAATACCGGAAGAAATAATCTTACCGTTACCCATACAGGATAAAAACCTCCTGGCAGAATGGCTCACGGATAGAAAGGGAAAGAAGGTAAGGCTCATCAGCCCCCGCGGGGGGGAACTGGCCGAGCTCGTTCAACTCGCAACCGCCAACGCCTCCCAGCTCCCCCCCTGGGAGGATGCCTTAAGCTACCTGGGCAAGCTCATAGGAATGCCAAAAGCACCGGAGAGGATAGAATGCTACGATATTTCCCATCTCGGGGGCACCTTTACCGTAGGTTCCCGGGTTACCTTTTACCTGGGCAAACCCATGCGCTCGGCTTATCGTCACTATCGCCTGTCCCAGCCCGAAGAGATCAACGATTACGCCATGATGTACAAAGTTCTCCAGCGCAGACTGGCAAAGGATTCAGAACCATATCCGGATTTGATTGTCGTAGATGGGGGGAAGGGACAGTTAAATGCGGCCCTTTCCATCCTCAAAGATATGGACAGGGAGGGAATACATGTGGTAGCCTTGGCTAAAGGGGAAGGAAAGGGAGAAGACCACCTGTATTTGCCCTACCGCAAGAATCCCGTATTCTTGAAAAGGCATCCGGTACTGATCCCTCTTCTTACCCATATCCGCGATGAAGCCCATCGTTTCGCGCTCTCCTACCACCGGCGGGTGAGGGGGAAAGGGGACTTCGCCACCGAGCTTGATACCCTTGTGGGGAAAAAAAAGAAACTGGCCTTACTCACCTACTTCTCTAACCTCGACGAAATAAAAGAGGCCTCAACAGAAGAGCTCAAGAAAGCAAAAGGGATTGGAGAAAAGACGGCCCTAAAGATATGGCACCACTTTCATGGAGGAAACAATGGATAAACTATTCTCTTCCTTCGTATCGAGCAAATGGGGGCCCATTTCACTTCTGTGGCGCCACAAAAATGAAATTGGGTGGCAACTCGTCCGGGTATATCTTTCCCCTGAAAGGCTCCCCCCCTCTGAACCCGTCCCCTTAGAGGAGTCCGTACTCATCTGGACAGAAAAAATTCGCCAGGCTCTTAGCGGTTTACCGGTAGATTTTGATCTCAATACCTTACCTCTGTCCCTCTTGAAACCCTGGCACAGGAGGGTACTTATAGAGTGCCACCAGGTCCCCCGGGGGCGCGTAATGAGTTATAAATCTCTTGCCATAAAAGCGGGAATGCCTTCGGGGGCCAGGCCCATCGGAATGGCGATGGCCAGAAACCCTTTTCCCCTTATTATCCCATGTCATAGAATAGTTCGCTCCGACGGCAAGCTCGGCGGATACGGAGGGGGATGGGCTATGAAAAGAGACCTCCTCTTCCGGGAAGGCATACGGTTTACGCCCAAAGGGAGCGTAGATAAGGGCTGTTTTATTTACCCTTAGGTTCTTTAGACGTACGACGGCATTTCTCCTTCTCCCACACCACCGCCATGTTATCCCGGTGAATCACTTCGTCGTAGTCTTTGTAGCCGAGAATTTGTTCTATTTTTGTGCTCTTTTGACCCATGATTTTCCTCACTTCCTCGGAGCTGTAATTGGTGATCCCCTTGGCGATGACCACCCCTTGTTCATCCACACAGGAAACAGGGTCCCCTACGCAAAAATCACCCTCAACATTTACTACCCCAGAGGGGAGGAGGCTTCCCCCTTCTTCTATAATCGCTGCTTTGGCCCCTTCATCGAGGGTTATCTTCCCACGTGAACGCAAGGTATAGGCAATCCAGTATTTGCGACTGCTTAAAACATTAGTCTTCGGCAGAAACAAGGTGCCTTTTTCCTTCCCATCGAAGAGATCCTTCAGTATATCTTTTTCCTTTCCCGGGGCAATGACGTAAGGTATACCGCAAGTGGTAACCTGCTTCGCGGCGGCAACTTTGCTTTTCATGCCACCCGTCCCCACATCCGACGTCTCTGATGTCGCCGCCTGTTCTATCTCCTCAGAAATTTCTTCCACGAGATGAATAATCTTCGCCTTCGCCGAGCGATTAGGGTTTTTATCGTACAGGCCCTCTATATTCGTTAGATTGATAACAAGATCTGCATCGATGATATTGGCCGTCATAGCCGACAGCTGGTCGTTATCTCCGAATTTTATCTCCTCCACCGCTACCGTGTCGTTTTCATTGATGATGGGGATGACTTTCCACTCCAGGAGCTGGTTCAGCGTATTTTTGACGTTGAGAAATCTCTTGCGATCGGTCAGATCACTCATGGTAAGCAATACCTGCCCCACATACACACCGTACTTTCCGAACGCATTGGAATAGACACGCATGAGACGGCCTTGACCAATAGCCGCCGCTGCCTGCTTTTGGGGCATACTCTTCAAAGGACCGGTTATCCCGAGGCGGTGCTTTCCCGAAGCGATAGCCCCTGATGTCACTATCACCACCTGCTTACCCCTATTTCGGAGATGTACTATATTCTCTACCAGTTGTTCGATGACATGGAGGTCCAGCCCGTCCTCTCCCGTGAGGACGGCACTTCCTATCTTTACAAGCACCCTCTTTGCCTTATCAAAAATTTCTTTTCTCATCTGTGCCATGTTAATACCCCTATTCGCCTTCTAACTTTCGAGAAATGGCTTTTATCACTTCTGCCACACCCTCCCCCGTTACCGCAGAAAAGGTATATACAGGGATACCTTTCTTTTCAAACACATCTACTTCTCTTTCCATCCTCTCCCTCACGATGGGCAAATCGATTTTATTTATTCCTACAATCTGTGGTTTTAAACCCAGTTCCGGACTGTATTTTACTAATTCATTGTTTATCATTTCAAAATCACCCCACGCATCCGTGTTTCTCTCCCGGGAGATGTCAAGGATATGGAAGAGCACCGAAGTCCGCTCTATATGCTTAAGAAAGCTTATCCCCATACCAGCCCCCAAGTGGGCATTCTCTATGAGACCTGGAATATCGGCCACCACCATACTCTTCCCTTCCCCCAGGTCCACCACACCCAGATGGGGTCTTAAAGTAGTGAAGGGATAATCCGCAATCTTGGGACGCGCTGAGGATATCCTGGATAGAAAGGTAGATTTACCCACATTAGGGCGCCCCACTAGCCCTACCTCCGCGAGTAGTTTTAGCTCTAAATGGATCTTCCGTTCCTCACCCGGCTCTCCCTCCTGGGCAAAACGGGGTGCCCGATTGGTTGCCGTGACGAAGAAGGCATTACCCTTGCCCCCCCTACCTCCGCGAGCTACCACAACTGTCGCGCCATCAGCATCTAAATCGGCCAACAGCTCCCCAGTTTGTGCATCCGTAACCACCGTCCCCACGGGCACGGTAATAATCACATCGGGTGCATTCCGCCCCTTTCGATTATTACCTTCCCCATGTCCTCCGTGTAGTGCCAGGTAATGCTGCCGATACTTCAGGTCAAGAAGGGTAGAACAGAATTTCGAGGCTCTGACTACGACATCCCCCCCTTTTCCCCCATCCCCTCCATCTGGTCCACCTCTCGGCACATGCTTTTCTCGCCTAAAACTTACGCAACCGCGGCCGCCACTCCCCCCTTTAACATAGATAGACGCTTCGTCAATGAATTTCATTATCTCCAAAAAGGAAAGCCTCTTTTCCCAGATTCCGCTAAGAAAAGAGGCGCCACCTATCACCCACTATCGAATGTTTCTACACTTCAGGGTAAACACTTACCTTTTTGCGTGTTCTATCCAGACGCTCAAACTTTACTACACCATCAATCAGGGCATAAATCGTGTAATCCTTCCCTAACCCCACGTTCTTACCGGGGTGGATTTTGGTCCCCACCTGGCGAACGATGATAGAACCGGCACGTATCTTCTGACTGCCGAAGACTTTCACTCCCCGGCGCTGCGCATTACTATCACGCCCGTTGCGTGAACTACCCTGTCCCTTTTTATGAGCCATACCGCAAATCTCCTCTTTTTCTTTAACCTACTATCTCTTTGACCCTGAGACGGGTATACATTTGGCGATGCCCCGTCTTTTTCCGGTAACCTTTTCGCCTCTTCATGTGAAACACGTATACTTTTGGCCCTTTCTCCTGGTGCACAATCTGAGTCACTACTTTCGCTCCCTCAACGAGGGGTGACCCCAACTTATAACCCTCCTCCGAAGCTAAAAGAAGCACCTGATCAAAAATGACCTCCTCTCCCCGCTGGCCGTCAATTTTCTCCACCGTTATTTCGTCACCTGGAGATATCCGATACTGCTTTCCACCTGTTTTAATAATGGCATACATTGTTTAGCTACACCCTTCGTAATATTGAATTTGGTATCTAATCAAAATTAAATGATTCTGTCAATAGGATAGTTTAAATGAGGTCGCTTCTTTTTTGATTTTGACGGATTTTACATCTTCTAGAGGTAAACCCAGTACCTCATGGAGCAGATGGAAGGGGCTTACCATTCCCCGGGCAGTGAAAAAGAGTTCCATTATGAGTTTTTCCTCTTGCGGGTTTAAATAAATATCCCTGACGAGCGGCCTTATATCCCTCCTTTCCTCCTTATTTTTCCTATGACGGATAATTTCGAATTTCTCAACCGAAAGAAAATCCTTTATTTTCTCCTTTAGCTCTTCCCTTCGAGACGATGACCACCCTATCAACGGGGCAGAGAAAGTAAAATAATCAATGCTCTCTGTCAGAGAAGGTCCTTCGTTTGGCACTCTCCGTATCCATTTTACTTCGATGCCGGTGGGAAGGAATCTATTGATCTTTGGGGGTAGACTATCCACCTCATCTAAGGCGTACCTCAAGAGCATTTCTCCGTATTCCCCCTCACTTTCCATTCCTACGGGGGTGGCGTAGGCAAAAGAAATCCGGGGATGGGGATGGAATCCCTCTGTAAATAATAACGGCAAGCCCACCCGGGAAAAAGACCTTTGTAAAAGTGCGGCGACATCCAGATGGGAAAGAAATCTCATAGCCTCTCCCTTGGTAAATAGGAATCGATAGCGACATAACTCTAATTTCTCTTCCCGCGCTTGACAGGGAGAAGTAGATTTCTCTGCAAGTCTATTAGCTTCTACTGGCCTTATGGAAAGTCCATCACATACGCCGCAGCCATAGCATCCATCAAGGCGGCAATCCGGGGTTAGTTCACCCCTTTGTGCCCTCATCAATTCCGTGAGGAGAAATTCTTTCTTCAACCCACAATCGATGAAATCCCATGGTAGATTTGCATCCAGAGGGCGTGTGGCAAGGATTTTCTCCGGAACAATGCCGAGCTCATCCATTGCCCTCTGCCATAAATCAAAGCGAAATCTCTCGGCCCAGCCGTCAAACCTGCATCCCAGGATGAAAGCTTTTTCCACGAGTCTACCCATATCCTCCTCGCCCCTTGAGAAAAGACCTTCTAACAAACTCATCCTGGGATCATGCCAGCGAAATTCAAGACGGCGGTGGCGCAGTATCGACTTCAAGAGCTCTTGCCTTTCGCTCGTTTCCTCCCAACCTATCTGCGCCTCCCATTGAAAAGGGGTATGGGCTTTAGGAACGAAGGTGGAAACGCTCACCGTGATCCCTCCGCCTCTTTTAGTTTCCTCCAATAGACGGTGGACGAGGTCTCCTATGCCGTAGAGGTCCCTTTTCGTCTCTCCCGGCAAGCCAATCATGAAGTAGAGCTTAACACTCCGCCAGCCCGCCTCGAACACCTTTTTTACTGTAGCGATGAGGTCTTCTTCGGTGTTACATTTGTTTACGATATCACGGAGCCTTTGCGTCCCCGCTTCCGGCGCGAGGGTAAAACTCGTCTTCCTTACTTTCTTTACCTCTTCGATTAGCTCCCCTTTAAGAGTTTCTACCCTTAGCGACGGCAGGGCTAAAGCGATACGCCGATTATAATATCGCTGGACCAGGCTGGTGATGAGTTCTGATATAAATGAATAATCTCCAGCACTTAATGCAAGAAGGGAAATCTCTTCCTGTCCCGTGGAGGCTACAAGGCTTTCTGTCAGCATTTCCACAATTTCTGGATGTCTCTCCCGCACAGGCCGCCAAACCATCCCCGCCTGGCAAAAACGGCACCCCCGTGTGCAGCCCCGGGCAATTTCGATGGTAATTCGGTCATGAATCGCTTTCATCAGTGGTACCGGTGGAGCGGTGGGGAAGAAGCTATCGTTCAAATCCATCACCACCCTCTTTTTGACTCTCGTTTTCCCATCATGAATTCCCGGGCAATACAATCCCTCTATGCGTGCAAGAAGTTCCAGAATCTCTCTTCGGCCCTTACCTTTTTTCTTCCCTTCCAGGTATGTTCTCGCCATTTCTAGAACCAAATCTTCCCCCTCCCCAATGGCAAAAACATCGATAAAATCGGCCATGGGATTCGGATTAAAGGCGCAGGGCCCTCCCGCACAAACGATGGGATCTTCATCTCTCCTATCCCGTCTCCTTATGGGTATTCCCCCGAGATCAAGCATGGCGAGCACATTGGTGTAAGAGAGTTCATACTGGAGCGAAAACCCCACCATATCAAACTCCCGCAGGGGAATTTGAGATTCCAAGGAAGAAAGGAGGAGGCCTTTTCGCCTCATAAGTAGCTCCATATCCCACCAAGGAGCGAAACACCTCTCAGCAATTACTTTTTTCTCCCCGTTAAGTATCCCGTAAAGGACAGAAAGCCCCAGATGGGACATTCCCACTTCATAGACATCGGGAAAGGCCAGACAGAAGGAAAAATCGCAATCTCCGCGATTTTTCCTTGCTGCATTTACCTCCCCTCCGAGATAACGGGCAGGCTTTTCCACCACTGGCAAGAGACTTTCAAGATAGTGGGCCACGATAACATCAACCTTCTTCTTCCCGGGGAAGATATCGGTACCAGTGTTCTTCGATCTCTCTTAACTTTGATTTGGCAAACTTCCGGGGAAAGTCGTCTTTGATAAGATAGGGTAAGGTGTTTTCTTTAAACACTCGAAGAAGCTCCTGAAACACCTCCTTACTTTCATCTTTACTAACAAAGGTACGTCCTTTTTTATATTCGTACAGTCCTTTATGGCCAAGGGTCTTCACTAATTTGTCGTATTGCTCGCTCTTTTGAAAGTATTCCGGCTTAAATTCGACCTCCATTTGGGCTACTAACTCCACCTTGGTAGTATCCGCGGCAATGGGTCGGGAATAATCCCATATTTCCAGTGTCAATCCGTTAGGAAGCTCAATTTTCTCGTGCAATACCATTTTATTCCCCTATCTTGCGTGGATTTTTACCATCTTTATCCTTGACCTGCAACTCCAATCCTCATATATAATCGTCCATCATCTTCCCCAATGAGGAAAGGGTATGTTTTCTCCTTTAGACCTTCACCTGTGTCAGCCCGATTCTTTAAAGTCCTGCGGCGCCTGCTGTGGGTTATACAACTACGCAGACAGCCGCCGGGAATCCCTCATCTCGCGTCTCCGTCAAAGAACGGCACTTTACCAATCCATCCCCAAAAACCGAGAAGGGTTAGACCTATTCGCAAAAATCGTGCTGGAGAGGGAGGACAACGAGAAGCGATACGAAGTTATATACTGCTGCGAGTACCTGGGTTTTATCGATGCTGAAGAAAGAAAGGTGGGCTGTTTACTTCATCCGGAACAAAATCAAGGGAGGGATTTAAGGGAAGTTTCCTTTTATGGACGAGAACTTTGCGCTGGCCATTTTTGCCCCAGTTACCATTACCTTACAGGAGAGGAAAAAAAGTCCATCATAAATATCCTAGATGATTGGTACCTTTATGGGCTCGTGATAACGGACATCGACCTCGTGAAAACCTACTTTCGCCTAATCAGCGATATTCTTGGAGAAACCCCGTCTGCTGACATTTTTAAAGAAGCAACTTTTAAGAAAATAGCCCAGGATTTTTTTTACCTCAAAATAAATTGGCCCTTCCGCTCTGCTGATGTCCATCGCTTTGGAAAATACTACTTCGACGGGTCCCAGTACATGATAAATCATATCGACTACGAAAAATTTGGCCGTAGGCGATCGCCTTATGACAGCATCTTTCTCAGCCTCACCTCCGTTTTTGAGAAGGGGGAAGAAATAGAAGAAGCAGAAAAAACTATAGGAAAACATATAGAACGTTTTATAAGCACCTACACTAAACGTTCAAACCCTTACTGGAAGGAAGCTATACAGTGAAAAAGGAAGTTCTTTTCCCCGAACATGTTATTCAAAAAAGGCTCGATGGCCTGGCAGAAGACCTAAACGCCCGCTATCAGGGTAAGGAACCGATAGTTATCGGGGTCTTGAAGGGATCTTTCATTTTCCTGGCCGATCTCATCAGGCGCTTCCGCTTTCCCTGTACCGTCGATTTCGTTCGCCTGGCCAGTTACTTTAGCGGCACGGAAACGTCAGGCCAGGTTACCATCACCAAAGACCTGGAGGTGGACATAAAGGGAAAGGACATCCTCATCGTGGAGGATATTGTGGATACGGGCATAACTCTGGATTTCCTGGTAAAGAAACTAAAGGAAAGGGCTCCCCGGTCCATCGCCGTTTGCGTTCTACTCGACAAGTGGGAACGCCGAAAAGTCCCCTTTAAGGCGGACTTTGTTGGCTTTCCTATCCCGGATAGATTTGTTGTGGGCTACGGCCTGGACTTCAATGAACAGGGGAGGTCCTGGCCTGACATCTGTATAATAGACTTCGAATGAAGGAGGGAGAGAATGATTATCGAATGTCCGGCATGCGGGACAAAATATCGATTCGACGAGAGCCTCATCACCGAAGAAGGGGCCTGGCTCAGGTGTAGTCGCTGCCAATACGTCTTTTACCGGGAACCCCTTGCCCCCTCCGCAGAGGAGGAAATCAGCCCCCTACCCCCGAAGAAACCTTTTCGGTGGTGGTGGATTGCCGTCCCAGTCCTGGCTATCATAGTAATTTTGGGTATTTTCTTTGCTCTCTATCTTCCGGAAGATAAAATCGCCCAGTATATCCCCTTTGCTAACAAACCTTCCCCTACGTCTCCTACCCTCAGTGTACCAGCCCAAGTCAAGCTCATTGACCTTCGGCAGTACTTTATAGAAAATCCTATTCTGGGAAAGATTAGGGTAGTTCAGGGTTCGGCCTTAAATACCTCTGCAAAATCCATCACCCGTATTAAGATTAAGGGAGAACTATACGATGTCCTGGGCGTAAAGGTCCTGGAAAGTTATGCTTATTGTGGGAACATACTTACAAACCAGGAGCTCTCCGCTGCCACGGAGGAGGAGATCCTAAAGCGGCTTGCCCAACCATTGGGAACGGAGGTATCCACAGAAAAGGTGCCTCCCCAGGGAGTAGTACCCTTTATGCTCGTTTTTTTGAGAGAACCACCGGGGGTGGAGAAAACATTTCTGATGCCCATCGAGGCCGAGTATCTCCTTCCATAATCAGGGGAGGGACTGAATAAACTGAGCCATTTCCCCGATGCCGTTCATCAGGCGGGGACTCATCCGGAAAAGGGATTCGCTCATCTGAAACACATAACCCCTCTGCACGGCGCGAACCTCTTTCCACTTCATTATCTCCTGCCGGGATGAATCATGGCCCACAAAGATTATCTCCGGGTTAAGGCTGACCATTTTTTCCCGGGATAAGGTGGGATACGATAAAGGGAGCTCGCCGGCCGCATTCTTTAGCCCTAGGAGAGAGAAGATGTCATCTATTGCCGTATGGGTACCGGCGACAACGAGGGGATTTACCTGCAAGATAAACAGGGCCTTTCTTTCCTTCCCTTTTTTCCTCTCCCCGTAAAATTTCAGCGTTGCTTCTATATGTCTGGCTATCTTCTCAGCCTTGTCCGGTACATCCAGTACTCGACCTAATTTAACGATTTCACCGGGCAGTTCCTGGAGTCGTCGGGGACGATACACGTAAGTAAATATCTTCAATTCCCTTAGGCGATCCCATATAACCTTGGGATTCCCGTCATCCGTAAGAACCACCACGTCCGGCTTAAAGGACATAATGAGCTCGAGAGAAGGATTTACCATATCCCCGATGCGAGGCTTCTTTTTCACTTCCCGAGGATAGTTACATTGGCGACTTACGGCCACTACCCTATCCCCTAAATCTAGGGCATAGAGTGTCTCCGTCACATTGGGAGCTAAACTCACAATTCTTTCAGGGGAAGAGGCGACAACCGGCGTGATAATCACTAAAACCCCTAACACTCCCAGGAAAAGAAAGAAGGTAATCTTTAGGGATACCTGAACATGGACCAGTAAAGTCCTAAAACTGAGGGGAACTTCCGCGCTATAAGACACCCCCGGCGTATTCATCCTACCGTCTCCCGGGGCTCGTCAAAAATTCTACTTTACTCATCGTAGCCATCTATTAGCCTCTTTCCCCAAAGGAAAAACAGGGCTCCGAAAAAGAGGAGCAAAAGAAGAGAAAGCCAACCTTCTTTATCCATAGCCCCTTTTCTTATAAGAATGTTCGTATGGGTGAGGGGCAGAAGGTAAATGATAGATTTGAGAAAAGCGGGAATCCGGTCCAGGGGAAAAAAGGTCCCACAGAAGAAAGCCATGGGCATGATGAGAAAGTTAGAGTAAGTAGCGGTTTCCTCATGGGACCTGGTGAGCATACCCACTACCACCCCAAGGGCGGAAAAGAGAAAGCAATTCATGAGAAGGGCCAAGATAAAAGGCATCGTGATGGCAAATCCCTGTGCGGCGATACAACCTATTAAGATAACAAGGAAAGATGCAAACAATCCCTTAACCATCCCGGCCAGAATTTCCCCCACCAGAATGGCAGACGAAGACACGGGGGCCTGAACGAAAATTTGGAAGGTTTTAAAATATAAGCGGCTCAAATTCACCATGCCCGCAACCCATGTATAGGAGTTATGCATGGAGCTCATGGCCACCAGACCGGGGATAAGAAACGAAAGGTAATCCGTTCCCCCCATCATGACACGGCTCCCGAGTCCCAAGCCGAAGGCAATCAGATATATTACGGGGGCAACCATGGCAGAAAAAATATATCCTAACTTAAACAATTTCCGCCGGAAATGGATATACTCCTTAAGAAAAATGGGCACCCATCCGGGGGCAGTCATTCTATCCTCTCCCCCGTTAATTTTACGAACACATCCTCCAAATTTGTTTCTCTTACCGTCACATTGGAGGGCTGTTCATAGGCATGATATTTGGCCTCTTCCCGGCTATGGTAAAAGTGCTGTACAAGCCTCCCCTCGTGATTTATACACTCTACGACGTAATTTCCCACGGAAACCTTCAAGGAAGAGGGGGTATCGAGGGCAACGAGCCTTCCCCGGTTCAAGATTCCTACCCGATGGCACAAAGCTTCCGCTTCCTCTATATAATGGGTGGTGATGACCACCGTGCGACCGTTAGCGGCCTCACCCCTCACCAAGTCCCACATCTGTCTTCTTATCTGTGGATCTAGACCCAGGGAAGGTTCATCCAGAAAAAGAACCTCCGGGCTCGTGAGCAGGGCCCGGGCTAGAAGAAGTCTCCTTTGCATACCGCCAGAAAATTCCGAAACAACGGAATGTTGCCGCTCAAGTAAACCGGTTCGCTTCAGAATTGCCGTAATCTTTTCCCTTCGGTTGCTTATGCGGTACAACAAGGCGTAAATCTCAAGATTCTCCCGGGCGGTCAATTCCCGGTCGAGGTTTATCTCCTGTGGGACGGTGGCAATTATCCTTCTAATCTTTTCCCGTTCTTTTACAACATCGTATCCCATGATCCAGGCCCTGCCCCCATGAGGTCTGGTTAAAGTGGTCAGCATACGTATAAGGGTACTCTTCCCTGCCCCATTGGGTCCCAAGAGGCCAAAGATCTCCCCCCTTTTCACCGTCAGGCTCACGCCGTCCACAGCCCGCACATCCCTATAAGATCTTATCAAATTTTCTACTACAATCACCGACTCGGTGCACATCTGATAAACGTTTCTCCCCCTACCTGATATACCTTCAGCGGTAACCCATATAAAAAACTCAAGTTTCCTTCTGTCATAACCTCTTCAGGCTGGCCGTGGATGATTATTTCTCCCTCTTTCATGAGGGCAACCCGGTGGGAAAACTGCAGGGTCAGGTTAGGGTCATGCATCGTCATGAGAACGGTGAGGTTTCTTTCCTTTACCAACTCCCTTACACAATTCAGGATATCTACCTGATGACGGTAATCAAGATGTGCGGTGGGCTCATCGAGGAGTAAAATGGGGGTTTCTTGAACCAGGGCCCTGGTGAGAAGGACCATCTGCCGTTCTCCACCACTTAGATTAGTATAGGGCCTATGCCTCAGGTGATAGATACCCGTTTTCTTCATCGCCTCTTCGGCCCTTCGCCTATCTTCCCTTCCCGGCACGGAAAACATGGACACGTAAGGCGTTCTCCCGAGGAGCACCATGTCACCCACCGAATAGGGAAAAGGGGGCACATGGTCCTGCGGGACAAAGGCACAAAGCCGCGCCCGGTGGAGGGGACTCATTTTTACCAAATTAAAACCCCGGCATGTTATGGATCCCCGCTGGGGATGCCAGAGGCCGAGGATGCATTTAAAAAGGGTCGTTTTGCCCGCCCCGTTTGGACCCAGGATGGTAGTAATTTGACCGGCTTCCGCCTTCAGGGTAGTACCGTGCAGTACCCATTCTCCCCTGTGCTCATGGCGGAAATGCAAATCTAATATTTCGAGCGCGATGGCCATCACCACACCTCCCCCTTCAGACGGGTAAAGAGGAAAAAGAAGAAGGGGGCACCAAGGAGAGCCGTTATGATGCCGATAGGAAGGTCAAAGGCGGTAAAGCTGCGTGCAAGCGTATCAGCCAGGATCATGAACGAGGCCCCCCCGGCAAAACTAAGGGGTACAAGTACCCGGTGATCCGGTCCCAGGGAGAGGCGGAGGAAATGGGGCACCATTATCCCCACCCATCCGATTATCCCACTAAAGGAAACGGTGATACTCACGATTAAAGTGGCAAACAAGATTAAAATTAACCGTTCCCGGGACACATTTTGACCTAACGTACGGGCCTCTGTTTCACCCATACTCAAAACATTGAGCCTCCATCTCATGAGGAAAATGGGGATGAGACCTGCCACTACGCCTATCGCCGCCATTTTAACCTGGCGCCAATCGGCGAGGGAGAAACTGCCCATGAGCCAGAACACGATACTCTGAAGCTTGTAAGGGTCCACGAGGAACTTGATTACAGAAACGAGGGCACTGAAAAAAGAAGACACGATGATACCGGAAAGAATAAGGGATAGGCGGGAGAGAGAACCAGAAGCCCGTGCCATGGAATATGCAAGCACGACGGCGACACAGCCAAAAATAAAAGCTGCTATCTGCACGGGCAATTCCGGGAAAAGGGCAATACTTAAGGCACAACCCAGGGCTGCCCCGGCGGAAATACCCAAAATAAAGGGATCAGCAAGAGGATTGTGAAAGATGCCCTGAAGAATGACACCCGATACCGAAAGGGCCGCTCCAGAAATACCGGCGAGGAAAAGCCTGGGAAGGCGAATGTCCATTACGATGACCCGTTCAGGGGTATAGTCCAAAGCGGGATTTAAAATGAGGGATATAACCCGGGCAGGGTCTATCGGATATGGGCCAAAGAAAAGGGAGGCCAAGCCTAAAAGTATAGGACTTAAGACAACCAGGATATAAATGACACCTCTTTTCACCCTTCCCTGCATCTTTCTTACAGAAATCTAAATCCTTATAAAATTCTTACTGGAAATTCAGTGACCATTCACAGGTTTTTTAGTACCTATCCCAGGATAAGCAAATACCAAAATCCTCTTGTTATCAATCGCCATGATTTCCGCATCCACATCATACACTTCTTTTATCAAGGAGGGGGTAATAATTTCTGCGCCACCCTCCCTGTAGATTTCTCCATTTTTCATGAACACAAAATAATCGTTAAACATGAGGGCGAGATTTAGGTCATGGAACACGGTGATATTTATTAGATTTTGTTTCTGCGTTACGTCTTTTAATACCCCCAGGATCTCCAACTGATTTCTCATATCGAGGTGACTTACCGGTTCATCAAGGAGCAACACATGTGGCTTCTGCGCCAGGGCTCTCGCTATCAGTACTTTCTGTAATTCTCCTCCACTTAATTCATGAATTTTTCTGAAGGCTAACTCCTCGAGCCCAATTTCTTTAATTATTTCTTCTACAATTTCCAGGTCTCCTTCCCCGGGCTCCAAGGAAATATAAGGTTTTCTTCCCAAAAGTACAGCTTCAAAAACAGTACAAAAAGGTACAGTATTTGTCATTTGAGGAAGGTAGGCGATGGACCGGGCAATCTGTTTTCTTGAAAAACTTTCCAGTCTTTTCCCATCGAAATATACTGCCCCCTTATAAGGTTTTAAAATTCTATCGAGAACTCTTAAAAAGGTAGACTTTCCGGAACCGTTTGGGCCTAAAATTGCTGTAGCTTTGCCTTCCTGAAAGCCAATCGAAATTCCCCTAAGAACCTCCCTTTCATGGTATCCGGCAAAAAGATCTGCTGCTTTAAACATCAATATTTCCTTCTTTTAATGAGCAAGTAAAAAAAGAGGGGGGCCCCGGCGAATGAGGTGATGATCCCCACCGGCAGAATTACCGGAGCGAGGATGGTTCTCGCGACCAAATCTGATACGAGGAGAAGCAAAGCCCCGAAAATACCCGAGTAAGGGGTCAAGAATCTATAATCGTTACCGATTATCAATCTCAAAATGTGAGGCGAAATGAGCCCGACAAAGCCGATTATTCCCAAAAAGGCCGTACATAAAGCTGCCATGAGGGCACTGAAAAACATGCCCGTTACCCTCAAAAATTTCACATTCACTCCGAGACTTTTCGCCACTTCATCACCCCAAAGAAGGGCATTAAAATTCCATCCCTGAAAGAAAAAGAAGAGAAAACAGGGCAATAATACAAAGATCATCAACCTATTTTCAAGCCATCCCGCCTTACCTATGTCTCCGAAGGTCCAGAAAACAGTGGCCGCTAACTGGAAATCCTTCGCAAAGTACTGCAAAAACATAGTTGCAGAACCGAATAGGCTACTCAAAGCAACTCCGGCAAGTATTATTGCCTCAGGAGAGATGTTTCTCAGAAAGGAAAGGAAGAGAATGACAATAACGGTCAAAAGCGCTCCAAAAAAAGCCGATATTACTACAGGATACAATTTAAATACGGTAATGGCTTCGGTGCCTAAGCTGTGGGTCTGGCCTGCCCCTAAAACGATTATTGCGAAGGCCGCTCCAAAGGCTGCCCCATGAGATATGCCCAGGGTAAAAGGTGAGGCAAGGGGATTTCTAAGGATATTCTGCATCACAGCACCGGTAATTCCCAAGGAGGCACCGGCAAGCATGGCCCCTACTGCCCTGGGAATCCTTATGTTCCACAGAATAAACGAAAATTCTGATTCCCCGATCACGGCCTTTCCTATTTCTTGAAGGGATAGTTTCATTGAACCCACGGAAAGGGAAAAGAGAAAAATTAAAACCGTAAGGAAAAGAAGCCCGGCCCCAAATATTATTTTGCCTCTTACGGAGCCAAGGTAACCCTTTTTTATGCTAAATTCAGCGGACAATGAGCCCCCCGTCTGTGAATTCAACTTTTCCGTATCCCCTATATATTTGTTTCAACGCATCAAAGACGTCCACTTCGAGAAAGTTTTTTAATATTTCCCGAGCCTTTTTCTCAATCGAAATATCTTTGAACCTCTCGGGGTGCGTTATCTTTCCCATGAAATACGCATTTGCCATCAAAATTTCTACATTTGTCCGATAAAAATTATAAGGGAAAATCGTGTATACTTTACCGTACCTGATTGCCTTAAGACGATGGTAAAACTCCTTATTTTTCATGTAATCTTCGTTAACAAGGGAAAGTCCACCCGTATCAATGAAAAGATAATCTGGTTCCCACGCCATAAGTTTTTCCCGATCAATAAAGACGTGTCCCTTCAAGCCCATTTCATCGACCACGTTTTCCACATTTATCCATTGGAGGGGTGGATAATGCGCTTCAGTGCTCGTTACCCCATGGTTTCCCCTTGCGCTTATTGCCCCTACATAAACCTTCGGTTTACAGGAGTTTTTTGTTCTTTTACACAAGTCCTTTATAGCCCCATCTATGTAACTATTTAATTCTTCCGCCCTTTTTTCCTTACCGAGAATTTTTCCCATGAAATGCAATGTTTTCATCACTTCTTCCATTTTGAAACCTTCTGTTCCTGCATAGGCAAGCACAACCACCGGAATACCCGTTTTTCTCTGGATAAGTTCTGCACTTTCGGCCTCAAAGGTGAATATTACCTCTGGCTTTAAAGAGATGAGCTTTTCAAAATCGGGAAGTTTACCCGGGCCCCCTTCTCCTACAGAAGGAATTCTATGAACTCGATCAGCTATGGTGAGCCAGTAAACCTTGCCCACCCCGTAGTTGCCCCTCATCATCTTTTGTTTCTCAAGCCCTTCTATTCCTACAACCCTGTCAAAAGCCTGTAAATAAACCACGTATCTCAAAGAGGCATGGAGGGCCACAAGGCTTTCGACTTTTTCAGGCAGTGTTACCCTCCTGCCTGCCATATCCGTAATCATAATTTTTTCTCTTGCCAAAACCTGTAGGGGAACGAGTAGAACTAAAAAAATACAAAGGAAAAACTTCTTCATTATATTTTCCCTTTAGGGCTTGTCCTCAACGTAAGGCTTTATATCGAAGACAGGGGTTCCGTTGAACATGTCTATTCTTCGAGCCTTTATCACATTTTCTGAAACACTGAGTACTTCTACAATCGAAAGGCCTATGGGATTTGGTCTGTGCGGGGAGCAGGTGCTGAAAACACCCTTTGACTCATTAAGATGTGGCGGCTTTTGAATAAGCTTTTCAGACGTAAAAGGGGGAGACTTATGAAACCCAAAAATAACTAAAATTTTATCCCCTGCCTTTATATCCCTCAACCCTCCTTCGTATTCGGGATTTATGACAATTTCCCCCACAACATCGGATACCGACCAGTGTCTTGGAAGCACTTCGGCATTCGTTTTAACATAACCTATGGGTTTGAAGGTGAACTCTTCCATATCTTATTTAATATCTCCTCGACTTCTTTAGCGACCTTGGCGTTATCAGGAATTTTACCATCAATCGAAGAACTGTAAACTTCCGGTGAAAAATGTATAATTCCTGAGATCTCCATCCCCTTATTCCGAATGGTTTCTCTTACTTTATTCTCAAATTCTACCGGAACTTTGTTCACGATCAAATAGGCCTCTTTTCCCATTTCTTTAGAAAGCTCTAAAGCCTTTTGTGCTAACTTAATCGAATCAACATATGGTTCTGACACTACAATTACGGTATCAATTCCACTTTCTATTCCTCTCCCGAAATGTTCCAATCCTGCTTCAGTATCAACCAATACGACTCCATCGTCCTTTTGTTCAACGACCTCGAGAAGTTCTCTGCTAATGACCCCCATAGGGCAGGCGCATCCTTCCAAAGGTTCTTTAATTTTTCCGACCGAAATAAGGGAAAGGCCATCCTTCCTTTTGATATATTCATCAGGGATATCTTCAGACCTGATAGAATCTTTCTCAATAACCTTCATTTTAGATTCCCCTCCCTGAGTCTGAAATCTCCTCATCATTCTCTGTTGAATACTCCTTCTGCCGCCCAGATAATCCATAAAAGATTTGGGTGTTTCTGGGAAACCAAATAGCTTATGCAAAGTCATATTTGACTCATCCGAATCAACAACGAGCACGCTGTAACCTTTTTTTATGAATAGATTTGCCAGCAGATAAACTATAAAGCTTTTCCCTACGCCACCTTTCCCGCATACGGCAATCTTTTTCATCTATTTACTCCTGCTCAAAATTTAAATGATACTAAACCACGGACTGTGAAAGGGGGACCAACTCCATAAGTAGTTCCCGTTACTGCATCATCCATCGCATTTATTACTGATACGTACTTTTTATTAAAAACGTTATCCAGCTCGAGAGATACTACAAAGGTTTTAGAAAACCACGCCTTCTCTTTAACATAACTGAACTTCAAACCAAATAAAGCATAGGAAGAGATTTCTTCTTTGTGCTCACAATCCCCATACCTTTTACCGAGATATTTCATTTGTGGAATTACTTCAAAATTTTTGTATTTGAAAATTAAACCGGTGGAAACAGTCCATCTGGGCACATCGACTATTTGCCTGCCATCGGTTGAAAGGGTTGTGCCACTGTAAGTTATGTTACCGTCATAGGTAAGATGGTTATATACTGGATTTATATAAAAGGTGAGCCAATCCGAGAAAAACACATTTGTGCCAAGTTCAAATCCGTACCCAGAAGCTTTACCGATATTTTGCTGGTAGTTTATGGGTTTACCTGAATCCAGGATTCTTGAATCTGTGACGGTCATCAAAAGATTTTTATGCCTCGAGTAGAAGAAAGTGGGATTTAATTCAAGAAAATCATTACGTAATCTAACCCCTAGGTCGATGTTATCCGACTTTTCTATGTCATATCCTCTGAACAAATCATTTAAAGTCACCCCGGCAGATTGAAACTGTGTTCTCAATCTATTGTAGAGGCTTACAAGGGGCATATAGGCATAGGGCCTAATGAAGTTTTTCCCGTAACTTAAGTACGTTTCGAGATTTTTACTAACGGTATAAGATACCCCCGCGGTAGGAAGCCATATCCCGTAAGTTCTCCCCTCTCGGTCGAGGTCCGGAGCCCTGACAAGGGTAGGAACTCCGCCGGGATACTGGGTTACATACCCTTCACTATCTGAATCTTCAAATTTGAAGTACTTCATCCCGGCCTGCCAGTTAAATCTATATACTGACCCTGATAGTTTAGCGTAAGGGCTATTTATATAAGTTTTGCCACTGGTTGCAAAAACGCCATATCCTCTATAGGTAAGGCTTCCGTCGCTGTTAAGCCAGTAGTTTTCTAAGTATATTTTCATATCAGCAGATTCATAGTGGTATCCTGCGACTGCCCTGATAGGACTGAAATCTATCACCACTTCCGAGATTACCCCTTCTCTTCCGATATCCCTTGTTCTCTTTTGCACCCCAGGTCGATTTTGTATATTCTCAGAGCCATCCCATATTCTCGCATTTTCTTTAGAAATATAAGGCCTTAAAGAGATTCTTACATTATCGGTCAGTTTTGCCTCGAGGGATGTAAAAAAATCCCCATTTTCATGGGATTCTTTATTGAACTTGTAATAAAGATAATCCTGCGCCGGCACCCCTGTTATAGAAGCATTGAAATCGAGACGATAGGTTCTATCCAGGTCTAAGATTTGATTATAGGAGAAGAAACGATACTTATGGTGTGTCATTTCATTAAAATTTCCCCAAAATTTGGCCTCAATATTGTTCCCTATGGGGTGTACAAAGGTAAGATTAATATTGTTTCTGGGGCCCATATCTCCGGGACCTTTCCATTTGTCCTGATCTGTATAGGAATAAGATAGAGAAAACCTGCTCCCGACGGGATAAAATTCCCCCGTATCGATTCTCATGTAAGTCCTTTTATAGTTATATGAGCCAAGGGATTGGGAAAGGGTAAATCCCGTTTTACCTGCAGCCCACCTCGGTCTCAGTTCAATTGCCCCACCACGATTTCCAACCCCTGCCCCGAGATCGCTTGGGACAGCACCTTTATAAACGGCGATACTTTCAAAGTTTTCGAGGTCGTAAATATAGGCTCTCGGACCCATCGGGTTCCCACCGTAGTTCGGGATACCTTGAACAGTCATCGCCCCGAGATAACCCCTTACTCCTCTGATTCTTACGTTAGCCTGTTCGGTGGCAGCATTGTTTGCATCAGGATTCTCAAAAGTAATGCCCGGTAAAATACTTATCGCCTCATAAATATTCGTTTTTCCTTTATCTCCGGAAAGGTCAAATCCTTTACGGGTTATTTCCGTCCCCGTGTAGACCGTTTCTCCCGTCTGCCTGGTAGGAACGATTAATTTTTCCCCCGTCACCACAATCTCCTCTATGGTCGCTTCCGTTTTATCCTTCGCAAAAGAAGTTGATCCGCAAAGCAGGAATCCTAAAAAGAGGCTAAGCAAAAACCACCAAACCTCCCTCATGATTTTCCCCCTCAATCAAGTTTAAAGCGAACCGTCAAAAGTGCCCTTGAGGAGACGGCTTTGCCGTCTTTTTTCGCAGGGGAAAAGTGCGATTTTTTGACGGCCCATACGGCCGCTTCGGTAAAACCATAGTCCGCCCCTTCCACCACCTCCACCTTTTCCAGCTTGCCCTGCTCATTAATAATTAGGGCAAGTACTACCTTCCCCTCCTTCCCAAGTCGACGGGCTAACAAAGGATACTCAGGCATTTCGCGGTGGATGAACCGGGGGGCTTCTAAAGCACCAAAGCGGGTCTCTACCAGCGCACCTCCCCCGGTATCCGCGGTATTTTTTTTGCCTCCCCCCTCTGTGAGGTTACCTCCACCTCCTGGGGTCGCTTTTTGTTCGGCCCCTACCAGTCCTTCTGCACCCTCTCCCCTTCCGATGGGGAGAGGAAGAAGGGAGGACATGGCCGGCTCCTCGTTCTTTTCTTCTTTTACTAATGCGGGGGGTGTTTCCTTAACCGGCATGGTTTCTTTGTAGGTAATCTCGGCGGCCCTGCCTATCCCCGTCTTCGCCGCCGAAGCCGGCCGGCTACTGAGGTCATTTTTTCCCAAGGTGGCCAAACCTTCCCTCAGCTCAACAAAAAAAACCGGGGCATCTCTGAATCCGCGCCCCGAAATTGAAATGAAGATAAAAACAAAGACGACGATATGGATACTAAGGGAAAGGAAAAGACAGATTTTCCAAGGGTTTCGTATAGGGAGCAAAATCATTTCGTGTTATCTTTCAACGATATCGTGCTACGTATCACGATAAAAAAAAACCCTTTCAGGCTTGCTCAAGGCTACAATGCAAGTCCAAGGAAGTCAAGTATAAATTTTTCCCGACAGTTTCCCATTGCCGTTTTCAAGGAAACTTGCTAACGAACCGCTATGATTCTATTCTACGATTGCTTTTCAGGTATAAGTGGGGATATGCATCTCGGGGCCATGATTGACCTTGGCTGCCCTGTGGATTACCTGAGGGGTGAACTGACAAAGATTCCCATTGACGGCTACGAACTACGGGTGACCCGGGAGATGAAAGGAGGTATTATGGGCACCCGGGTGGAAATTCTTGTATCTCCAGTACACAAAGTCATGCGCCATTACCGGGAGATTATCCACCTGATCGAGGAAAGTAGCCTCAAACCTACCGTAAAGGTCTTATCCCTAAGAATTTTTCGCCTCCTCGCTGAGGGGGAAGGGAGAATTCATGGATGCCTGGTGGAAGACGTTCACTTTCACGAATTAGGTGCTGTTGACAGTATTGTCGACATAGTGGGAGCAGCCATTGCCATTGATTACTTTAGACCTGCAAAGGTTATTGCCTCCCCTGTAGAGATGGGGAGCGGCACAGCAAGGTGCTCCCACGGGGTTTTCCCTGTTCCGGCCCCTGCCACTGCTCAAATTCTCCAGGGAGTGCCTATAAAAATTGGCGGGCAACCCTTTGAAGCCACCACCCCCACGGGAGCTGCCATTCTCATGGCCACCGTGGATTCCTTTTCCCCAGAAATAAGCATTATTCCTAAACGTATAGGTTACGGCATAGGTCACCGTGAGGGTAATCTACCCAATGTACTACGTGTCATCCTGGGGGAAGAAGGCTTAGGAATCAAGAGTGGGGATATCGAACTCAAGGAGGCCGTGGTCCTCGAGACTAATATCGATGATATGTCTCCGGAAGAGACGGGCCATTTAATAGACCTCCTTTTAGCGCACGGCGCTCAGGATGTTTATTTAACCCCTATTATCATGAAGAAATCTCGCCCGGCGGTAAAGGTATCCGTCATTTGCGACAAAGCGATGCGAACGCAGATAGAAGAACTCCTCTTCCTAAACTCCTCCACCTTTGGCCTGCGTAGCTGGTCGGTCACAAAATCGACCCTGAGGAGGGAATTTTCAAAACGTAAAACCCCATACGGGGAAATCTCGGTAAAAAAGGGGATTTATCAAGGCCAGGTCATAAAGGAAAAGCCCGAGTACGAGGAATGTCAGAAAATCGCAAGGGAACACAATCTTACCCTAAAACAGGTATTTGATTCGTTGAAGAAAGATGAAAGAGACTGATTTGCGGAAGCTCCTAATTGACATTAAAGCGGGAAAGGTCTCGGTAGAGGAAGGCTTTAACCTCTTACGCGGCTTGTTCTACCGAGACCTAGGATTTGCCAAACTCGATCTCCACCGAGAACTAAGGACGGGATATGGAGAAGTCATCTTCTGCGCCGGAAAGACAAAAGAACAGATAAAGACCATTTTCCAGGCCCTTCTCAGAGAAGATGTGCTAAACGTCATGGCTACTCGGGCAGACCAGGACATCTTCGAGGAAATAAAATCCTTCTGCCCTGATGCCGTCTATCACCCCCAGGCTAGGATAATCACTGTCCAGCGCGAGGAAATTGTCTACACGAAAAGTTATATTTCCATCGTAAGTGCCGGCACTTCCGATTTACCCGTCGCAGAAGAGGCCGCCGTCACGGCTGAATTTTTCGGTAACCGCACCGTGCGCATCTACGATGTTGGGGTAGCAGGGATACACCGACTCCTGAGCCACCTCGATACGATCCAGGGGGGGCGAGTGTGCATAGTCATTGCGGGCATGGAAGGAGCCCTCCCCAGCGTACTGGGGGGTCTAATCGACAAGCCCATCATCGCCGTTCCCACCTCGGTAGGTTACGGTGCTTCTTTCCAGGGCCTCTCGGCCCTCCTGGCCATGTTAAATAGCTGTGCCCCCGGCGTTACGGTCGTTAATATTGATAACGGCTTCGGTGCCGCGCTGGCCGCAAGTAAGATTAACAAACTGCCATGAGTCTACTTCTTCTTTGAATCGTAAAGTTTTATAATTTTATCGGTGATATCAAGGCTCTCTTCAGCCACCACGATAGATGACCTTTCCAAAATAAGCATATAGTGCTCGCTCTGGGCAAAGCTTCTTATGGTGGCTAAAATTTCCCCAATTAACTTTTGGGTAACTTCCCTATCCCTTCGTTTGAGTTCCTCGTCAATATCCTGCCGGAGGTTGTTCAACTCCCGGTTTTGGCGTTTCAATTTTTCCTGCTTTTCACGCCTTTCTTCTCCGGTGGCCTTTGGATCCAGATTAGCTAACTCCTGCTCTAACTTCTGCACCTCCTGGGCTTTCACCAGAAGTTCTTTCCTCTTTGCTTCCACCTCTTTTAGAAAATCGTCTCTTACCCCTTTGGCCACCTTGGAAGTACTGAGAATTCTCTGCATATCCACAATCCCGATCTTAAAAGGTTCCTTAACCCCTCCCTTAGGGGCCGGATCCTTGGCCTGAGCCCACTGCCCTAGCCCGATAAAGAAAACAAAGCATATTACCAAGACTACCTTAAAAAATACCTTCATGACTGTCCTTTCCTCCCCATTAAAGAGATATGTTTGGCTTCCACTTCAGAGGCCATTTCACGCACATAATCTTCGAGTTCCCTCCTTAAGCGTTCGTCTTCCAGCGCCAGGATTCGCACGGAAAAAAGGGCAGCATTCTTTGCTCCCCCTTTACCTACAGCCATCGTGGCCACCGGTACACCTGCTGGCATCTGAACGGTGGACAAGAGTGCATCGAATCCGTGAAGGGGTGAAGAATCAAGGGGAACTCCTATAACGGGCAGGCAAGTATGGGAGGCGATTACACCTGCCAGATGGGCAGCGGAACCCGCGCCCGCGATGATCACCTTTATTCCCCTCCCAGCGGCTTCACGGGCATAGGTAATGGTCCTTTCCGGAGAGCGATGGGCAGAACTAAGAAAAAACTCATGGGGTACCTTAAACCTTTCGAGCACTTTACCCGTCTCAGCCATGATAGGCCAATCAGAATCACTACCCATTAGGATACTTACCAAAACCCGTTCGCCCATGTTCAAACCTCCAAAAAAAATCAGTGCTTAAAGTGCCTTTCTCCGGTAAACACCATGGCCAGACCATGTTCGTCCGCCGCCTCGATGACTTCCTGGTCTCTTACAGACCCACCAGGCTGAATAACAGCCTTAATCCCTGCTTCCGCCGCCAGGTCCACCCCATCCCTGAAGGGAAAGAAGGCATCAGAAGCCATGACGGCGCCTTCCGTAGGAAGAAGGGACTTCATTTTAGCAATTCTTACGGAGTCAACTCTGCTCATCTGTCCTGCCCCAACTCCGACCAGCTGTTTTTCCCTGGCAAAGACTATGGCGTTCGATTTCACATGCTTGACTACCCGCCAGGCAAAATCGAGGGCTGACCATTCTTCCTCCGTTGGTACCCTTTTTGTAACCACCCGGCCGTTACGAACGACTATTTTTGACGTATCCTTTTCCTGGATCAATATCCCCCCTCCTACCCGACGGAAGTCCAAGCCCATCAGCCTTTCCCCCTCCTTCCAGGGGATTTCTAATAAGCGCAGATTCTTTTTGCCCACCAGAATTTTCCTCGCTTCCTCATCGAAACCAGGAGCAATGATCACTTCAAGAAAAATTTTAGAGAGCTCCTCCGCCAGCCGGGCATTCACCTGCCGGTTGAAAGCCACAATGCCACCAAAGGCCGAAACAGGGTCCGTCTCCAACGCCCGAAGATAGGCAGTAACTAAATCATTCTCATCTACGGCTGCGCCGCAAGGATTGGTGTGTTTTACGATGACCGCAGCGGGCAGGTCAAACTCACAAACCATCTGCCAGGCCGCGTCAGAATCCATGATGTTGTTATACGATAACTCTTTGCCCTGCCATTGTCGGGCGGTGGCAATAGTACCCACGGGGGGATTCGTTTCTCTATAAAAAGCCGCCTTCTGATGGGGATTTTCACCGTATCGGAGCATCTGCATCCTGTGAAATTGGAAGGTAAAGGTATCAGGAAAATCGAGGATTTCCCCTTCCTCTTTAACGCGGCCGAGATAATTTGAGATAGCCCCGTCGTAAAGCGCCGTGAGTTGAAAGGCCTTCTTAGCACACCGGAAGTTTGTCTCTATGGAGATCATTCCTCCCGTAGTGCGCATTTCCCTTAGAATTACGGGGTAATCTCCCGGGTCCGTGACCACTGTAACATAACGGTAGTTCTTGGCGGCTGCCCTGATCATGGATGGACCACCGATATCGATATTTTCAATGGCGTCTTCCAGGGTACAGCCTTCCTTTGCTATCGTCTCCTCGAAACGGTACAAATTTACGATTACCATGTCTATGAACTCTATTCCATGTGCCTGGGCAGCTTGACGGTGCTCTTCATTGTCCCTGATGGCAAGAATTCCCCCATGAATCCGGGGATGGAGGGTCTTTAGGCGACCGTCCATCATTTCAGGAAATCCCGTGTAATCGCTAATCTCCCTCACTTCGATGCCATTCTCTCTCAGGGTGCGGGCCGTGCCGCCGGTACTTAAAATTTCCACCCCGAATTCCTTCAATCCACGGGCAAGCTCTACCATTCCCGTCTTATCCGTAACGCTTATTATGACTCGCCTTATCCTATTCATTACTTTTCCCCTCTCGATACAAAATTTCCATATGCCTTATGCGCTTCTCTACCAGCTCCCGGGTGCCGATATCCGGTCTATGATCAACTGGCCCTTTTACCGCCAAGCACCCCATTTCAGCTATCCTTTCCGCTTCGGACAAATCATCGGCAATACCAACGATGCCAATGGCCCGAGACGACGTCATATACAACCCATCTTCCCTCTTGTCTACTGAGGAATAGTAAACCCTCGCCTGGCCCGTATCCCCTATTTCAATTCGTGCCCCAATAGAATTATCTCCCTGAGGACGGACAGGTAAACCATAGGCCAGAGGAACAACGTATTTGCATACCGTGGCCTTGCCCTCAAACTCCACAGGAAGATCTTTCAAATTCCCGTTCAGAATAGCCTCACAGATCTGCACGAAGTCCGTCTTTAGTATGGGTAATACATTCATGGCCTCCGGGTCTCCCAGCCTTGCGTTATACTCCAGCAACTTCACCCCCTTAGACGTTATGATAAAACCCCCATACATCACCCCTTTGTATTTTTCCCCCGTCTCTTCATAAATGGCACGGCTCACGGCCTTTGTTATATTCAGGGCATCTGAGATGTGCTCAGGCCGCAAAAAGGGCAAAGAATGGTCCGGACAGGAATAAGAGCCCATACCACCCGTGTTGGGTCCCCGGTCAGCGGTAAATCTTCGCTTGTGATCCTGTACCGCCGGAGTGGCGACCACCGTATCCCCATCACATAAACACTGCAAAGAAAATTCCTCCCCTTCCAGCCTTTCTTCGGCCACAATACAGGGGTGATGGGTAAGCATCTCATCCGCCTTTTCCATAGCTTCTTCCAGGGTGGAAAAGTGATCCCCCTGGACCAGCACCCCCTTTCCACCCGTAAGGCCGTCGGGCTTGATTACTACTGCCCCCACTTCCGCCATAAATTCTTTTAACCCTTTCACATCCGTTAAGATACGAAAGCGCGGGTTCCCGGCGATACTGTATTTTTCTAAGAGGCTTCGTGTGAACGATTTTGACGTTTCCAGCCGGGCAAGCCTTTTTGAAGGCCCCACACATGGTATGCCCTCTTTTTTGAGGGCATCCACCACCCCCAATGCAAGGGGATCCTCTGGTCCTATCACGGCCCAATCTACCCTATTCACCCGGGCAAAATCTACTATTGGATCAACGGGCTCATACTGCCCAATTTTCACGGCCTTTGCCAAAGCAGCAATTCCCGGATTATTTGCCTTCATAAAGGCAAAAATTAACGGTTTAGAAGCGGACCTACATAATGCCTCAACTATCGCATGCTCCCTCGCCCCATGACCTACCATGAGAATATTCATTTTTTGCTCCTGCCTTTATTTTTTTCACCCGTGCCTCCGAAGATATAGAAAAAAATGCCTTTCGTCAACTACTTGACAGAAAGGGGAACTACTGTTAGGGGACTTCCCGTCATGGAAAGAGAGAATAAAAATCTCACCACGCTCATCCTGGCGGCAGGTAAAGGCAAACGGATGAAATCAGATTTGCCCAAGGTAATGCACCTGCTCGGGGGTAAACCCATGCTCTACTACCCCCTTACCCTAGCTAGACAATTAAAATCTACTCGGATTATTGTTGTCATCGGGCATGGTGCCCCCATGGTGAGGGAAGCCTTTGCCGGAGATGACATTTTTTTTGCAGAACAGCACCTGCAATTAGGAACAGGACACGCGGTTTTCATGGCCAGGGATTACCTGGCTGAAACTTCAGGTTCGGTCCTCATCCTGTGTGGGGACGTACCGCTCCTTCGCCTGCAGACCGTTGCCAGTTTCCTTAACTACCATCACAAAATAGAAGCCACCGTTACCGTGATGACGGCAGAAGTACCAGATCCAGGGGCCTACGGGCGAATTATTAAGGATGGAAAAGGTCAGGTAAAAAAAATCGTCGAGGCCCGCGATGCTTCCTTGGAAGAACGTCAGATAAAAGAAATAAATACGGGCATTTATTGCGCAGAAGCCCCTTTTCTGTACGAGGCGGTGGGGTTGTTAGACAACAAGAATGCCCAAGAAGAATTTTACCTCACCGACATCATGGCCATTGCTTACACCCAGGGATATAAGACCGCCGCCTTCCCAGTAGAAAACACCGAAGAAGTTATGGGCATAAATACCCCAGAAGAACTCCAAAAAGCGGAACAAATCCTTGCTCGAGGTACCCTTTGTTAAGCATAGAAAAGCTCACCTTACCGGGTCCCCTTATTCTTGCACCCATGGCAGGGGTAACGGACCTCCCCTTTCGTCTCATCGTTCGCCAATTCGGCTGTCATCTCGCTTTTTCTGAGATGGTCAGTGCCACAGGCCTCATCAAAGGCAACCGGCGCACCTTTGACTACCTCCCGTCCGCAGAAAAAGACCACCCCCTAGGGGTGCAAATCTTCGGCGCAGACCCTGATACAATGGCAAAGGCTGCCCGGATGGCAGAAGAAAGCGGTGCAGACCTCATCGATATAAATATGGGTTGTCCGGTACGAAAGGTCATAAAAACAGGTGCCGGGGCAGCCCTTTTGAAAAACCTTTCTCTTGCAAAAGAAATTATCGAAAGGGTCAAGAAAGCTATTTCCATACCATTAACCGTAAAAATACGGGCGGGTTGGAGAAAAAATGAAATATGCGCAGTAGAACTGGCAAAGATGGCAGAATCAGAAGGGATAAATGCCATAACCGTTCATCCGAGAACGGCCGAGCAGGGATACGGTGGAAAGGCGGATTGGAACATCATAGCCCAGGTAAAGGCAGCCGTTAAGATACCGGTCATAGGAAACGGTGACATCCACTGCGCCTTAGATGTACTCAGAATGATGGAGGAGACCCATTGCGATGCCGTGATGATCGGGCGGGCAGCTTTAGGCAATCCGTGGATATTCCGCGATGCTTCAGCCCTTCTTAAGGGTCAACACCTACCCTCTCCCCCAAACTGGCGAGAAAGACGAGAGATAATAAATTTACACCTGCATCTCATCGTGGAAAAATGGGGAGAACTCAGGGGTATTCACCTGTTTAGGAAACATCTTCTCTGGTACACCAAAGGCATTCCGGGAGGCTCCAAGTTGAGAAACGCCCTCGCCACGGTTAAACACCTCGAGGAGATAAAGCATATCCTTTCGCACGCCCTTTACCAAATAATAACTTGACAACCCACGAAGATTTGAAATAAAAACCCTGCGAAGGATGAAGATAGGTAGGGCAGGTATTGGCAGTGGATTTAGAGAAATTCGGAACGTTAGAAGTTAAGATAAAGGAGATTGTAGCGGAAAATCAATCATTAAAAAAGCACGCCCTGGAGTTGGAGGGACTCCTGAGGCAAAAGGAGAACGAGCTTAAAGAAGCCAATGAAAAAATAAGGGAGCTGGACGAGGAGCGGGAAACTATCCGCACCAAGGTGGATTCTCTTTTAGAATTGCTGAAAGATATAAAAACCAACCGGTAGTGAATTGAGGTAGCGCTCGTTGAAAAAGCGTTTCCATATTAAACTATTGGGACAAGAGTTGTCGGTATTAAGCGATTCCGCTGACGATCACGTGGCTAAAGTGGTCCAGTATGTAAACGAAAAAGCAGAGGAAATAGCGAAGATGACCGGTAATTACAACACCCTAAATATCGCTATTCTCACCGCATTAAATATTGCGGACGAATATATAAAAATTAAGTCGGCGGAAGAAGAAACATACCGGCAATTGGAAAAATTTTCCGATAGATTGATGAGAATCATAGACGATTCGAAGTAAAAAAGAGAATCCCCAAGTTTTAAGCATATCTACCACCCCGCAAAACCTCCTGTCCAAGCCCCCAAGCTAAGTAGGCAGCAGAGAGGAAAGGCTGTCCTGAGCATAGGAGGTAAACGACAGAAATGGAAAACGTTTTGAACTTAATTATCCCCGCAGGATTATTTATTTTTGGGATAATCCTGGGTTTCTACTTACGCAGCATAATACTAAAAAGACAAAACCAAGCCGCAGAAAGCTTAGCAGAGCGTATAGTTTCCGAAGCCAAAAAAGAAGCGGAAAACATTAAAAAAGAATCCCTCCTTCAGGCCAAAGAAAACATCTTGAAGGTCAAAGCAGACTTAGAAAGGGAACAAAAGGAACGGAAACAGGACCTAGATACCCTAGAGAGGAGGCTTAGGTCCAAAGAGGAATACTTGGACAAACGGATGGAATCCCTCTCTCAGAAAGAGTCCATTCTCGAAGAAATGGAAAAAGGCCTTTCACAAAAGGAAAAGGTTCTCCAAGAAAAACTGGAAAAGGTAAACCGCTCCCTGGAAGAACAGCGGGCAGCCTTAGAAAAAATAGCCGCCATGACCTCAGAAGAAGCGAAGCAAGCCCTCATTGCCTCGATGGAGGCAGAAGCAAGGGCGGAAGCAGCGGCAACGATTCGAAAGATAGAAGATGAAACGAAAAAAATTGCGGACAAGAAGGCTCAGGAGATTATAGCTTACGCGATCCAGAGATACTCAGGTGAGTTTGTGGCCGAAAACACCGTCTCGGTAGTAAATCTTCCAAACGATGAAATGAAAGGGCGAATTATAGGTCGGGAGGGAAGAAACATCCGAGCTATTGAGATGGCAACAGGTATAGACTTAATTGTGGATGATACCCCTGAGGCGGTGGTGCTCTCCAGCTTCGACCCCATTAGGCGAGAGGTAGCAAGGATTGCCCTGGAAAGATTGATTGCCGATGGAAGAATCCATCCGGGAAGAATAGAAGAAATAGTTAAAAAAGCGAAGATGGACGTGGACACGATCATCCGGGAAGTAGGGGAAAGAACCTGTTTTGACCTGGGCCTCCACGATATCCATCCCGAGATTATTTACTTACTGGGCAGCCTAAAGTACCGCAAGAGCTTCTCCCAAAATGTTTTACAGCATTCTATAGAGGTAGCACATTTGACTGCCATGATGGCAGCGGAGCTGAAGATGAACATCAAAGAAGCAAAAAGGGCAGGCCTCCTGCACGATATCGGAAAGGCAGTAGACCACGAGGTAGAAGGATCCCATGCCTCAATTGGGGCCGATATTGCAAGACGCTATGGCGAATCACCCAACATTGTCCAGGCCATTGCTGCCCACCATGATGACGGCCGCACCAACACCATGCTCGGCGTCCTCGTTCAAGCGGCGGATACCCTGTCAGCCGCTCGTCCCGGTGCAAGGCGAGAGATGATTGAATCTTATGTCAAAAGGTTAGAGGAACTAGAGAACCTCGCCCGCTCCTTCAAAGGGGTGGACAAATGTTATGCCATACAGGCAGGAAGAGAGATTAGAATCCTCGTGGAAAATGAAAAGATTTCCGACAACGATGCCGTTATGTTATGTCGGGACATTGTAAAGAAAATAGAACAAGAACTGACCTATCCGGGACAGATAAAGGTTACGGTTATTCGCGAAACCCGGATATCCGATTACGCAAGATAAGATGAAAGTTCTATTTATCGGAGACATAGTTGGCCGACCAGGAAGAAGGGCTGTTCATCAGCTTCTACCGGATATTATTAAAAACAACGCCATTGATCTGGTTGTAGCAAATGGAGAAAACGCTGCGGCCGGATTCGGCGTGACCCGAGAGGTTATAGACGAGCTGTTCAATTGCCAAATAGATATTCTAACCTCCGGCAATCATATCTGGGACAAAAGAGAAGTGATAGATTTTATAGATGAATATCCTACGCTTCTGCGCCCCGCCAATTTCCCCCCTCAGGTACCTGGTCGTGGCAGCCTCCTCACAACTGCCGGTGGAATTCAGGTGGGTATCATAAATCTGGTCGGAAGAATCTTTATGCCCCCTGCCGATTGCCCGTTTCGGACAGCGGAGAGGGAGATTGAGGCCCTGAAGGGAAAGACAAAAATAATCATTGTGGATTTTCACGCAGAGGCAACTTCAGAAAAGATTGCCCTGGGGTGGTTCCTGGATGGACGGGTGAGTGCTGTAATCGGCACCCATACCCATGTCCAAACAGCAGATGAACGCATCCTGCCCAATGGTACCGCCTATATAACGGATGCAGGCATGACAGGGCCTTTCGATTCCGTCATAGGAACGAGGAAGGAGCTAGTCATAGAACGCTTTCTCACCATGATGCCTAACAAATTTGATGTGGCCAAAGGTGATATAAGGCTCCAGGGGGTTATCATAGACCTTGATGAACATACGGGACAGGCCAGGTTCATCACACGGTTGACCTTGAATCTTTTCACAGGGGGACAATGATGCGTAGTGTTTACGATGAATTGAGCGAGCGTGGGTTCATTCAACAAGTAACGGATGAGGAAAAATTGAGGACTGTTCTCTCGGAGAGCCAGATAACCTGTTACATCGGCTTCGACCCCACTGCGCCGAGTCTTCACGTAGGGTCCCTGGTACCCATTATGTCCCTCGTTCATATGCAGCGTTATGGACACCGGGTAATAGCCCTAATCGGGGGAGGTACTGCCCTGATTGGTGATCCCAGCGGTAAAACAGAGATGAGACAGATTTTGAACCGCGAGCAGGTGGACCAAAATGCCCGCGGTATCGGTCAACAACTGGCTCGTTACCTCGATTTTTCACAGGGCCAGGTGTTGTTCCTCAACAATGCAGACTGGCTCACAAAGCTCAACTACATAGAATTTCTTCGGGATATCGGCCGTCACTTCAGCGTGAACAAAATGCTCGCAGCGGAAAGCTACCGCATGCGTTTAGAAAGGGGCTTAAACTTTATAGAATTCAATTATATGCTGCTGCAAGCTTACGATTTCTGGTATCTCTATAAGAATCACCAATGCCTCCTCCAGATGGGGGGTAACGATCAGTGGGGAAATATGCTGGCAGGCTGTGACCTCATCCGCCGTCTGGAAGGGGGAGATGCCTATGCCCTAACCTTCCCCCTTATAACCACTTCGGCGGGACATAAAATGGGAAAAACGGAAAGGGGTACCGTCTGGTTGGACGCCACCATGACCACCCCTTACGAGTATTACCAGTACTGGGTGAATACGGAAGATGAAGACGTGGAAAGATTCCTTTATCTTTTCACCCTGTTACCAATCGAAGAAATACGGCAAGTGGGGTCCCTGAAAGAAAAAGAGCTAAATATGGCCAAAATGGTTTTGGCCTTTGAGGCTACGCGCCTCACCCACGGAGAAGAGTTAGCGGTAGAAGCCCTAAAGGCGGCCAAAGCGGCGTTTAACGTCCCTTCCGTTCCGGCCGAAATCCTGCCCTCCTCCTCCATCCCCCGAGAGCTTTCCGAGGGGGACTCTTCTGCCATGCCCCAGATGGAAATAGAAAGGGAAAAAATAACCGCCGGCATCGCTGCCTATGAGCTTTTCTTCCAAACAGGCCTCTGTACTTCCCGGGGGGAAGCCAGAAGATTGATTGAACAGGGAGGCGGATATATAAACGGGAGACAAATATCGTCTTTCGATGAAAAAATCGGGGAAAAAGATATACTTAAAGGGGGCGTAATAAGATTGAGGAAAGGCAAAAAGAAGCACTTTTTGCTTAAAATTATCTAAATTAATCCTTGACAGGAATCCCGAAATTATGTAGAAGGCAAATTCCCTTTTGGGAAAAATGGAAAAAAATAAAGGCTTGACAAAGAAAAGAGGTCAGGCTATAAGAAGATTTCGTTCTTTGATCATGGCTCTTTGGCAATTGAATAGTGGGGCAGCAGATTTGTGGGTCCCGAATAAACTTTGAGTTTCAAGATACAGGATTAAAACTGGAGAGTTTGATCCTGGCTCAGAACGAACGCTGGCGGCGTGCCTAACACATGCAAGTCGTACGAGAAAGGGTCTTCGGACCTGAGTAAAGTGGCGAACGGGTGAGTAACGCGTGGATAA
>Ga0078972_1002505_pt1:0-20000 | contig 60260 bp, 55 predicted proteins | sample YelNatPaOPGAMG01_FD_67568 | JGI IMG/M metagenome (GOLD analysis project Ga0078972, IMG submission 67568) | Hot spring thermophilic microbial communities from Obsidian Pool, Yellowstone National Park, USA - OP-RAMG-01 (SPADES assembly) (version 2) | ecosystem: Environmental > Aquatic >... | reverse complement strand
CACGGAAGTTAAGCTCTCCAGCGCCGATGGTACTGCATGGGTAACTGTGTGGGAGAGTAGGACGCTGCCGAAAAATTAAAAAAACCCCTTCCTTGACGGAAGGGGTTTTTTTTGCATATATTCTGGCAAACTCGACTTAGAAAAGGAGCAAGGCATATGTCCGGGCATTCAAAATGGAGTACAATAAAGAGAAAAAAAGGCGCTGCCGACGCCAAAAGGGGAAAAATCTTCACCAAAATCATCCGCGAAATCACAATGGCCGCCCGATTAGGGGGTGGCGACCCGGAAAAAAACTCTCGCTTGCGGCAGGCCATTCTCGCAGCCAAAGATGAAAACATGCCCAAGGAAAACATCGAACGGGCCATCAAAAAGGGCATCGGGGCGGACGGAGAAGATGGTTCCAATTTTGAAGAGGTTACCTATGAAGGTTACGGACCAGGCGGAGTCGCTGTATTGGTTGAGGTTCTCACAGATAATAAAAACAGAACGGTAGCAGAAATAAGGCACATTTTTTCAAAATATGGTGGTAACCTCGGTGAAAATGGCTGCGTTTCTTGGATGTTCGATAAAAAGGGAAGCATCCTCGTTGACAAAAAACAGGTTGATGAAGACAGATTAATGGAAATTGCCATTGAAGCGGGCGCCGATGATGTAAAGGAAGAAGAGAACGAATACGAAATCATCACGAGCCCAAACATGCTTGACGAGGTAAGGGAAGCGGTGGAAAAAAAGGGCATCAAGGTCCTCTCGTCCCGTATCAGTATGATTCCCAAAACCACCGTTGAGCTAACGGGGGAAAAGGCTATTTCCATGCTCAAATTAATGGAAAAAATGGAAGACAACGACGATGTCCAGAACGTATATGCCAATTTCGATATCCCCGACGAAATAATGGAAAAGATGGAATAAATGAACGCATGAGGGTACTGGGTATAGATCCAGGAAGTTCGGTGACGGGCTATGGCATCATAGAAATGCAAAATAGAACACTGCATCATGTAGAACACGGCGAAATCAAGTCCCAGTCAAATTTAGTCCTCATTTACGACGGTCTTATAGAAGTGATAAAGCGTACCACGCCTAATGAAATGGCCATTGAAGAAATATTTTACGGGAAAAACCCAAAAACCCTCATCAAGCAAGGAGAAGCGAGGGGGGTGGCCATACTTTCAGGGACAAAATTCGGTCTACCTCTTTACGAATACTCCCCTTTGGCGGTGAAAAAGGCCATCGTGGGTTACGGGCGGGCGGAGAAAAAACAAGTACAGGAGATGGTAAAAATGCTCCTGCATCTACCAGAGGTGCCCCCCGAAGATGCCGCGGATGCTCTCGCCGTCGCGATTTGTCACGCCCACTCGGCGTGGAGGTTACCGGCTTCATGATTGCACGCCTCTGTGGAACCTTAATCCAAAAGTCTTTTCCCCAATGCATTATCGACACAAACGGCGTGGGGTATCTCGTTGTGGTGCCCCTCACGACTTACTACGAATTGCCCGATTTGGGCGAGCGGGTTATCCTTCACATTCATACCCAAGTGAAAGACGACGCAATTAACCTCTATGGATTCTGGACAGAAGGGGAACAAGATTTATTTCTCCATCTAACCTCCATTTCCGGTATTGGGCCAAAACAGGCCATAAATATTCTCTCAGGTATAAAGGCTCAGGACTTCATCGCCGCTATCAGGGAGAGAAACATAACCAAGCTCACCTCCATACCGGGCATTGGAAAGAAGACGGCAGAACGACTGATTCTCGAACTAAAAGACAAAATAACCGAAGTCGCAGGCTTTGAGGAGGAAAAAGCTTATCCCCTGGAAATAGAAGCTATCAAACGGGATGCTCTTTCTGCCCTTGTTAATCTCGGTTATAAAATAAGTACAGCGCGAATTGCCATCGGACGAGTCCTATCGGAGCAATCCCCTGGCCAAATAACTCTGGATCGGTTATTGAAAGAAGCGCTTAGAGACCTCGCGGGGGGAAACATAGGTGAACACTGAAGCCATGAATCCTCTCCAGGAAAACGAAGAGGAAAAAAGCATAGAGAAAACCCTTCGCCCCAACACCCTTAGGGAATACGTGGGGCAGGAAAAGATTAAGGCCAACCTGTCAATTTTTATTGAAGCGGCTCGGTCGCGAAATGAGGCTATGGACCACATTCTCCTTTACGGCCCCCCCGGGTTGGGTAAAACGACCCTCGCCTACATCGTGGCCCACGAACTTAATGTGGATATAAAGGTATCTTCCGGGCCGGTAATAGAGAGACCGGGTGATCTGGCCGCCATCCTTACCAACCTCCAGGAAAAGGACATCCTCTTTATCGATGAAATCCATCGCCTCCCCCACGTGGTGGAGGAAATACTATACCCGGCCATGGAAGACTTTCATATCGATATCCTCATCGGTCAGGGCCCTTCGGCCCGCTCTATGAAACTTAAGATCCCCCACTTCACCCTTATTGGCGCCACTACAAGGGCCGGCCTCCTCACCTCCCCCCTGAGGGACCGCTTTGGCATGAGCTTCCGATTCGACTTCTATACCCCCTCCGAGCTTGTGGTTATCCTTAAACGCTCCGCCAGAATCTTAGGCATAACCTTGGAGGACAAAGGAGCGGAGGAGATCGCCAGGCGTTCTCGTGGCACACCCCGCATAGCAAATAGGTTACTGAGAAGGGTGAGGGACTATGCCCAGGTAAAAGGCACGGGCAAGATAACCCACGAATCAGCTATGGCGGCCCTGGAGCTCCTTGATGTGGATCATAGAGGATTCGACCAGATGGACCGCATGATACTTCTCACCCTAATTGAAAAGTTTAACGGAGGCCCGGTGGGGATTGATAACCTCTCTGCCGTAATCGGTGAAGAAAAATCCACCTTAGAAGACGTTTATGAACCTTACTTAATACAGGAGGGTTACCTCCAGAGAACGGCACGGGGAAGGATAGCTACCCGGAAAGCCTTTGAGCATTTCGGGCGACCTTGGAACGAAGGTAATCAAAAAGAGTTATTCATAGACCGGGAACCATGAACGTCCTTTTACACATATGCTGCGCCCCCTGCACCATATACCCCCTCGAGGTACTGAGGGCGGAAGGACACAAGATTACAGGCCTTTTTTACAACCCCAATATCCATCCCTATAGTGAATTCGATAAAAGGAAAGCCGCCGTGGAAACCCTCGGAGGGATTGAGTACCTTCCGCTAATCATAAACCACACGTACCCTATAGAACATTACTTTAAAGAGGCAATGGCCAATTTCGAAGAAAGGTGCCTTTCCTGCTACAGAATCAGGCTTAACTATACCGCCAAAATCGCAAAGGAGTACAAGTTCGACGCCTTTACTTCCACCTTACTCTACAGCAAATACCAGCAACACTCAGCCATTAAAGAAGCAGGGGAAAGAGAGGCAGCGGCGTATGCGATACCGTTCCTTTATCGGGATTTTCGGGTAGGGTGGAGGGAAGGAATAGAAAAATCTCGCGCCATGGGCCTCTATCGGCAAAAATACTGCGGGTGTCTGTTCAGTGAAAAAGAACGTTTCCTTAGATAAACAGGTGTGTTAAAAACAACACATTCCGGTCGGAAATCCAAAGGTGGTCTCGGCTATAATTTAATGATATTAGTCTGTTAACAATCTTATCATCCATCGGCATCTGGGTATGTAAATTGCTTAAGAGTTTTTTAAAGGATAGTGCAAAGGGGCATGACTTACCAGCGAACGATCAAAAAAGAAGTATACTGCCGTGACATAGGATTGCACACGGGGCGGAAGGTATCAATGGTGATACGGCCTGCCGCGGAAGGAACAGGCATTGTTTTCGTGCGGCGTGATTTGCCTGAACGCCCGGCTATCAAGGCATCTTTGGATTATGTGAGTGACACACACCTCGCTACAACCATAGGCTTGAATGGCGCAAAGGTTTCCACGGTAGAGCATCTTCTTTCCGCCTTCAGCGGGGTAGGAATAGACAATGCCATAGTAGAGCTGGATGCTTTCGAGGTACCCATCATGGATGGCAGTGCCCAGCCGTTTGTAGATATGCTTAAAGAAGCGGGAATGGAAATCCAACCGCAGAAAAGGAAAATCCTTTCCATCGAAAAACCCGTCGCCATCATTGGAGAAAACGGATCCTACGCCCGTTTTGAACCCTCAGACAAGTTCATGATAACCTATTCTATAGATTTTCCCCACCCTGCCATCGGTATCCAGAAATTTCACCTCGAGTTTTCCAATTCTAACTATGAAAAAGAAATTGCCCGGGCTCGCACCTTCGGCTTTTTGAAAGACCTTGAATACTTTCAGGCTATCGGTTTAGCCCTGGGAGGATCCTTGAAGAACGCCATTGTGCTCGATGACAAAAAAATTGTGAATAAAGAAGGGCTGCGCTGCCAGAATGAATTTGTGAAACATAAAATTCTCGATGCTATAGGAGATCTTTCCCTTCTGGGTTATCCCATCATCGGCCATTTCATAGCCCACAAATCAGGCCACAAACTAAACAACCTCTTGCTCAAGGAACTCTTGAAGCGAAAGGATTGCTGGGAGATAAAAGATATAGAAATCTCCCCTCACCATAATCGTATACCTGCCTAAAAAACTTTAAACTTAAAACTTGATTTTAACTCGGTGGTTTCATACCATACCCTTTTACAGGTCATGGACAAGGAGTGGTTTAACGCTCAACATGTGGAAAAAGATAAAAACCATTTTTGTTCTCATCACTTTTCTCTCCTCTGCCTACCCTCTCCTCGCTGAAGAAGCGAAGATAACGGACGTTATCGTTTCTGCGAGGAATGGGGAACTTTTGGTCGTAGCCAAGCTCCAGGGCTGCTTTACCCCCAAAATAGAATCGGCAATTCTCGCAGGAATTCCGACCACTTTCACCTTTACCATTGATCTTTACGAGGAGAGACCCTTCTGGTTCGACCGGCGAATTCAAACAACAAGGGTGATAAAAACGCTAAAGTACGACCTTCTTAAAAAAATTTTTTATATTTATGCCGAGAAGGCAGGAGATCCCATCTCCTTTAACGATTTCGACGGGGCCAAACGTGCCATGACGGAATACAACGTATCGGTGCCACTCCCAGGCGCCCTAAAAACAAATAACGGGAACTACTATGTCAGAATGAAGGCAAAGCTCGACAAAGTGAAGCTTCCCCTGAAGCTGGAGCTCATCTTATTTTTCGTTTCCCTCTGGGATTTCGAAACGGCATGGTATAGACATCCCGTGAATTTTTGAATGATTAAATGAGCACAATCGACGAAAAAGAAAAAAGGAAACGCAAACGGGAAGGATTAATCATCGTCCTTGTGGCCGTAATCGTGATTTTTCTCACCCTCGGAGAAAGTCGTTACCTGCGCCACGAAACCTTTCTGCCCGTCTCCGGCAGTAGCATAATCATCTTCGGCCTCATAAACCTCAACATCATTCTCATCATTTTGCTTCTCTTCCTCATCATTCGCAACGTGGTCAAGCTCATTTACGAGCGCAGGCACGGAATCCTCGGTTCCAAGATTCGCGTAAAACTTGTCGTCGCATTTGTTAGCCTATCCCTGGTTCCTGCAGCCGTCCTTTTCATTGTAGCCGTTAATATCCTCTCGTACAGTGTGGAAAACTGGTTTAGCCTCAAAGTGGGGGATGCCCTCAATCAGACTATGGAATTAGCCCAGCTCTCTTACCGGCAGGCAGAAGAATATGCCAAATTCTACGCCCGCCAGATTGCCAAAGAAGTTTCGGATAGCCGCCTGTACGAGAGGGATCGTTCCCTTTACCTTAAGGTACTGCTGAAACAGAGGCAAAAATCTTATAACTTGGGGCTTCTGGAAGTCTATCTGGACGGTGGCAGAGACATTATAAGCGCTCCTTCTCCCGAAGGTTCCACCATACCCCGGACCACCATCAATCCCAAAATGCAGGAAGAACTTCTCATGGGGAAAGAAATCTCCACCATTCAGCCCCACGCCACGGGCGATATCGTAAGAGGCCTTGTCCCCATTTATTCGGCTGTGAGCCCAGGCGAGGTAATTGGAGCGGTAGTAGTAAGTTATTCCTTGCCCCACAACATTGTGGAAAAATTGAAGGTAATTTCCCGCACTGCCGAAGACTACCGCCAGATGAAGTTGCTCAAAGCCCCCATTAAAATGAGCTTCATTATCGTCCTCCTTCTCGTCACGCTCGTTGTTATATTTTCTGCAACCTGGTTTGGCTTGTTTCTGGCCAAGGGCATTACCAATCCTATTCAGGACTTAGGGGAGGCTATGCGACGCATTGCCAGTGGCGATATGACGGCGCAGGTAACTATTAAAGGGGAAGACGAAATGGGTATCCTGGTTGACCAGTTTAACGCTATGACCAGGGACCTCAACAAGATAAAAGAGAGCCTGGAACAAGCCAACCTTGACCTGGAGCAGCGGAGAAAATATATGGAAACGGTGCTTAAAAACGTCTCGGCCGGGGTTATTGCCGTAACCCGGGACGACGTCATATCCATAGTAAACAGGGCCGCAGAGAGAATGATGAATATTAAGGCGGAGCAAATCATAAACAAACCCTACCGTGAAGTGCTGGGCCCTGAACACCTGGCCTTGGTGGAAGATATGTTAAAGAATCTCCGGGAGAGTGATAACGGGGTGGTAGAGCGCCAGTTAAATGCAAATATCCAGGGGCGCACGGCGACTTTTCTGATTACCACCACGGTTATCAGAGATGACGAGGGGAATTATATGGGCGTGGTCCTCGTTTTCGAAGACTTAACGGAGCTACAGAGGGCAGAAAGAGCGGCCGCCTGGAAAGAGGTGGCGAGGAGAATGGCTCATGAAATCAAAAATCCCCTGACGCCAATCCAGCTTTCGGCCCAGAGGCTTCAACGCAAATACGGGGCTACCCTCGGTGCCGAAGGAGAGGTGTTTGAGGAGTGTACACAGACAATCATTAACCAAGTAGAAGTCCTTAAAAATCTCGTCAATGCCTTTTCTCGTTATGCTAAGCTTCCGATGACTCAGCTTTCCCTGAATGACTTAAACGAGGTAATAAACGACGCGGTGAATTTATTTCAGGACGCCCATCGGGATATTAAATTCACGTTCCTGAAAGACGAAACGCTACCTCTCATCAACCTCGATCCAGAACAGATTAAGAGGGTGATGATAAACCTTTTGGATAACGCCGTGTCCGCAGTTTCAAATCCCGGAGGAGAGATAGAGGTGCGCACTTTATACAACCGCCTCCACCGACGAGCAGTCGTAGAAGTGGCGGACAACGGTTGCGGGGTGCCTCCAGACTTCAAAGCCAAAATTTTTGAACCCTACTTCTCCACGAAAGGGGCTGGCTCAGGATTGGGCCTCGCTATCGTAACATCCATTATTGAAGACCACCACGGACAAATAAGCATCCTTGATAACAAACCCCGGGGTGCGATTGTACGTTTCGTGCTTCCGGTACCGGAAGGAGAGGAGACCTTAAAGATTTATGCGTAGGTCAATCTTAATCGTAGACGATGAAGAGAGCATTCTCAAATCCCTCGGTGCCATCCTGAAAGATGAAGGGTACGAAGTCCTGACGGCGGAAAGCGGAGAACAGGCGTTAAAAATTATAGAAGAAGAGCTGCCAAGCCTCGTGCTACTGGATATTTGGTTACCCGGTATCGATGGTATCGAGGTATTAAAAAGAATTAAGGCCGATTTCCCCCAGGTCATGGTAATCATGATGTCCGGACATGGCACCATAGAGACAGCCGTAAAGGCAACTAAACTGGGGGCTTTTGACTTTATAGAGAAACCACTTTCCCTGGAAAAAGTCATCCTCCTCGTCGACCATGCCCTCGATATGGCCCGCTTAGAAGAGGAAAACCTCCTCCTCAGACAGAAGGTTATGCCTTCTTATGAACTTACGGGCTGCAGCGAAAGTATAAAGGAATTGAAGGAGATGATTAGCATCATCGCCCCTACCAATGCCTGGGTTTTAATTATGGGAGAAAACGGGACAGGCAAGGAACTTGTAGCCCGCTCTTTACATCGGCAGAGTCGAAGGGCCCAAAAGCCTTTTGTAGAAGTGAACTGTGCCGCCATACCCGACGACCTAATCGAAAGCGAACTCTTCGGCCACGAGAAAGGGGCGTTTACCGGGGCTACCCAGCAGAAACGAGGGAAGTTCGATCTTGCCCATGAAGGCACGATTTTTCTTGATGAGGTGGCCGATATGAGTTTGAAAGCCCAGGCCAAAATTCTCCGCATTCTCCAGGAGAAGAAATTCGAGCGTGTAGGGGGAAACCGTACGATTACGGTGGATGTCCGGGTTATCGCCGCGACGAACAAAGACCTGGAAAAAGAAATGGAAGCGGGCCGCTTCCGCCAGGACCTCTTCTACCGTTTGAACGTCATTCCCTTGAGGGTACCCCCTTTAAGGGAAAGGAAAGAAGACATACCCCTCCTGGTAGAAAGATTCCTGAAAGAGTTTGCCGAAAAAGAAGGGGAACCCGTAAAAACGATTACAGAAGAGGCCCTCGAAATTCTCATGCAGCACGATTGGCCGGGTAATGTGCGGGAGCTAAAAAACCTTATTGAAAGACTGGTAATCCTTGTACCTTCACCAGTGATAGATGCCGATGATATCCCCCCTTTCACCCTGCCAAACGTAGGCGAAAAACGGGAAATAGATAGAGAAATAGCGGATTCTCTTAGGGAAGCAAAAATGGAGTTCGAACGCAAGTTTATTCTGCAAAAATTAAGGGAAAACGGCTGGAATATATCTAAAACAGCGGAAGCTATCGGCCTAGAGAGGAGCAACCTGCACCGTAAAATTAAAAGCTACGGCATCGAAATAAAGGGGGACTGATGGAAAACTATGAGCTTAAAGATAACTACGCGAGAAAGATAAATTACTTGCGCCTGTCCGTTACCGACCGCTGTAACCTCCACTGTCTTTACTGCACCCCCAAAGAAGGAAGGGCCACATTAGGCCATAACGATATCCTCCGGTACGAGGAGATCCTGCGGGTGGTAAGGATTTCCACGACTTTAGGGATACAGAAGGTCCGAATAACAGGGGGAGAGCCCCTGGTCCGAAAAGGTCTCACCAACTTTATTTCCCTCCTCACGAAGATCGAAGGATTGAAAGATATAGGGCTCACCACAAACGGAACCCTCCTTTCCCAGTACGCAGAAGAACTATACAAGAGCGGCCTTAAGAGAATCAACGTGAGTCTCGATTCTCTCAGGGAAGATAAATACAAATTTATCACCGGCGGCGGTGAAATAAAGGAGGTCCTCGAAGGGCTTAAGGAGGCGCAAAAGGTAGGATTTTCACCCATAAAGATAAACGTCGTTGCAATAAATGGCTTCAACGATGACGAGATCTTGGATTTCGCCTCTCTTTCCCTTTCCTTTCCCTATGAGGTTCGGTTCATAGAACTCATGCCCTTCAACGATTCCTGGGGCGGTCAATACCTGCCCTGCACGGTTATAAAAGAGAAAATTGAATCGGCTATGGAACTGGAACCCTTAAGAAGCGAGCCCAATCCTGCAAACGGCCCTGCCCGCATGTATAAATTGAAAAATGGAGAGGGACGGATAGGATTCATCAGCCCCATGTCTGCTCACTTCTGTAATGAATGCAACAGGTTAAGGCTAACCGCTGACGGGCACCTGAGGTCATGCTTGTTTTCTGACGAAGAGACCGATTTGAAAGGGAAGTTGCGGGAAGGTTGTAGCGATGAGGCCCTGCGTTCTTTAATCGTAGAGGCTGTCAAGAACAAAGCTCAAAAGGGCGTCCCACAAGGCAAAGCCCGGCAGAAAAAATGCCAACGGCAAATGAATTCTATTGGTGGATAACTATGGAAGCCATGCTTTATGAAAAAAAAGAGGATAATCTCGTTGTCTGCCACCTGTGTGCCCACGAATGCAGAATAAAACCGGGGGCCAGGGGTATCTGCGGTGTTAGGGAAAATCAAGGGGGCATCCTATACACCCTTGTGGGCAACCGCATTATTGCAGAAAACGTTGATCCCATAGAGAAAAAACCCCTTTTTCACTTCTTACCTGGAACCCTGTCTTACTCTATTGCCACTGTTGGTTGCAATTTCCGCTGCACCTTCTGCCAGAATTATGAAATATCCCAGATGCCCCGTGATCAGGGGGTTATAAGGGGTATAACCATCTCCCCGGAAGAGATATCCGAGCGGGCCATCCAAACGGGATGTAAATCTATCTCTTACACCTATACAGAACCGACCGTTTTCTTTGAACTTGCCTACCTCAGTGCCCGCGCCGCCGCCGAAAGGGGATTGGCCAATGTTTTCGTGACGAATGGCTACATGACAACCCAGGCCATCGAGAAAATAAGCCCTTACCTTTCTGCCGCCAATGTGGACCTTAAATCTTTCCGTGAAGAGTTCTACCGCCGATGCTGCGGGGCAAAATTGAAACCTGTTCTTGAATCCCTAAAAAAAATGAAAGACCTCGGCATCTGGGTAGAAGTCACCACGTTAATCATCCCCGGCCTAAACGACGAGGAGGCAGAGCTTTACGCCTTAGCTCGCTTTATCCACTCCCTGGGTGCCGATACCCCCTGGCACGTGAGCCGATTCTACCCCCGTTACAAAATGATGGACCGGGGTCCCACACCTCAAGAAACGGTTTACCGGGCAAGACAAATCGGCCTGGAAGTGGGGCTGAAATACGTTTACTGCGGAAATATCCCGGACAATGAAGGGGAAAACACCTACTGCCCTAACTGCCACAATCTCCTCATCGAGCGCTGGGGATTCCAGGTCAGGAAGAATCTCCCGAAAAAAGGTCAATGCCCCTTCTGTGGCGCCGTCATCGCGGGGGTCTTCAGCTTATAGGGAAGGCAAAATTCTCTGGGCTTCCTCCCAATCCTTCTCTGGCACAAAAAGGGCCACCTCCCCCAAACCATCAACCGTTACCGCATAAATCTGACCAATCGCTTCATACTTTAAAATCACCTCTATCCCCGCCGCCTCTAAATATCCCTTCACAATCTGAGCCTGAACCATCCCCGAAACCACACACAGCAATCTCCATCCCGCAATTCCCATTCCCCATCACCCCGCCTAACCACTACATATAGTGGTCTATTTTTCATGCAGCCATATATGTAGTATTTTCCTTTACATGGCCCCCCTTTTCTGCTAAAAAGATTTTATATCCCTGGAGAGAAAATTACCAGTATGCGTCTAAAACGGTTAGAAATTTCCGGCTTTAAATCCTTCAAGGACCGTGTCGTCTTTGATTTTTTCCCGGGCATCACGGCCATAGTGGGTCCTAACGGGTGTGGAAAGAGCAATGTAGTGGACGCCCTGAGATGGGTAATGGGAGAACAGAAGGCCAGTTCCCTCCGGGGGAAAAAAATAGAAGATGTAATTTTCCACGGGGCAGAAGGAATCCCCCCCGTAAGTCTCGCGGAAGTAACCTTGATTCTCAGCCGGGGAGAGGACCAGCCTTTCCCGGAACCGTATGAAAATTGTGAGGAAATAAGCATCTCGCGAAAACATTTCCGGGATGGGGAAAGTGAGTATTACATCAATAAAATCCCCTGTCGCCTCCTCGATATCCGGGAATTTTTTATGGGCACGGGCGTTGGCGCCAGGGCCTATTCTATTGTTGAGCAAAGCAGCATCGGGCAACTAATAGAGGCCAAACCGGAGGAGAGGCGCCTTTATATAGAAGAAGCAGCCGGCATTTCGAAATATAAAACCAGGAAAGAGGCGGCTGCAAAGAAAATCGAGGCAACGAAGCAGAATCTCGCGCGATTAAACGACATAATCCGGGAAGTAAAGGGGCAGCTTTCCCAGTTATCCCGTCAGGCGAAGAAGGCTGAAGAGTTCAAGGCTTTAAAGAAATCCCTGAGAGAGGGTGAAATTACCTTGGCTGTTCACGCCTATCGGGAGTTTACTAAGCAGGAGGAAAAACAGGCCGAGGCCTTGAAATCCATAGAAGAAGAAATAACCACCGCCCGGGCCATAATCTCCTCCTACGAAGCGCAGGGGGAAAAGGCTAAAATGGAAATGGCGGAAGAAGAGACGGCCTATTTGTCTCTTCAGGAGGCCCTTTACCGCCTGCGCAACGAGATCCGCATCAAAGAACAAGAGAGCCAGCACCTTGGGAGCAAAATTAACGATTTGAAACTCCAGATAAAACGGAACCAGGATTTTGCGGAAGAGGTTAAAGAGCGATTCGCAAAAATACGCACCCAGGAAGAGGAAATATCAACGGCCCTCGAAATTTGCACCTCTTCCCTGGAAGAGAAAAAGGCTGCCTTAAACGACCTGGAAGAAGAGCTAAAATTATTCCAAAGCGAGGAATCCGATTACTCCCAGGAAATAGAAAGCACAAAAGCAAAATACGTAGACCTGGCGGCCGAGAAGGCTCGCCTGAAAAATGAAGAAGCAACCCTCGACCGCCATCTCGAAGGCTTAAAACGCCAGCAGGAAAAGGATAAAAGGGAACTAACCCATCTTTCCGGATTAATTAACACCATCTCCTCCCAAATTAGCGACCTGGAGGCAAACATTAAGGGAAAAGAGAGCAGATTGGAGGACATCGGAACGCAATTAAAAAAAATCGAGGGGGAAGTGGCGGACTGCCAGGGCAAGCTTAAGGAGATGGACAGCGAGGCCACGAGATTGAGAGAATCCCTTTCCCGCAAATCCACTCGCCTCACATCCTTAAGGGAGTTTCACGATGGATACGCCTGGTGTAACGGTGCGACCAGGACCATCATGACCTCGGCCAATCCGGCCCACCGGGGTTTGGTGGCCCTCGTAGCCGATTGCCTTTCCGTGCAACCGGGCTATGAAAGGGCAGTGGAGTCAGCCCTGGGGGAAAAGCTACAGTACATCATTGTAAAATCCATCGAAGACGGTGTGGAGGCAATCCATTACCTTAAAGAAATGGCCCTCGGCCGTGGGCACTTCGTTCCCCTGTTCCTGCGGGGGGAGACACCTGGACGGCTATCGGATAGTATCCCTTCCGAAATAGAACCTCTCCTTTCACACGTTTCAGCCCAGGAGGACTTTTTCCCCGTTGTAAATGTACTTCTCCGGGATGTTTTCATCGTTTCCGACCTCAAAAAGGCCGTCGCCCTCTGGTCGCAAAACGGCTTCTGGGGCACCCTGGTAACCCCGGAAGGCGACGTGGTCACCCCTCATGGGATTCTTTCCGGTGGGCACCAGGCCGGCGAGAGAAGCCTTTTCTTAGATAAACGGGAAATGGACACCCTGGAAGAGGAAATAAAAAAAGAAACCACCCGGCTACAAGAAACGGAAGATGCGCGCCGTCACCTGTCGACCCATATCCGGAGACTTCTGGAGGAAAAGAATCAGCTTATCGCTTCCCATCATAGCCTCGAGTTAAATCTAAGTAACCTAAAGAAAGACCGGGAAAGGTTGTTAGGGGAGAAGAAGCGCCTTGCCCAGACTCTTAAGGCCCTCGAATACAATTTGCTCACCCAAAAAAGGGAGGAAGAAGAACTGGAAAGGAAAAAGGTCCGGATAAAAGAACTCCTTGCCGCGGCCCAGGCGAGGGAAGCTTCCATAACCACCGAGCTGGAAAGCTTACAGAAAAAGGCAACCGGTGCGAAACTGCAGCGAAAAAGAATAGAGGAAGAAATAACGCAATACCGCATCCTGGTCGCTTCCCTGTCGGAGAAAAGAAAGGCTTTACTTCAAGAAAAAGGCCGCCTGGAAGAGGAGAAAATATCTCTAATGGTAAAGGAAGCAAAGCTCCTCGAGGAGATAAAGGAGGCTGAAAGGGCAATCACCACCCTGGAGCAGGAACAACGAGAGATAAAAGGTAACATAAACACCCTTTATGGAGAGCTACGGGTGATGGAAGGAGAAATAAACGCACGGAAAGAAAAAAGAGAAGCCCTGAATGCAGCCCTGCAAGATAAGGAAGAAAAAATCCGGTCCGCCAAGAAAAATCTGCAGGACCTGGAAAACCAGTACCGGCTGGCCGAGGATAAGAAAAGAGAGATCGCCTACGAGCTAAGATCCCTCTCACAGGCGATACAGGAAAAATACGAAGCCAATATAAACAATTTTAAGGATTTGCCCATCTTATCCCCCGATGAAATCAGTTCCCTTCAGGAGAAACTCGCTTCCGTCAGGCAAGCCTTAGAAAATTTTGGGGAAGTTAATCTCCTCGCCATTGAAGAATATGCCTCCCTCAAAGAGAGGTATGACTTCCTCATCGCGCAGGCGAATGACTTAAACCAGTCTATAAATTCCCTACAGAGGACTATCGCAAGTATTAATCGTCTTTCCCGGGAAAGATTCGCCGAGACCTTTTCCAGGGTAAACGCGAGCTTCCAGGAAATCTTCCATCGCGTTTTCCCCGGCGGCAGGGGGGAGTTGATTTTAATGGACGAGAATAACCTTCTTGAAACGGGCATCGACGTTCAAATACAACTACCCGGGAAAAAACTACAGCATATAAGTCTGCTCTCTGGCGGAGAAAAAGCCATGATAGCCTTCTCTTTTATTCTATCCTTTATCCTCTGCCGCCCAACCCCTTTCCTCGTCCTGGATGAAGTGGATGCCGCTCTTGATGATAGCAACATAAACCTCTTCGTGAGGCTGATAAAAGATATCGCTTCCTCATCTCAAGTAATAATGATAACCCATAACAAGATGAGCATGGAGGCCGCCCATTACCTATACGGCATCACGATGGAGCAAAAAGGGGTTTCCAAAGTAATATCCGTTTCACTCGATTGATTTCCCCTATTCCACAAGGAGGTATTTAATTGAATCTATTAGGCAAGTTAAAAAAGGGGCTCGCGAAAACCCGGGACCTTCTCTTTACGGACATAAACGAGCTTCTGGGAAACAAACAAAAAGTCAGTGAAGAAATACTGGAAGAGCTGGAAGAAGTCCTCATCAGGGCCGATGTAGGACCTTCTTTCACGGCGGAGATAATTAAAGAGATAAGGGAACAGGCGATAGCAAAAGAAGCCGACCAGTCTGCGTTTATTAAGGATACCATCAAAGGAAAGATGAAGGGCATTCTCCTTCGCGCCGAACAACCCCTCATTATACCCCCTCAGGTTTCTCCCTTCGTGATTATGGTGGCGGGGGTAAATGGCACAGGAAAGACAACGACCATCGGTAAGTTGGCCTACCAGTTAAAAAATCAGGGCCGATCCGTTCTTCTAATCGCTGCAGACACCTTCCGGGCGGCGGCCATAGAGCAGCTCGCCATATGGGGGGAGAGGGCAAACGTCCCCGTTATCAGGCAAAACATAAATGCCGATCCGGCCGCTGTAGTTTTCGACGGGCTAAAATCAGCGGTGGCCAACGAAACGCAGGTGGTAATAGTGGACACCGCTGGCCGTCTACATACCAAGATTAACCTCATGGAAGAGCTGAAGAAAGTAAAAAGGGTCTCTTCCCGCGTGGTGCCTTCTGCCCCCCATGAAGTCCTCCTCGTGATTGATGCCACCACGGGGCAAAACGGTATTGCCCAGGCCAGGATGTTTCATGAGGCCATAGGCGTGACGGGCATCGTCCTGACGAAACTGGACGGCACCGCCAAGGGAGGGGTTATCGTAAGGATTGCGAGCGAGCTTGGAATCCCCATAAAGTTCATCGGGATTGGTGAAGATATAGATGATTTAAGGCCCTTTAGTGCCGAAGACTTCGTTGAGGCCCTGTTCCTCGGACCGGAAGAGGCATGAAATGTCGTCCTTTTTGGAATGTGTCCCCAATTTCAGCGAGGGGCGGGATAAGAACAAGGTTCACGAGATTGCCCGGGCGGCCTCTTCCCTTAAAAGGGTAAAGGTCATCGACATAAACCACGACCCCGATCACCACCGCTCCGTCGTTACCTTTATGGGACCATCGGAAGAGGTGGTAGAAGCTGCCCTCCTGATGGCAGAAGTAGCCCTCAAGCTCATAGATTTGCGTAGCCACGTGGGTGTCCACCCACGTATAGGAGCCGTGGATGTGGTGCCTTTCGTTCCTCTCCGGCATGGAGAGATGAAAACCGCCGTTGAGGCCGCCAGGGAGTTTGGCAGGCAGCTGGCAGAAAGATTTAAAATCCCCGTATTTCTGTACGGGGAAGCGGCCACAGCGGGTAAGAAGCGGGAACTGCCTGAAATACGCAAAGGTGGGCTGGAAGGTTTAAAGAAAAGAATGGAAACGGGTGCCATAATACCTGATTTTGGCCCGAAGACCGTCCATGAAAAATGGGGCGCCACGGTCACGGGTGCCCGTATGCCCTTAATTGCCTTTAACGTTAACCTCGAATGTTCGGATTTGCACCTCGCCCAAAGCATTGCAAGCATGGTAAGGGAAAGAGATGGAGGGCTTCCCGGGGTGAGGGCCTTGGGTTTATACCTCGCCAGCCGCGGCATCGTACAAGTTTCAACCAATATCACCGACTACCGCCTCTCGTCCCTCCTTCAGGTCTACCGCAGGATAGAAGAAGCGGCCTCCAAGGCAGGGGTTAAAATAAGGGAATCGGAACTAATCGGCCTTGCCCCCGCGGAGGCCCTCTCTCCTGAAGTGGCCAGGGAGATTCACCTCAAAAATTTTTCACCTAAGATGATTATAGAATACCACCTTCCGTAACCGTCATATTGCTTTATCCCGCAAACCGTGATACGTGTACCTGAGGCCCCCGTAGCTCAGGAGGATAGAGCACCGGATTCCTAATCCGGGTGCCGCGCGTTCGAATCGCGCCGGGGGCACCACTCATTAACCGGCCCAAGGCAGATAGGGCAGGCGGAAACGTGCCTGAATGTCCAGTCAATCAACTTGAAGAGACCCATTTTTTATGAAACCCGAAGTACTTTCTTGAGGAGGTTGTGCGGTGAGACAGGTGTTCGCGCACGCGGCACTGGATCTTGCGTAGAACCGGTAGTCGGTGAGCGCAGACGCGTGGAGATCGAAAATCGTCTTCATGCTTCCTCTCCCAGTAGCCATTTAAGGAACGCGTCGAGCTGGGCAAGGGGCAGATCCGCCAAGCGGTCGCCATCGAAGCTCACGTATACCGCCCGTTCGGGAGCAAGAGCCTGTTTATGGGTCAGCTGCACATGGCGCAGGAACGTGGTCTTGCCGACCCGCCGCATGCCGAGCACGGTGTGAACTTGTTCTGGATCGCGGGAAGCTGTGCATCCCGTGGGGCAGGCCTTCGAGCCTCACCGGTTCGAGACCTGCGATGAGCTCTTCTTGCAGCACCGGGTGTAACGCCATACAAGATAGATTACTGCATTCATGTCCTGATAACAAGGACAAAATATGCGTATTCTGTCCTTGTTGAATGGAAAAGGAACTTTCTGAGCTTCTGGGGGGCGCAAATTGGATTTGCGCACTCCCGAGGATCTCAGTCGCTTTTTTCGCGATAAGGTTTTGGCGGAGGTTGAGGTACAATATTACGAAACCGCACCCGGGCGGACCTCAATCATGCTCTTCAACTCGCATGGGTTTGGTTAAAGCAACTGAGATCATAGGAGAAGCGGCGTATCAACTCAGTGCGGAGGCTTGCGCAGAGGTGGGGGAAATTCCATGGGAGAAGATCATCGGCATGCGACACCGGCTTGTTCATGCCTACTTTGAGATCAATTTGGACATTCTGGGGAAATTTTATAGATAAAATAACAGAACGCTTCAGAGTGCCTCTACTGCCTTTACGAGGGTGGCTCGCAACCGCACAGGGTCCTTACACATCGCAAATTCCCACCGCCCGAACTCCCCGTGGTGGTTTACCGCCCTCACCCACCGCCTCGCAGCGGCCTCCTTCTGCCGGTCTTGCTCCGTCTCGAAGCCTTTCACCTCCAGAATGATCTTCGCCTCCCGCCCATCGTCGCAGCGCCAGCGGATGAGATAATCCGGGCGATACTCATGTCGCACCCCCTGCCACTCGTAGGGGATGGTGAAATCCAGGTGGTCGTTGCGCGCATAAGCGATCACCTCTGGCATCCGTTCAAGCTGATACGCCACGCTGTGCTCCCACTTGGGCGCATCGAGCACAACGTGGCTCACGTGGCTCTTGGTTGTGCCGACACAGGGGCGCACGGTACGGAAGAGGACCTCGGCCGTCGAGCCGATGAGCCGAAATCTCTCAATAACCGGAAGGATAGGGGGCTCGCCCGCCTCGGTATCCGGTTCGATGGCTTCGGTCAGACGCTCGATAATCCGCTGCTTATACTTAAGGAGGGCCACCTCCTGCAGTGGGACATCCTGTTTGAGGACGACACGCTCTTCGAGGTATTGCCACACGGCGTTGAGCACCTGGGGAAAGAGGATGTGCCTTGCGGGCCACTGTTCTCCCTTTTCTTTTAGTCTGCGGGTCAGTTCAGCAGCAATCTCATATACCGTCGCCTGGAGCCGCTTGTCGCGGTGGAATGGGTTGCGGTCGTGCGCCACCTCCGGACCCGGACCCAGGCGGTCGGGCCGCCCGATCCGGTACCCGACCGCAGGCTTGACCGTTACTTCGGTCGGCTCGCTGCCCGGGCCGATCTCCAGATAGGGAATGCCCGCCAGGTTCAGCCGGATGCGGGTTTTCACATCCACGACATAGCCTTCGACGCGCGGAAAGGTAATTTCCAGATGCTTGCGCTCAGGAAGCGCCCTCACAAGCGTGGAAACCTTCGCAACCTCGGTTCGGCTGACGGGCTTCTTCTTGACAGGGATGACCTCGAACGGAACGCCATAGACGTCCACGTACTCGGGCTCGGAGAAGTCGTCGTAGTTCAGCCGCCTCAGGCCGCGTCCCACGACTTGCTCGCACAAGAGTTGGGACGTGAAAGCCCGCAGCCCCAGGATCTGGGTCACATTCTGGGCGTCCCAGCCCTCGTTGAGCATTCCCACCGACACGACGCACCGGATGTGTTTGCCGGGAGGATCCCCTTCGCCCTCCCACTCGAGCTTACCGATGGTGTCTACGACCTTGCGAAGACGCTCTGCCGCCTCGGCCTTCGTCTCTCCCTCCATGGCCGTCTCGGCTTCGGCGAGAAGTTTGGTGTCTATCCGGAAAGTCACTTCTTCGTTTGGGCGGTTGGTGAGCTCCGGCAGAACATTACCTTTGGCAATGTGCTCGTGAACCAGCTTGGACAAATCCGTGTTCTCGCAGACGACGATCATGGCGGGAGGCACGGGGGAGCCTGAGCGTCGGAATTCTTCGAAGGTCTTCTTCCACTCCGAGGCCAGGGTGGCCAGCGCTCCCTCGGCCTCACGGAGCACTGATTCAGGCTTGGCACGACGTCGGGCCGTCTGCCGTTCGGAGGCAGGCAAAGCCTGATTAATCGCCTCCCACAAGTGGAAGTACTTGGGGATGAGGTCCCCGGTATTATCGTCCACCGGCACGCGCGGGATCTTGACAATGCCCGACTCGATAGCATCTACCAGGCCGAAATCCGATACTATCCAGGGAAATGGAGCTCCCTCTTCGTGACCGCTGCCTTCGATGTAGAACGGCGTGGCAGAAAAATCCGCGCAGAAGTTGATGCCGCGCGCCGCATGGATTCTGTCGAGCCCACTTACCCAGACCGTTGCCTCTTCGCGCTCGGCGATCTCCTCGGGGGAGAGCTGCTTCCGTAGCTCCTCGGGCAGGGGAGCAGGGCGGTGGGCATGGTGCGCTTCGTCGTTGATGACCAGGATGTTTTGCTTGTTGCCCAGCTCTTTGAGCACCCGGCGACAGAAGGCCTTATCGCTTTCCGCGCCGCGCTGCACGACGCTTTTTGAGCGTCTGTCGTCCTTGGGTTGGAATAGATGCCAGTTTGTAATTTGAAAGCGACCTTGCTGCAGTCGCTCCAGCATCCCGCGCGGCAGCAGGTCAAATTTTTCATAGTAGTTGCCCGGCTTCCAGGGGAAAAGCACCTGCAGACGCTCCCGAATGGTCAGGTTCGGGGATACGAGGAGCACGGCGTCAGAGAATCGCCGGTCCTGGGGATTGGCCAGCTTGTTCAGCACCTGCCAGGCGATGACCATGCCCATGACGACGGTCTTACCACTCCCCGTTGCCATCTTGCAGGCGT
>Ga0078972_1002503_pt1 | contig 60277 bp, 65 predicted proteins | sample YelNatPaOPGAMG01_FD_67568 | JGI IMG/M metagenome (GOLD analysis project Ga0078972, IMG submission 67568) | Hot spring thermophilic microbial communities from Obsidian Pool, Yellowstone National Park, USA - OP-RAMG-01 (SPADES assembly) (version 2) | ecosystem: Environmental > Aquatic > Thermal... | reverse complement strand
AGCAAATCTCGCAAAGTCATCTCAGTAGGCTTACCCAAACTCATCCAGCATCAACCATACCCTACCGTTATATCATAAATTAAACATATATTAGAATTTACTCAAACACCAACTAACATTAACGACAAAAGCAAAAGCTCCAACGGCTTCAACTCCCCAGTTACCAAGTCAACTTGCAACCCAAACTCCTCAAGCGTTGTAACACCCAAAACCTCAGCATCAAAACCTCCAGTTTCACATAACCCACGATTTCTCACATTACCATATTAAATGCGCATCACCGTTAAAAATCATTCCACTAAAACCCTACCCTTACCATAAGGAATAAACTCTCTCACCGCTTCAACAGAAGCCTCCACAACTATTTCCCGACACTCCTTCGGCAATTTCACAACCAAACTCCTCAAAACACGCTTAAACAACTCTTTACCCGCCATGTCTCCAGGCACAACAACAACATAAACATCACTCCTCGCCTTAACAGCATCCACTGGACCGCCACCAATGCGAATCCGTCCTTCTTCTTCATCCACAGCAACACCAATGCCTACCCTAAGCGGAACATTACGCATCCACCTTCTCTCACCACGAACAACAAAACCCCCACGCGGCACACTCTCACCCGAAGGACCACCCTTACTCAGCTGCTCCGGCTTAACCCAATAAACATCAACCGTACCAAAACCCTCACGCCAACCACGCGAGAAAGCAGCAGCAAACTCTCCAGCCTCCCGCAAAGTCTGCTCACTCGGCTCTTTACCCTCAGTCTTAACAACAACAAACGGCGCACCAACAACATCCGCATGAAAAACCACATCCTCCGCCTCCGCATACTTCTTAATCAAAACCTCATTACTAACCGCATCCTTACCCGCAACAACCAAAAACCCATCAGAAGAAACAAACCACCTGAACTTCTCAAACCACTCCCTATGCCTAACCTTATGCCTAGCAATTTCCTCCAAAGCCTCAGCCGGCTTCACAGCCTCCAACATTTCAGCCTCCCTAATCTTAGCCTCAACATCCACCAGCTTTCTACGCGTCTCTTCCAAAGCCGCCTTAGCACCTTCCAACTTCTGCCTAGCACGCTTACTTCTCTCATAAAACCTCGCAGCATTACCAAACACGTTACTCCTTAAATCCAAATCAAACCGCAAACCATCCACACAAACCCACAACACCATATTCCTAGCATCAAAAGACTCAAAAAACAACCACGGACTAACCCCAGAACGCTTTCCAACCAAAGCCTGCGCAACAACCTCATTCCACCCCTTCCCACCCCTTTTAGCACCTAAAAACTCATCAATCAAACTCTGAAGCTCGCCACTACGCGCATAAATCACATCACCAACCCGCCTATCCCTCTCAGCCTTACCCTCAGCCTCAACAAGCATCTCCTCCTGACCAACAATAATCCGCTTAAGCCTCTCAGCTTCACGACGCAAAACATCAACATCAACACCAGCCGCTGCCTTCTCCACCGCCGCGACCCTAACATAAAACTCATCCAAAGCCTCATTAAAACTCCCATAAGACTCAAACCTAAAACCTTCATAACGCCTAAGCTTAACTGGCACAACATCAACCAGTTTACCTTTCTCATCCAAAACAACAGAAGGCTCCAATTTGCCACTTAGAACTTGAGAAAGCATTTCCCGCAACACATCAAAAATCAAACCAGCTTCAAAGTCGCCGAGAACATTACACGACTTAGTCTTGTCTATCCCCGCTCTAAACAAAACTTCTTCCGCATAAAGCCCACCAATGCCTAAAAGACGCGTGATTGCCCTAACAACCTCAACATCACCAAACTTCCCAAGCACATCTTTAAATTCGGTTTTACCCACTCCTAACGGGTTTTTTCCACCAGAAGGCGCAAAACGAAAAACCTCACCACGAAGAACATCACGGTCACGCATACGCTTATAACTCAAAGCATGCAAAATCACGCCCTTCCCATCCACCAAAATAACATTGCCCTCACCAAAAACCTCCAAAACAAGCCGCAACCCACCAGCCTTAGCCTTAAACGAAAAAACCACAACCCTCTCAAACTCATACTGTTCAACACCTACAAGCCAACTATTCCGCAAATACTTCCTCAAAGCCATACAAAAAGCAGGCGGCACAACAGGCTTCTCCACAACATAAGAAGTCAAATGCAAACGTTTACCAGCCTCCAAAACCAGCCGAAACACAGGCCTATCCGGCTTATGCAATTTAAGAAGCAAAGTTTTCTCGCCTAACTGATAAACATTGTTAACACGAGAATCCAGAACAGTCTCTCTTAACTCACGAACCACCGCCGCCACATCAAAGCTCGTAAACTCCCGCTTCACCAACAACACGGCACCACTCCAGAAATCTAACACCACTAAACTATAAATAGGCAACTTTAAATCATAATCCAAAATATAAAATGCAAAGACGCTGAGAAACAATGAAACCTCTAACAAAAATTTACTGGTCAAGATTCGCATTAGGCATCACAGCCGCTTTAATCTGCATAGGCTACGGCTTCGCAACAGGCTTCATCTACACAAACCTCGTCCTTAATCGCTCAGTGGAAGATGGAGAAACAGCGCCACAATACTGGTCTTCTTCAAACCAAACACTCACAGAATGGAGCACAAACTACGCACGAACAGGAACAAGAAGCCTAAGAATAAACGTTGTCAATTCAACTGCCGAATGGATTGGCACAGTCAAACAAGTTCAAGAAAAATACACGTATCACTTATTAGGGTTTTTCAAAGGAGAAGTAGTTTCAGACGAGTTTTTCTTGGCAATCAGATGGTTCTCTGACACGGAAGGACATGACTTACTAGCGCAAGACAAAATTCCAATACCAGTCGGCAATCATTCACGTTGGACACCAATTGAAAAAGAGTTTCCCGCACCGCAGGGAACAAAAAGCTGCACAATAGTGTTTGGCGCAGTGAACGCCACTGGAGACTTGTACGGAGACGATTTCGAAATTAAACAGCCAGAAACTTTACCTCAAAGCCTCGGGTTATCTTCAAAACTCTTGACTGGCGTAGCCTTAGCAATAATTGTCTACATAATGTCTTATTATGTTATAAAAATGAAGTTTCTGCATGTGGTTGAAAAAACGAGGAAACTCTTCACAATGGGGATAGGCATATACTTTCTCACATGGCTGGTTTCCTGGATTCTATTCTACACGCTAATAAGCACTTTTCTCTAGTCTAACTTTTTCCACCAAGAAACTTTTCCATAGTTACTTGACTCTTTTCAACACTCAAAACTTCAGGTTTCGCCTTCTCCGGCACTGCACTATTCGCTTTCGGATTGTTTGCAACGTCAATTCTGCTGAGCACTCGCATACAGTCAGCCCAAGCAGAGAAGAAGCCCCTATCAAAATCTCCGTGAAGTCCGCTCTTCACGTGACCTAGAAACTCACGCCGATAACTTTGCAGTGCCTCTACATCGTTGAGGTCTAATTTTGAAAAGAAAGCATAAGAGTCATTATTATTTGCCCGTCTTGCAAGCAGCATCCCATACAAGGCTCTGAAGTAGCCGCGGTTCCATTCCGTTTTGTGTATTTTCTGTTTAAGCCTTTCCAGTTCGCGTTCTGCTTCTGAAAACTGCCTGTTAACCAGAAGCTGGAAGTAACGTATGACTAAGGCTGAGGGAATAGGCATCGTTAACGCCCACGGGATTTTGTTTTTTCTTCTTCGGAAACATCTTCTATGCCGTTTTCAGTTATTTTAAATATTTCCTCTCCTTCCGGCAAATAGGGACTAGAAACTAGGCGGGCAATCCGAACGGGACCATGCGCAGCTCTTCGCAGATAAAGACGCGTGTGACTCGTGTGTCCAACAATGTGACCGCCGATGGGGTGGACTGCATCTCCGAAGAACACGTCTGGTTTAGCCATGACTTGGTTCGTGACGACAGCCACGGCGTTAAAGGCTCTTGCCAGTCCGATGAGCTTGTGCATGTGCTTGTTCAATCTCTGTTGTCTAGAAGCCAGCATCTCACGTCCGATGTATTCGCTTCTGAAATGAGCCGTTAAAGAATCAACAATTATGAGTTTCACATTGTTCTCTTTTATCACTTGGTCAGCATTTTCAAGTAGGAATATTTGGTGGTCAGAAGTGTATGCTTCAGCGTAAATTATGTTCTTAACCACTTCTGTCGGGTCCAGTCCTAAGTGCCTTGACATCTGCACGATTCGCTCTGTTCTAAACGTGTTTTCAGTGTCCACGTATAAGGCTGCACCGTTAAGTCCGCCTCGCTCAGGAGGCAACTGCACATTAACGCAGAGTTGGTGGCAGATTTGGCTTTTTCCACTGCCGTATTCGCCGTAAAATTCGGTTATTGTCTGTGTTTCCAGTCCGCCATCAAGTATTCTGTCTAAGGCTTTACTTCCCGACGTTAATCGCAGAACATTTTGGCGCATTTTAAGAAGCTCATCTGCTCGGATAAAAGAGATGCCTATAGAAGAACGTGCAGCTTCGATTATGGCGAAGGCTTTTTTCTCGCTTATGCCAACGGGCTCCAACTCGCGGGCGGTAGCCATAGCCAAAGACTCAACAGTGTGATAACCCAACTCCTTCAGTTTCTGCGCAGTAGCTGGACCGATACCTGGCAGGTCTTCTAGAAACTCGAATTTCTTCTTAGTTGTGCTTGAGTATTCGCACTCTTTCTTTTCTTCCTCAGCCATCAAGTCAATTCTCCTTTCCTGTAACTACTGAGAAAGTTACGGCTAGACATATTTAAAACAAACGAAGTGCAATAACGCTGAAACCATGGAGAGATAAGTTAAAGTGAACTTTAGAAATTCTTAAATATTTTAGAACATCACGCATGACTGTTCAAGTTCGGTGAAATCTTTGATGTCTCAACCAGTCGTCATGGTTTCTGGTCTAACCAAACGTTATGGAGAATTTAAGGCTTTAGATTCGGTTTCTTTCACGGTGGATAAAGGTTGGGTTTACGGCTGTTGGAGACGTTAAACTTGCGACTGTTATAATAGCGATTTACACCGCCATTTTTGTTGTGTTAACTTATTTCAGATTTGTTAGGTCTGATGTGACGAAAAAAGCCGCCTAGTCCACCTATAATTAATCTTCAGTTTTGCTTACAACTCAAGACAAGGTATAAGTACGTGAATTGTTCATAAAACCGAAAACGCAAGAGGAGAAAAGGCATGGAGAAAGCGAAAATTGTGGAAAATGTCGCCTTTAACATTCTAAAACAAGCCGTGATTTACTTGCCAGACGACGTTAAACAAGCGTTAAAGAAGGCTTATGCGGAAGAAACAAGCGAAACCGGCAAGACTCAACTGAAGGCAATTCTGGACAACATTGAACTCGCCGAAAAATACCAAGCACCAGTTTGCCAAGACACTGGCACAATAATATTCTATGTGAAAGCGGGCTCAAAAGCGAAAGACCTTGACAAAATCGAAGAGGCGCTAGTGAATGCTGTGCGAAAAGCCACAAAAGAAATTCCACTCCGCCCAAACGCCGTTGACCCTTTCACACAGAAAAACAGCGGAGACAACACTGGAAGGTTCATACCACATGTAAATTGGGAAATCGTGCCCGGCGACAGCGTAGAATTAACGGTTATGACGAAGGGCGGAGGCTCCGAAAACGTCTGTATAACAGGAATGCTCGTGCCCGGCGAAGGAATAAAGGGACTGAAGAAATTTGTTATAGACGCCGTGATTAAGGCTGGAGCGCAACCTTGCCCCCCAACGATTTTAGGCATTGCGATGGGAGGCGGAGCCGACATTTCCATGAAACTGGCTAAGAAGGCGCTTCTAAAACCCTTGAACGAGCCTAATCCAAACCCAGAAATTGCCAAACTTGAGAAGGAAATTTTCGAAGCTGCGAACATGACTGGAGTCGGACCGATGGGACTTGGCGGCAAAACAACCGTGCTCGGCGTGCACATAGACTACGCTTTTAGGCATCCGGCATCGTTTCCTGCAGCTGTTGCTTTCAACTGCTGGGCTGCAAGACGAGCTTCTGCAAGAATTAGTGCAGACGGAACCGTAGAATATCTAACTCATAAGATGAAATGGTGAGGTGAAAAAACATGGCTGTTTACCATCTTAAAACGCCAATATCAGAAGAGGAAGTTCGCAAACTCAAAGTGAACGACGTAATATACATAACTGGCACAATAGTGACCGCACGTGACCAAGCGCACAGAAGAGCCCTCGAATATCATAGCCAAGGCAAACCTTTGCCACTTAACCTTGAAGGACTAGCCGTTTTCCATTGTGGTCCAGTCGTGAGCAAGGAAGGCGAAAAATGGATTGCCGTTGCTGCTGGACCAACAACAAGCACAAGAATGGACATTTTTGAAGACGAGTTCATCAAAAACTTCAAAGTACGAGTTGTGATAGGCAAGGGTGGAATGGGCAAGAAAACAACAGATGCAATGGCAAAGTATGGCGCTGTTTACGGCGCTTTCACCGGAGGAGCCGCAATACTTGCTGCAAAAGCCATAAAAAACGTCAAAAGCGCCGAGTGGCTTGATTTAGGCACGCCAGAAGCTTTATGGATTTTTGAGGTTGAAGATTTTGGACCATTGGCTGTGGCTATCGACTCTCATGGAAACAACATTTTCATGGATGTTGCAAAGAAGGTTGAAGAGAACAAGCAGAAGATTTATCAGAAACTTGGATTGCTGCCTTAATCTCTACGCATTTTTTCTTAATTTCTGTTTTTGATTTTTGATAGATAGTTATGATTTTGTTTAGTGTATCAGAAGATTTAATATGTTTTTCAACAATCACGTAAACGGGGCCAGAGTCATGCTCAAGAACTTTAAAGAAAAGATGACCCTTTCCGGAATAATCGTGCTAATGATTGGCGTAGTCTTGCTAATAGCTACTTTCATAAGCGCCTATGGATTCCTAACGCAAAGCCTTTCAATTTTAACTTCCAGCGACTTGGTTGGAGTTTTCGGTGAAGCACTAGCTCCTCTGATTGCGACGTGCATAAGAATAATGTATCTTGGAGTGATGGGCTGGATAGGTTCACTGCTCACAATAAGAGGCGTAACATTACTAGTCAACGCGCCAAAAGCCGAAGCTGTCGCGCCTCAAAAGCCAGCCATAACTACGCCACAGCCAAAACCAACACCTCAGAAAGGAAAAGTTGAGCCGCAAAAAGAGCAGAAACCAGAAGCTAAACCCCCAGAAGCTAAGCTGCAAGAGCCAGAGTTTGTCGTTATACCACCAGAACAAGTAAGCCAACCGCAACCGCAATCACAGCCACAAGCTGAACAAAAGGAACAGCAGAAAAACAATTCTTCTCCCCAACAATCCAGTCAATAAGAGCCTTTGCAAAAGCGCCGGAAAAAGGAATAACTATGCAAATACCAATTCGGATGATAGGCATAGCCACAACAATTTTCTGGATTTTTCTAATCATATTTGCAATGACCGCAGTTTACTCTATTAAAGATGTAAATTTCGAATTCGGCGAACCACAGATGAACATTGCCGAAGATGGCGAAATGGTCTTTTCTCTACCCATAAACATCACAAATAGGAGCTTTTACAACATCGGTTTCTTCAATGTGACAACCAAAGTTTCAGACGAAAATGGGCATGTAATTGCTGAAGGCTCCTCATCTGTGCCATTCGTCAGAAGTGGTGAAAAAGTAACCGCAACCCATAACATGACAGTTAATTTTAGCGACTTAATGCAGAACAACCAAAACTACCTTTTCAATGACACAGAACTAAAAATCTTCACAACGCTAGGCATGGGTGTCGCAGAAGTAATTCCAGTTCAAGCCTCAACAAACATGTCTGTTCCATGGGGCGCACCATTTTATAATTTCATGTTAGGAACACCCGAGCATATAGCGTTTAACTCAACACACGCCATGGTTACAGTACCCGTGAGCTTTGAGAACCACGCATTCTTCGACATCACTGGAACAATGCAAGTTCAAATGTACAATGACGCCGACTTGCTCGCAGGTGAAAGTCAAACCGCTATTGACGCTTTGCATTACTCTTTCTACAATGGCTATGTGGAGTTTTACGTGCCAATAACAAGGCTGACTCGCACTGGGCATTTTGAAGTTTACTTTCTAACTCCGCTTTTCAGTTATGGACCCCTGGTGATTCCATATGGTTGAGACCGCTGACAACCTAAAGACAAAACTTAGAAAGTTCACATTCAAAGCCTTAAAAGCAACTGTGAAAGGCGTCATTTTTTATGTAATATATTTTGTGTTGTGGACGATGTTTTTGGCGCATGCAGCCGCTTTGGTTCCAGGCTTGCAACAGATTATTGAAACTTTCGTCATGGTGTACATTGTTTTGATGGTTGTTGGTGAGCTTACTTCTGGAACAATCTACAGATTCTTTTTTGATGCTGCTAAAGCCTTGTTTGTCATAGGCTACTTGATTTTCTCTTTAAAAGGCGGCGTGATTGATGTTTCTTTCGAAAATGTAAACTTGCTTGTCGACCTCCGCATATTCTTGTCAATCGCCATACTTCTCAGCCTTTTGGGATTGGCAAAGTCTGTGCTTGGCGCCATTAACTTCATGAGTGAAAAAGCAGAATACGCATACGTCTAGCGTTACTCGTTTTTCTCGGGTTTAAGTTCTCGACTCATTAGGTAAGCATCTTCTCCATCAGCATAGTAACCGTGAATTGTGCGGGTCACTTGAAATCCAAGCTTCTTGTAAAGACTTATCGCTTGAGTGTTAGTTACTCTTACTTCTAGAAAACACTGTTTCGCATTGTATAATCGCATGCCCTCCATGGCTTTGCTGACTAAGGCTTCTCCGATGCCCTTGCGTCTGTATTGAGGCAGAACAGCCACTGAAACAATGTGTCCCTTCTTTACTAAACCCTTAAAACCAAAATTTGACAAGCCCAACTCCATGCGGCACATTATGTAGCCAACTACTTCGCCGTTATCTTCTGCAACAATGAAAGTTTCGGGGAATCTCTGGTGCAAATCGACGAAGAAGAAGTCCGTGTAGTTTTCTGGCAGACAAACCATGTTAATGTGCACTACGCTTCGAAGGTCGTTCATTGTGAATTTGCGCAGTTTGAAGGTTTGCTGCAAGTTTTCGTCTCCCAATTGTCCTATTGCATAAATTCAGGAAAGGTTAATCAATTTTCCGTTTTTAACTGCTTGCTGGAATGGTTTGTTCTTCGGTTATTTTGACTTCGGGTAAGGTGAAGTTTCCATAGGGCATGACCCAAACTCTCGCGTTTTTTCCAGCAATGTTGAAAGCATCATTTAAAGCATCATTCACCGCTCTGGCGGTTTTCAATTTGAAAATGTTCGTGGCATAATAGTCTGGCATCGCAGAAACCAAAATTATCTGAACCTTTTGCAAAGCTTTCATAAGATAGTAGGCTTTGTGTCCGCCCAAAACAAAATTGCGTTTAATCTCCTTCTCAACAGCCTTCAAATCCTTAAACTTAACCATCCAATCATAAAACACTTGGTTTCCATGCCCTTCAGGGCATTCGGCAACCAAAATTATCACGCCGCCGCGTTTAACGATTTCCAAAGCGCTGTCAACGCCCTTGTAAGCTTGGAAAAGATTCAAGTCTGCTGGTTCCCCGCCTGGACTGACCACAACTATGTCTGCTTTGCGGTCCACGGTTACGCGATACATTTCGTCAACAACTTTGACCCCTTCATAAAAGGCTTGTTCCAAGTCGCCTGCGAAAGCTTTGACAATTTCGCCTTTACTGTTTGCTACAACATTTAAAATGAAGTCCACTTTGGCTAATCTTGCGGCTTCAACCATGTCCTCATGAATTGGATTTCCCTTCAGAACTCCCGTTTTTGCGTCTGGATGCAGAATCATGGCGTGATTGTTCTTTATTGTTTCTTCGCCTGAGACTCCGGGCAAGACGCTTTTTCTTCCACCACCATAACCGGCATAATAATGAAAACCTACGTCGCCAGTCAGTATTCTCACATTTGCCTCGGCGAAAACACGGTTCAAATACACTTTAGTGCCATATTTCGCTGTTGTGCCAACATAAACTAAATCTTGAGCTCTACAATTGTGGCTTATGGCTTTCACGCGGTTAAGAATCGCTTCACCTAACAATCTGACAGCTTCTTCTTGAGTTACAGCCCTGTGGGTTCCACAAGCAAAAATCACCGTTACATTTTCATCCTTAACTCCAGCCGCGTTCAATTCATCAAGTATTGGTGGAACCATGAGATGGCTCGGCGCGGGTCTGGTTGCGTCATCAACAACTATCGCAACTTTATGCTCTGGCTTAACGATTTCGCTTAATCTCTTGGAGCCAACAGGCTCTTTTAAAGCTCTTTCAATTTCAGCCTTAGCGTCTGGCACACCGGGCTTTTCATGTGGTTCTATCGAGCCCAGAAAGTTCCGCGTTGGAATTCTTATGCAGACTTCTGTTTTTCCGTAGGGAAGCCAAACGTCAACCATAACTGTACCACCATGAATATTGAAACACGCAAACAGCAACTATTAAGCCTTTATCAGCAGCACAAGTTCTTTAAAACATAAACACGCTAATTATATGAGTGTGAGGAATCACGCATGTCAATTGAAAAATCTCCCGCAAAAAACGAAGTCCTATTCGTATGGTTTAATCGCTACGCTGGAGTAACCCTAAAAACCCCATCCAAAACATTCGTAATAGATCCTGTGGACGTTAAAGCTCGAAACTTCCAAAATGTAGACGCAATATTAATAACACATGAGCATTATGACCACCTCGACCAGCCCTTAATCTCAGAAATTCACAAACTAACACAATGCATGGTCGTGGCAGACCCAACATCCACAAGAAAACTGCGAAACACCATTCCTTCAGAAAAACTGCAAGAGGTTCAGCCCGGTTCAGAAGTCAAAATTGGCGAAGTCTCAGTAAAAGCAGAAAAATGCAACCACCCACCGGCAGCCACACCAACAACTTTCATAATAACAAGCGAGGACGGCGTCAAAGTTTTTCACACAGCAGACAGCCTACCCTTCCCAGAAATGGCAACCATGAGCGAAAAAGAAAAATTTGATGTAGTCTTCTGCACCGTTGGAATTGCTCCCGGCGCATCACCCGAAACTGGCGTAGAAATTGCAAGGTTAACAAAGCCCAAAGTAGCTGTTCCCTATCACGCGGGCTCCGTTGCAGACCAGAAAAGATTTGCCGAACTTTTAAAGAAAGAAATGCCGAAAGTCACGTGCTTAATCCCTGAAGTCAACAAAATCTACCAAGTTTCCAAGAGGACGTGAAACTTTGCCTGCAACAAAAAGCAGTGAAACTGTCAAAATTGAAATTTGCAAAATTCTGAACAAGATAGGTGCTTTGCAGTTCGGAGCCTTTAAACTTACAAGCGGAAAAATGAGCCCCTACTACATAGACCTACGTGTAGTGCCCAGTTTTCCAGACGCTTTCCAGAAAATCTGCAACTTCTTTGTGAACTTCATAGAAACCGAAATAGGCCTAAGAAATTTTGAAAGGATAGCGGGTATTCCAGTCGCTGGCATTCCATTTGCCTCAATAGTCTCTTATAATTTGCAGAAACCATTCATTTACGTCCGTAAGGGTGCACGTCTTCACGGGAGACAGAGAAGAATTGAAGGAATTCTTGCTCCCGGGGACCGTGTACTATTAGTTGACGACCTGATTACGACTGGCTTATCTTTAAAGAAAGCAGCGAAAGCTATAATGGCTGAAGGCGGTGTCGTAGGTGACGCTGTTGTACTCCTTGACCGAGAAGAAGGCGGAAAAGAAAAACTTGAAAAAAGCGGAATAAAGCTACATTCGCTTATTAACATTGGCGAAATAGCCAATAAACTATGTGAGACAGGCGCCATAGATGAAGAACAACTGAAAACCATTTTGAAGCAGATCAAAAAGAGATAAAAAGGCCGAAAAACGTAGGTTTAAATGGTTTATTCGTAGAATATGAGTTGTTGCTCTTCCAGTATATTATGGAGTTTATGCACTGCGTCATAAACGTCCTGTTCTTTCTTCGCTCCGGTGCAAACCAGCTTCCCACTTGCAAACAATAATATGACAACTTTGGGTCCATCCATTCTGTAAATTAATCCGGGAAACTGTTCAGGCTCATACATCGTTTTTCCAAGCGTGTACGCTGATTTTTCCAAGTCAATCATTCCGCCTAAACTTGCAGAAGCAACAATGTTCTGTATCTTCAACTCGGGTTTGCTAATAATTATTATTCCGCCCTTTTTCAACTCCTTAATGACTTTCATTACTGCCCGACGAGCTTCTTTTTCAGATTTTGCGCCTGTGCAAACCATCTTTCCCGAGTTGAAAATCAAAGTAGCCGTCTTCGGTCGCTTAAGTCTAAAAACTAACCCTGGAAACTGTTCTGGACGATATTCCACACCCGGATAGCCCTTCACAACAGCGTTCAAGTCAACCTTCTGGTTCAATGTTGCAGATGCAACTACATTTTCTATGTTTATTTGAGCTTTAACTTTCGGCATGAACATCACTTCTTATAGTGAATGCTTAAATACCCTTTATAAAGCATTAGGTTTCAGAAGCTTTTTCCGAATCACTTTTGCGCGTATTTTCAGTTTTTTTGTTCTTGAGTTTTGGAATGCCGAACTTGAAAATTATGAGAACGATTATCAAAAATATTACTGTCAGCATACCCGAATAACTAGATACAAAAAATACTAAATGCCCAATCCAGGGAATTCGAAAAATAACTTTGCCGACTAGAAGCTTTTCTGAAATCATGCCGTTTAGTGTGTAATTTTCTCGGTAATCATACCAATTGTCGTATTCTCTTTCGCCCAGCGGTTCAGGCCATTTATGTGTTCCTTTTCCGTCGCTTTTCGTCTGGAAATAGATTATGCCGTCTACTTCTGTTTTGGCTACACTCCGTGTTATGACCAATACACTTTCTTGAGAAGGATTCTGTTGGGGCACGTGAAAAACTACGACGTCGCTGTTAGGATATTCAGAGTTAACGTTTTCAGCGTCTACTCCTTGAACCACTATTAAGTCTCCTCTATGTAGTGTATGTTCAAAGGGATGCGTAAAACCATCACAAGAAACTTGAACAGTGCACATGTCGCTTGAAGAAACAAGAAGTAGGGGGGACTCCGTATTTAACGCAAATCTCAAAATAACCCAAAAACCAAAAAGCCCAACCGCCAAAACTGTTAGGAGTATAACAATTTTTAGAAGTCTTTTTTTGCGGTTTCCTTTGAGTTTTGCAAAACCTAGTTTGTGCGGCTTTGACTGCATATTTTAAAGTGTACTATTCTGTTAATATAGGCTTTTGAATCTCAATAGCGGTTTCCGCCTTTTTCTTCAGTCTCAAAAATTTCAACAGCTCCCAAACGTCTACAACTATCAAGAGAATGATTGCGGCTTGAGCCCACGAGAAAGTTGGAACGCCCAATCTTACTCCCTCATGTGAACCGTCACTTACATTAGCATTAATTGTGTAGGTTAGGAAGCTGGAAATGAGATAAACTTCATGAACGTTGCTGAAGCTGCCGTGAAACTCTACGTCAGGATACATACCATGAATTGGAACGTTTTGTGCTGGGTTGGCTCCAGGTTGCCAAAAAGCGAAGGCGCCCCACAAACTGAACGCTATGAAACTTACGATTAGTATGTTTACGATGAGAAGATAAATCATGTTAAAGCTGATTTTTCCAATCAATTTCTTTTCTTTCCATTTTTCCGTCTTTTCGCTTTGCTTCTCCTCTTTTTCGCTTTCGAAGGGGAACATCAAAAACAGCACGATTAAAACGATGATTACAATTATGAACATGTACATGTTTGCTTTCGATTGCATGAGTAGAGCTAAATTGCCAATCCATGGGATTTTTCCCAGAACTTTTCCGACAAGTAAGGATGCAGGCCAAGGAGAAAATTGGTCTCTTTCTCCTGGAACATTGTCTCCTTTTGTGTAGATGACATAGCCACTGCTAGTGTTTTCTATTCTGACAGCTCTGTGAACAATAAGCTCTTCAGGGTTAGATTTATTTCTGAAGACGACGATGTCTCCGTCAAGGTAATTGGCGTGGATTTGGTCTGGCGGTACGCCTTGGACTATTATTAAGTCGCCTACTTTTAGCGTTGGCAGCATGCTTGTGGAGGCTACTGCCAATGCGGGGTGTTCAGTGTTAAGCGCAAACTGTACGCCATACCATAACCCGAATACTATGCTTAAAATTAAGAGAATTGTTACAGCAGTTTGAAAATATTCGTTTTTCCACAGTTTCTTGAATGCTGCTACTGCCAATTTCGCGCCTTCTTTGGATTAAGAGTTCTTGTTGTTTTAGGCTTCTATGCTTTAAAACTTACCGCTTTTTAAGAATTGAAAAATAGGGGGAGGAGAGGATGAGTTTAAAGCGCCAGCGAGTGGAGTTTAAACTTTCTTCTTGCTTAGTACTTCTCGGAATGGTTTCTTGCATTTCGGGCAGTCGAAAAGTCCGATTTCCAACTGCATTCTCTTTCCTGATTTGTCTGGTCGTCCAGCCATTGTCCACTTCTTCTTTGGCGATGAAACTACGGTTCCGCATTTTGGACATTTAGCCATTTAATTTCCTCCAATATTCTCAGTATCCATGGTTTCATATGATGGTAGATAAAAAACTTTCCATTGTTTTCGGATAGAAAAGCGCCAATTGGACATCATATTTATACATTTTTATTGTAAAAGCATGGTGATGTATCTGCAAAGACTTTTAAATTAAAACCTAAAAATGCATACGTGAGCGGTTGGAATCGTTTATGGAAGAGGATTTGGCACTGTTTGCTGTTGGTTATGCGGCTAAACTGGGCGCGGATTACGTGGATGTGAGGCTTGAAGACCATTATAACGAGCTTATAACCGTTGCTGATGGCAAAGTTCAACGTGGAATAATCAATCGGAAGCGTGGAATGGGCGTTAGAACGTTGGTTGATGGCGCATGGGGTTTCCAATCCACGACAGATTTAACTAAAAAAGGCATAAGGCAAGCGGCGGAGATTGCATTCAAAATAGCAAAAGCATCAAGCCGACATGTCCATGCACCAGTCAAGCTTGCGCCTACAAAAGCGTATAAGGCTTCTTACAAGATTAAGGTGAAAGTTGACTTGGAAGATGTAGCCTTCGAGGACAAGCTGAAAGAAATTATGGCTTGGGAGAAAAAGCTGCACACTTCTAAAAAGATTGTTCGTGGGACGGTTGACTACACGGGAATAAAAATTGGCAAGGTTTTCGTGAATAGTGAAGGTGCGAATATTCGCTTTTCTAACTCTGTAACGTGGGCTGGGTTGAAGGCTGACGCTAAGAAGGGAGTTGTGACGCAGTTTTATGAGAAAATGGTTGGGCATTCTGGTGGCTACGAGATATTTCAGAAGAATGACATGGAAGAAATAAGTGCAGAGACTGGACAGAAAGCGGAGAGTCTGTTAGAAGCTAAGGCAGTCAAGACGGAGAAGGATGCGGTGGTTGTTCTCGACAGCAATTATGTTGCTTTGCTTACACATGAAATTGTTGGACACCCAAGCGAAGCAGACAGAGTTCTTGGACGAGAGGCTGCTTGGGCTGGGACAACATGGTGGGCTGGCAGGATTGGCGAGAAGATAGGCTCAGACTATTTCACGGCATATGATGACCCTACAGTTGCGGGCACTTTGGGGTATTTCTTGTATGATGATGAAGGCGTGAAAGCCAAGCGGAAAGTGCTCATTGAAAAGGGCGTTTTGAAAGGGCACATGCACAGTCGCGAGACTGCTGCCATTTTTGGTGTTGAGCCGAATGCTGGGATGCGTGCGATAACGTTTGAGTATATTCCGTTAATTCGTATGTCGAACACTTTTTTGGGTGAGGGCGACTGGAAAAGAGAGGAATTAATTGAGGAAACGAAACATGGATATTTAGTATCGTGCATGCGGCATCCTTCGATAGATGATAAGCGGTATAACTGGACGATTAGTGCTCAAGAGGCTTATGAAATAAAGAACGGGGAGTTAACGACACATTTGCGGGATGTAGCCTTAACTTCTACTGCGCCTAAATTCTTCCAAAGCATAAACGCTGTTAGTGAGAAAATCGAGCTTGTGCCGTTGCCCGGATGCGGTAAAGGCGACCCCATGCAGTCATTGTACGTGGGAAACGGTGGTCCATACCTTCGTGGCGTAGCCACGTTTTTGGGGGTGCAATAAGTATGAGTTCTGCGTTGGCAAATTTGAGGGAAGCTGGAGAAACTGTTTTGAGGATTGCTGAGAAACGAGGAGTAAGCGAAGCGGAGGCTTTTCTTGTTTCGAATAAGGTGTTAACGGTTAGGCTTGTGAACAACGCGGTTTTTGAATCTAAGGGTGTGCATGATGTTGGTGTTGGTTTACGCGTTCTCAAAGGCAGCATGCTAGGGTTCAGTTCAACAGCAGACTTATCAAAAGGGTCTCTGGAGAAACTTGTTGACGCGGCTGTGGCTACCGCGAAAGCCAGAAAATTACCGTTCAAATACTCTTTTCCGAAGCCGGACAAAGTTCCGAAGGTTTCTGGAGTTTATGATAAGCGTTTGGCTGAGCTTCCGTCTGAGAAGGCTGTTGACGTTGCTTATGAGATGGTGGAAGCGTCTCTTGGGTATGACAAGAAGGTTGTGGACAACGCGGGCGTGCTGAACATTGTGGATTATGAAACACTTATCTTGAACACGCATGGTGTTTCTACGGAAAACTGTGGAACATTCTTCGAAGCAAGTCTTAGTGCTACGGCTAAAAGTGGCAAGGAGGTTTCTGAAGGCTCTGATGCGACTGCTGGACGAATCCTAAAAGAGCTTAAGCCAGAGAGCGTCGGTGAGAAAGCGGCGGAGATGGCTGTTTCCGGATTGAAAACGCATAAGTTGAAGGCGGACACTTATACGGTGATTTTGGATTATGAGCCAACCCACGCAATAATTGGCTATCTTTCTATGCTGGTTAGCCCTTTGTTTGCGAAGCTTTTTTCTCCGCTTTTGCTGGACAAGGTAGGCAAGAAAGTTGCAAGTTCACAAGTGTCTTTGGTTGATGACCCTTTGATGCCGAACGGTGTAGGCTCTGCGCCGGTGGATGATGAAGGGACGCCGTCAAAAAAGAACGTCATAATTGATAAGGGTGTTTTGAAAACTTTTGTTTACGATAGCTTTTATGGAGCTATGAAGAAGAAGAGAACAACTGCAAGTGCTGTTAGGGCGTCGTTGGCTGTTGGCGTTAGCAGTTTTCCCGGCAAGAACTACAATTGCGAAAATGTTCCAGTGCCTAGAAATGCGTATTTTGAAGCTGGAAAATGGAAGCGGGAAGAGATATTGGAAGAAACGAAAAACGGCTTGCTTGTTCAACGGTTTCATTACACACGATTGACGAATCCGACGCGCGGCGATTTCACAAGCATCTTGCGAATGGGCTTGTTCGCTGTCAAGAACGGTGAAATAGTTAGCGCTGTTGCTAAGTCAAGGCTTTTGGATAACTTGTTGAATATGCTGGTGAATGTTGATGCGGTTTCGGATAAGCTAATAGTTGCGGGAAGTTGGGGAGACTACACTCACACGCCAGTAATCCGCACAAAGGCGCATGTTACACCAATTGACTAAATCTTTCCATTTTTCTTTTTATTGCTCTAAGTTTTTGCTGTACCAGGTGTAGGTTTGGGCTTCTTTGAAGCCGAGTTTTTTGATAAAGCGTATTCCCGCTGGGTTGTTGCTTTCCACGTCAACCATTATGATGCGTGCACCTTTATCCTTAAAGCGTTTCTCTAGTTCTCTGTAGAGTCTTCTTCCTACACCGGTTTTTTGGAAGCGTTTTTGCACGCCAGCCCAAACGAAATAGCCATACGTCCATGGACTGAAGGGACGTTTCAAAATTGTTCCCAAGGCAAAGCCGACTATCTTGTTTGTTTTTGTTTGCTCGGCGACTAGGCAGAGTTCTGGTTCGCTGTTGAAAAGTGACAGCAACTCGTCCGTGTTCCATGTTCTGTAAGTATATTGCAGGCTTGACGGAGTGAAAGTTTTCTCGCCCAAATGCCAGACCTTGGAAAGGTCCTCCAGAACCATCTGACGAATCTCGATCTGAATTTTTCTCTTCTTAACATGTCTAGCCCATCTTTTCACTTTTTTAGTCAACTGTATCTCTCATTTTTACCTAAAAATAAAGATAATATAAACCATTTGGACACATAAATAATTCGCAAAATAGATGATTACACCTAATTGAAACCTAATCTATCAACGCTAACAAAGGTGGATATTTCATTTTCGTCTATTCTATCTTTTTTCTTTTAATTTCAGATTCATGGTAGAGCCTTGTGAAACAAAGTTTCTGCAAGAATTTTATAGAAGAAAATTCTATAAGAAAACTCGTTTGAAAGGGGGGAACATGTTGCGGAAGAGAAATCTCTTAGTTGCAGGTATCGATGTCGTCATGAAACTAGCTAAACTAGGCTTGGACTCAAAAATATGTCATAAATGTGGGAGAGTACATCTTACAGCCACGAATGAAAAGACTCTGTGCAACGATTACTAAGGATAATAGAAAAATATTCACAATAGACCTTAACATCAAAATGCGAAAAACGCCAATTGTTCTAACCAGTATATCTTTCAATTTTTAACCTTTAGTCGCTATTCTATAATAGCGAGTATTCTTGGTTGAACCTATTTATAAGGGGGGCTATAATTTGCGCAAGCCTAAAAGAGTTCATCAACACCTACCCAGACAAACCAATACCGCCAATTAACCACTGCAAAACACTTTTACCTATCACTTTATGCTATTCTCTATCAGCATCGAGGCACAATCTCCATTGAAAGACCCTCCCAAAAACGCTTTTGACCTACTTGTCAAGCCCGTTCGAAGGCTCGTTGAGCAGAGAGGATTCTCTAAACCAACAGAACCTCAGGAAAAGACAATTCCAAAAATCCTCGAAGGCAAGAATGTCCTGCTCATTTCGCCTACAGCCACAGGCAAAACCGAAGCCGCCTTTCTGCCGGTTTTAAGCATGCTTCTCCAAGGACAGCAGGGTACTCCAGGCATCAAAGTGTTGTATATAACGCCTTTACGCGCCTTGAACCGTGACATGCTTGAAAGGCTTGAGTGGTGGTGCAATAATCTCGACATAAAACTCGCCGTCAGACATGGTGACACAGAAACCAAAGAACGCACACGCCAACGCATGAGCCCCCCAGACATGCTCATAACCACCCCAGAAACACTACAGGCAATACTCATCGGCTGGATAATGCGCCAACACCTACAAAGCGTAAAATGGGTAATCATCGACGAAGTCCACGAAATGGCAGACAGCAAACGCGGAAGCCAACTAGCCTTAGCCCTAGAACGCCTACGCACAATGATAGGCAAAGACTTTCAAATAATAGGCTTATCTGCAACAATCGGCAGCCCAGAAAAAGTCGCCCAGTTCCTCGTTGGAAACCACAGACCAGTCGAAATCGTCCGCGTTCCAGTCGCAAGAATGATGCACCTAAAAACCGTCTATCCTAAACCAGAAGAAGACGACGCCAAACTCGCCGACCAGCTTTATACACACCCAGAAGTCGCCGCTCGCTTGCGCATAATCCGCGACTACATAAGCAAACACAAATCTGTGCTCCTATTCACAAACACACGCGCCATATCCGAAGTATTAGCAAGCAGATTCAAAGTCTGGGACATAGATTTCCCCGTATCAATACACCACGGCTCCTTGGCAAAACCATCACGCATAGCCGCCGAAAGAGGACTAAAAAACGGCGAACTAAAAGGCTTAGTGTGCACAAGCAGCCTAGAACTAGGCATAGACGTTGGCAGAATAGACCTCGTCATCCAATACATGAGCCCAAGACAAGTAACCCGCCTAATCCAACGCGTCGGCAGAAGCGGACACAGAATAGGCAAAATAGCCCAAGGAATAATTGTCGCCATGGACTCCGACGACACACTTGAAGCCTTAGCCATCGCCAAAAAAGCCCTAAAAGAAGACTTGGAACCCGTTGAAATTCCACCTAAACCCTACGATGTCCTAGCACACCAAATCGCAGGATTGCTGCTCAAAAACAGAAGACTCGAATTCAACGAAATACTTGAAATGTTCAAAAACGCCTACCCATACGAAAACCTAACAATAGACGACATAGAAAAAATCCTACGCTACATGCATCAACGCTTCCCACGCTTGGCATGGGTGTCCTTCGAAGACAAAGTCGTCCTAAAACCACGCAGAACAAAAGCGCTCTTCGAATATTACTTTGAAAACCTTTCCATGATACCGGAAGAAAAACAGTTCCTCGTAGTAGACGAATCAAGCGACGCAGCAATAGGCGTATTAGACGAAGCCTTCATGGCGGAATATGGCAAACCAGGAATAAAATTCATAATCCGGGGGACACCATGGCGAATCCAACATGTTTCCGAAGAAAAAGTCCACGTAAAACCAGTCGACGACCCAACAGGCGCAATTCCAAGCTGGATAGGAGAAGAAATCCCAGTTCCATTCGAAGTATCGCAAGAAGTAGGCAAGATTCGCGGTTTTGTTGAAAAACAACTGCGGAAAGGTGCATCCTCAGACGATATTGCTGCAAAACTAAGCGAAGAGTATCCTGCAGACAAGGACACGATTCTGCGTGCAATAACTGAAACAATAGAACAAGTCTCCGCAAGATTGCCAGTGCCAACAGACAATCGAATAACTGTCGAAGACTGGGAAGAATTCGTTATAATCCACGCTAACTTCGGCTCACTTACGAACAGAGCCCTTGCACAGCTACTCGGGCAGCTGCTTTCCGAAAAAATCGGCTACAGCATTGTAGTCCAACATGACCCCTACCGTATATTCATCCAGACCATGGGCGCCACAAACGCAAACCAAACAATCGAACTGTTCAACGAAATACGCGCCATGCCAGACCAAACAATAAGAGACACCCTAACACGTGCAACCGTCAAAACCGGGCTCTTCAAACGCAGAATGATTCATGTGGCAAGACGCTTCGGAGCACTCAAAAAATGGGCAGACTTCAGCAGCGTAAGCCTACAACGCCTAATAAAAAGCTTCGAAGACACACCAATCTACGAAGAAGCCCTCAAAGAAGTGTTCACAAAAGACTTAGACTTAGAAAAATTACTCCTTGTTTTAAGAAAAATCCGTGAAGGCGAAATCCAACTGCATAAGGTCGAAACAAGCGGAAATGCGACACCAATAGCACGTGTCGGCATTGAACGCGTAAGCATGAAAACCGACTTGATTCCGCCCGAAAGAATGCGCGCCGTTCTAATAGAATCCACAAAAGCACGGCTACTAAACGAAACGTGCAATTTCATATGCACAAACTGCTGGAACTACATGGAAATGATACGCGCTAAAGACTTGCCAGACAAGCCCAAATGTCCAAGATGCGGCTCAACAGCCATAGGCTTACTGAAAGTGGAAGAAGAAAAGGCTATGCCGCTCATCGAAAAGAAAGGCGAGAAGCTAACGAAAAGCGAAGAAAGACTGCATAAACAAGCAACGCACACAGCACAGTTAATAACCAAATATGGAAAAGCTGCAGCTGTAGCCCTGTGTGCCCGAAAGGTTCAGCCCTCAGACATTAAAGAAGTTCTCGAAGAAGAACCTAAACTCAATGATAGATTCTACGAGCTTGTGCTGGAAGCCGAACGCAAAGCCCTGAGCAAAAGGTTCTGGTAACAGCCCAAGGCATACAACAACTTTTAAATGAAGGCTTATCCTATTTTGCCTAAGCATCATCTGCTTGTTGATTAGGGAGATTAAAAGTTTGGAAATAAGTCGAAAAAAACTCCGAGAAGAAGTTCTTGAAAGAATCAAATATGTTAAAACATGTGTCTTAGCCAGAGAACTATGCCTTCTAGTTCGCACAAACAGGGCAGTGCTGGAACCTAGAGACGTGCAGGAAATCTGCTCTTACATATCCAGCCTATGCAAAGAAGAAGGATGCGAAGAACAAAGCGAACTATGCCGCAAAGCAGCAGAAGCTGTTAACTCCAAAGACGAAGCAAAATACCTTGAATTATGCGCGCAAAGCTGCATGAAATGTGGAGAAGCCAGAAGACCACAGCCCAAAAAAGCCACATATGTCGCTTAAACAGCGCAAAAGCCTTTAAAAGCACAAAGTGTAGGTTACAATTGAGTTTGAACGGAGGCTAATAGACTGTTCATCGCACCTTACGTTCCAAGTCCGCCACAAGTAATCCGCCAAATGCTCATCTTAGCTGAACTAAAACCAGGTGAAGTCTTCTTCGATTTGGGCGCTGGAGACGGCAGAACAGTTATTATGGCTGCAAAAGATTTCGGCGCAAGAGCTGTCGGTGTTGAGTTACGAGAAGACTTGGTTAAGAAAGCGCTTAGCTCCATCTACGAGCAAGGACTGCAAGATAGAGTAACAATAGTGAATGGCGACATGTTCAATGTAGACCTAACCTCGGCTGACGTTGTCTTTCTCTATCTAACAACGAGTGCTAATGAGAAAGTTAAACCAAAACTGGAAGCTGAACTCAAAAAAGGAGTTCGTGTGATTTCTCATGATTATGAGATTGTCGGCTGGAAACCCGTCAAAGTTTTAAATTTCTGCGAAAACCAAACGTTAGGATATCCATCACACACTATTTATTTGTACAAGAAAATTTAGTCTTATATTCTTTAGTGATAGGCATGCCACTTGCCGCTTTTAAGACTTCTTTCAGAATCACTTGGGCAGACACCGACGCCGCTCAAGTCGTGCATTATTCAAACTATTTCAGATTTTTTGAGAGAGCTGAAGAAGAATTTTACAGACATTTAGGCTTCAGTTTCACCGACATCAACAAGATGGGAATTTGGCTTCCGAGAGTTGAATCTTTCTGCCAATTTAAAAAACCAGCAAGATTCGGCGACTTAATCGAAGTGGAATTGACAATTGGAGAGTTGAAGGAAAAATCCATAAAATACGAGTTTAAAATTTTCAACAAAGAGTCAGCGGTTTTGCTGGCTAATGGATATGTGGTGATCGTGGCAGCCGATAAGCATATGGAAAGAGCCGTGCAAATTCCAAAAGAAATCGTTGAAAAACTGAAGCCTTTCTGCAAATAAATTTTTAAGAAAAAGTTTTCTTTAAAATTTTTAGCGAAACCGAAATGTTGTTTATTCCATGGCGGTACATAGCTGACTGGAAATGCAACTCTTGCGGAATATGTTGCAGAGCCTACAGTGTAGTTCTAAAATTTCCAGAATGGCTGAGAATAGTCAAGAATTACGGTGTTGAAGCGACAGTTTCAGGCTTGGATAAGCTGTTCCTAAAAAGGAAAAGTGACGGTTCTTGCATCTTTCTGTATAACCTGTCAGGAATGTATTTATGCGGTTTGCAGCACATGAAACCTAAAGCATGCAAACTTTGGCCTTTCAAAATATTTGGCGAACCACAGTATGGGTATGCGAGTGATGCTGTTTATAGTTATGGTGAAAATCAGCTTTTTGTATATGCTGATTCTACATGTAGTGGTTTGAGATATGGAAAGCCAACATTAGAATTTTCTGAGTGCACGTTGAAAGAGTTTGTAGAAATCGCTTTGGGAGTACGCAACAACCAGTTCAAAACCACCGCGGATTTAAGTTTTGCAAGAACAAAATTTCATTCCAAACTGCTCAGTCTATTCTAAAGAGTTTTATTAAAGCGTCTTCCTTGACATTAGAAATAATAAAAAGGGAACTTGTATTAATCCTGTTTTCTCCTTGTTGCTGGTTTTTCTTCTTCTAATTCTCTTACTCGTGTTTCGATGAACTCTTTGACTTTTTCTTGGCTGTACTCTTTCTCTTCTTGCTGTTTCCGCCACTGTTCCTTAATTACTGCTATGACTTTTTTCAAGTCAAAAGGTTTCACTATGTAGGCGTGTGCGCCTTTGTTGAGAGCTTCGACAGCGTTTTGCAAGGATGGATAACCTGTAACCATTATCTTTCGCATTTTTGGTGTTGTGTCTTTCAGTTTTGTTAGAAGTTCTGTTCCTTCCATGTCCGGGAGTCTTATGTCTATAAGAGCCAAATTATAGAATTTTTCGTTCGATTTTTTGATTGCTGTTTTCCCGTTTTCCGCCGTATCTACAGCGAATCCTTCGTCTTCCAGAATTGCCACTAAGACTTTCCTGATGCTTTCGTCGTCGTCAATGACAAGGATTCTGGCACGCTTATCCATGTATTTTCACCTCCTTCTTTTTTTGTTTCGGGTTTTATGGGAAGCGTTAGTATGAAAGTCGTGCCTTCGCCCACTGCACTTTCGACTGTGATTTTTCCGCCATGAGCTTCAATAATTCGTTTGCATATGGGCAAGCCCAATCCCATTCCCTTGGCTTTTGTTGTGAAAAACGGTGTGAAGATTTTCTCCATGGTTTCTTTCGTCATTCCTATTCCAGTGTCTTTGAAAATGAATTCTACAGCATCCTTTGTTTTGCGGCTTGTTATTGTGAGTTTGCCGCCGTTTGGCATGGCATCAATTGCGTTAATAACTAAGTTGTGGAATACCCTAGCCATTTTCTCTATGTCAATTCTTATTTTAGGCTCCTTGCGTGTTCGATTTATTATTTGGATGTTTTTTGGAACTTTAATCAAATGAAGAGTTTCTGTTATGATAGTTTTCGGGTTCGTTTCAGTTAATTCCAAGTGCACTTCTCGTGAGTATTCCAGTAGGTCTGTTATGATTTTATTCGCGTATTCTATGTCTGCTTCGATTAATTCAAGCATTTCTCTTGTTTTCTCATCCATTTTTGAATACAATTTTGTTTTCAAGTAATATGTAGCGCCCTTTATGCCTGTCAACGGATTACGCAAGTCATGGCCAACCATGGCTGCTACTTCTCCGATGGCTGCAAGTCTTTCAGACTTTATTAGTTTCTCTTGCGCTTCTTTCAACTGCCTAGTTCTTTGTTCAACAAGCGCCTCAAGATGCTGAGAATACTCTTCCAGTTTTTTCTGCATCTGCTTTCGTTCTGTAATATCTCTAGCTATGCCCAAAATTTCGATTCTTTGTCCAATTTTTATTGGAATGGTTGAAATTTCAACAAAAACTCTACTTCCATCTTTTCTCATGAGCTCAAACTCGTCCGGTCCAGTTCTTTGTCCGCTTAGGTTCTTTTGAACAGCTTCAATAGCCTTTGGTACGTATTTTTCTGGAAGAAGCCCAGCTTCCAGTATACTCTTTCCAATTAGTTCTTCTTTCTCGTAACCCGTCAAAATTTCTGCTTGTCTGTTTCCCTCAAGAATTTTTCCATTTAGGTCGTTAATGTAAATTGCATCTGGAGCATATTCTATCAATGACCTTAGCCTTTCTTCAGATTCTCGCAGTCTCTCCTCCATTTTCTTGCGTTCCGTGATGTCTCTGAAGACTGCTTGGATGCCCGTTACCTTACCGTTCATGATTATGGGAGCGGCGTTAATTTCCACAGTAGCTATGGTTCCATCTTTTCTAGGGAGTCCTAGCTGCAGCCCCTCAAGGCTTTTGCCTTGCATCAAATCTGTGAACAACTGTGACGCATTGGAAAGCGTGTCTGGAGAGAAATATTCTAGGAAGGACTTTCCAACGACTTCGTTTTGGGGATAACCCAGAACCTTTCCTACTGAAGGAGAAGCATACGTAATGTTTCCTTCAAGGTTAACAATGGCTATTGCGTCAAAGCTTCTTTCTGCCATTCCTCTGAATTTTTCCTCAGATTCCCGCAATTTTTCCTCCATTTTCTTACGTTCTGTCACATCCATAATAATTGCAAGAGTCCCTGCAAAGTTTTCATCCGCATCCCAGAATGGTGACGCAGACACTTGAACAATGCGCGGGTCACCATTCTTACAGTACAACTTAATTTCGTATCGGCTTGTGACTCCCTTCTTTCTAGCCTCTGTTTCTTTCCTAATTTTTTCAAAACCTTCCTTGTCGACGAGTTTACGTAGATTTGCGCCGAGAAGCTCTTCTTTTTCATAACCTAGCATGCCAGCAAAAGCTTTGTTCACAAAAGATAGGTTATCATTGGAATCAACAATGGTTATTCCTTCCATTGCCGTTTCTAAAAACATTTCCAGTTTTCTGTTAGTTTCCTTTAGCTTTTTCTCCATCATCTTAAGTTCAGTGATATCCACAACAATCGCTTGAAAACCAACCGTTCTTCCATTAACTATGAACCTTGAGGGTTTACTCCAAAGATTAAGAACGCTGCCATCTCTTCTCACAGAACGAAACTCTAACTGTCTAGGCTCCCTTCGCAGCATGATAATGCGCAAAAATAGGCGCATTACTTTTCCTCGGTCTGCAGGATGTATAAAATTCTTGAATGGCTGATTTAGCAATTCGGAAACGGAATAGCCTAACAAATCAGCCAACGCTTTATTTACATATTTCAGCCTTCCCCTTAAATCGGAAATAGCGATGCCTACAAATGCATTTTCGACCAAGCTGCGAAATACTTGTTCAGATTTGAAGAGAATTTTGTCCGAATCGTCATCTTTTGCACCATTGTATCGTACGGTCATTAGGTTAGCTTCCATGGTAAAGGCTATTCTATTAATTAGGTTTCTTTAACGGCTACATTTAACTTGTATGAAGGTGAAGTCTGAATTATTAGTAATAATGTATAACTGGAATCCGACTCAGACTTCACATGTTTCTTTTAAGAGAAAAACTTCATTAAAACAAGTTAAGTTATAAACCAGAAGTTAGAAGTCTAAATTTCTAACAGATGCAATTGGGATTAGTCTATGGCGAAACCTAAAATCGGACTGTCTGCGCTTTGCTGGTTAAGTGAACCTTTCAAAAAGATGATTAAACATATTACAAGTTTAGAAACAGCCTACGTAGAGATTGTTGACGACGGATTTCATACGCTGAACAAACAACGAATTTCAACTCTTAAAAACATTGCAGCATCCTATAACTTACAATATTCTGTGCATGCACCCTTCGCAGACATAAACATTGCTTCACCATCAAAACCAATACTGAAAGCTATGTGCAGAAGACTAGAAGACTCGATTGCCTACGCACATGATTTGAACGCTTACGTGTGGGTTTTTCATCCTGGATTAAAGACGGGTATTAGCATGTTTTATCCGAACATGGATTGGCGTCAAAATGTTGAAACTGCACGTTTACTTTTTAAAGTTGCAAACGATTATGGCGTAAGAATCGCCATAGAAAACGTGCCAGAACCTTATCCATTCCTAATGAAAAGTGTGGAGCACTTCGTCAAGTTTTATGAAGAAATCAACGAAGACATAGGCTTAGCCTTAGATGTTGGACACGCTAACATTAATGGTCAGATAGAAAGTTTCATGGAAACCTTCTTAAGCAAAATTGTACATGTTCACGCGCATGATAATGATGGAAAAAGCGACCAACATTTAGGCATAGGTTATGGAACTGTCAACTGGGAAAACTTTGCAAAAGCATTAAGAAGAACATCTTATGACAAAGTTATCGTAATCGAATCTGTTATGCATGTTAATGAAAGCGTGCAAAAATTAAAACAGTTACTTGCGTAATTTCAACTTGTTTCCTTCAACGGAATCTCTATCTTCATAAAATCTTCCGCCACCTGCGTATTTTTGAAAAATTTCCGTGCTTCTCCAAGAAGTTTGCTTGTATCTTCATACCTTGCACTGATGTGGGTGAGAATCAGCTGTTTTGCTTTTGCTTTCTTGGCGTTTTTAGCAGCTTGACTTGGTGTTGAATGCCCATCCTCTTCTGCTCTCTCAGCCAAATCATCATCCAAAGTAGCATCGTGAATAAGTAGGTCTGCACCAGCCGCAAACTTCACAAAGCCTTTAAACGGTCTGGTGTCGCCTGTGTAAACGATTTTTCTTCCAGGTCTAGGCATTCCAGTAACTTCTTCTGGCTTTACTACCTTTCCGTTTGGCAATCTGATTTTGTGTCCATGTTGCAGTTTAGACCACAGTGGTCCTTCTGAAACACCTAACGCCTTAGCTTTTTCTGGAAAAAATCTTCCAGGACGAGGTTTTTCCGCGAAAGCATAGGCTAAACTTGGGATTACATGATTTGCCCACTCTGTCTGAACGACATATTCGTTCTCTTCGCATACAACACCTGCCTCGTATATTTCGTGAACTTCAACTGGAAACGTCAAAACAAACTGAACCGTTTCCCTAATGTTCTCTAAAAAACGCTTGATTCCTGGTGGTCCGTAAATGTCAAGTTTCTTTTCTCTGTCAAGCAATGCCATAGTCTGTAGAAGCCCCGGCAAGCCGAGAACATGGTCGCCGTGCATGTGCGTTACGAAAATTTTCATTTTTTTATGGAAGCCCACCTTAGCCTTTACCATTTGCCTTTGCACACCTTCGCCGCAGTCAAACATTATTTGTTCGCCTTTGCGTTGGATAAGCACAGCGGGTAAGCTTCTTTTGGGTGTTGGAACGCTTCCAGCTGTGCCTAGGAAAACAACATACAAACTCATGCGTCTACACCTTTTCGAATACTGCTATTTCTCTTGTTAGGCTTCTGTGAACATAAACGAAGTGGGATTCTAAATGTTTATAGCCTAAAGTCTCACCAGTTTTCTTGATGTTTAATGTTTTTGGTGCAGCCATGCAAACTCGCTGTCCTTTGCCAAGCATATCTTTAACAGCCGCCAACACTTCCTCAACTATTTGCCCAGTGGACCGCTTAAGGGTTGTTGAAGACCTTCCGTAAGGCGGGTCAGTTACAACGTAGTCAACCTTTGTTAAGGGGGGGTTGCGTGCATCTGCAAGGATGACTCCTTCGGACTCTATATTAAAATAATCGAGGTTTCTGAGTGTTCCTTTCACCATGCGTCTTTGAATATCTAAACCAATAGTGCGACATCCAATGAGGGTGGCTTCAGTGAGCGTGCTTCCGGTTCCGCAAAAAGGGTCCAAAACGAGCTCTCCAGCCTTTGGTCTGGCCAAATTTACCATACATCTTGTAAGTTTTGCCAGCATGGCTGATGGGTGGAAGAATGGTTTTTTCTTTGGGCGTCTTTCCACGAACGGTTTTGGCGGAATCTCAGCAAGCAGCATGCCGAAAATGAACTTTTCTTCGGTTAAGAATCCCGTGAAGGTTTTATTTGGATTTTTAAGGTTCACTTTTGTCTTTTCTTTTTTGTTGAGTATGAGCTCGCCGAGTTTTCTTTCAAGAAACATACTGTCAATGTTTGGAGCATAGTCTTTTACGTGATGCACGCGAACAACGAAGGTTTCTTCATTCGCCAGAACATCTTTCAGATTTACGACGCGCATATTCTTCAATATCTCATTTGTTTCAGCCTTGCAAGTGAATAGTTCCAGTCCGCAAAGTCTCGTGAAAGCTGCTCTACGCTTCACGGTTTCAACACATTTTAAATCTACGTCAAGCCTTAGAATTTGGTCGAGCTTCTCCAAAGTTTTGAAAACGTAGCCTTCCGTTTCAAGTATAGCCTTTAACTCGGAAACTGGCAGAGTTTCATGTTCGCCGGAGAGCAGAAAGAAAAGTTTAGCCACTTTGGCGTTCCTTCAATTGTTTGGCTATTAAGGGCGCAAGAGAAACCTTGCTAACTTGGCTTGGAACGCTGTCTGTGCCTATTATCTCTTCAACTCCTGCATCAAGTATTCGCTTTTCTGCATCGCCTATCAAAAGTGGATGAGCACAAGCGGCAAACACTTTTTCGGCTCCAAGCTCTTTCAGAATTTTTGCAGCTGCAATTATTGTGCCGCCAGTGCTGATTATGTCGTCGAAGATTATCACGGTTTTTCCTTTAACGTTGAATGTTTTCTTTTCTACGCTAATCTGCCCAGTGTAGCGGTCTCTGTGCTTCTCTAAGTAGCCGCATTCTCCGCCAAGAACATTTTTGGCTTCTTCAGCAATGTATATTGCACCCATATCAGGAGCCAGCGCAAAAGCTTCCGCGAAACCTTTCCGTTTGAAATAGTCCGCCAGTAACGGAATGGCTGAAACGTTTTTTGCTGGAAAAGGGAATCTACTTAGCACTTTTTCTTGATGCACGTTCACTGTTATTAAACTGTCAATTCCTACAGCCTTAAGCATCTGCGCGACGGCTTCTATGCTTATGGCTTCGCCTTGAAGGAATATCTTGTCTTGGCGTGCGTAAGCAAGATAGGGAACGACAGCGATTACTTTTTTTGCGCCATGGCGCTTAGCTGCGTCAGCAATAAGTGCTAACTGTATTAGGCGCGTGTCTTGAGGTGGGCTTGTGGTTTGTATTATGGCTACGTCTTCGTTTTTCACCGAGTCTTCTAATCTTACGTAGGATTCGCCGTCTGGATAGGTTTTAAAAGTCAGCGGAACCGTTTCCGCGCCCAAAAGCTCAGCTATCTTTTCGCCTAATTCTCTCGATGCTGGACCCTGTATTATCTTCATTTTATTCGCCGTGTTTAAGAGTGCGGTTATCTTGACTTTTTAGATTTTCCCAGTTGCCTTATACTGTTCGATAAGTTCTTTTGCTCTGTCCATGCGAATCTTGCGTTCCGCAACCATTTTTTCAGCTACTAAATCAATCAATTCGCCTGTCGCGCCGGCTGCTACTGCTATGTTTCTTGCGTGAAGTGACATGTGCCCGCGTTGTATGCCTTCGTGAGCCAGTGCGCGTAGTGCACCTAGATTTTGTGCCAAACCAACAGCCGCTAAGACTTCGGCGAACTCGTTTGCAGTTTTTACGCCTAAGATTTTTATTGCTATTTTCGCGATTGGGTGGGTTCGCACTGCTCCGCCTATTAAGCCTACAGCCATTGGCAGTTCAATTGAGCCTACTAGGTCGCCGTTTTCGTTTTTCTCCCATGTTGAAAGCGTCGTGTAGTGTCCGTTTTTGGCTGCGTAGGCGTGGGCTCCAGCTTCGATGGCTCGGTGGTCGTTGCATGTTGCGATTATGACGGCTGTTATGCCGTTCATTATGCCTTTATTGTGTGTTGCGGCTCGGTAGGGGTCTGCTGCTGCAAAAGCGGAGGCGTTTACTATGCCGTCTACGACTTCTTCTCCGCCAACAGAATCTTTAGGCACTACACACGATGCTCTTGCTAAACGTTTAACTGCTAAATTAGAAATTATTCGCAGGTAAACTCGTCCGCTTGTTATGCGTTCTATCATTGGCGCAACAGCTTCAGCCATGGTGTTAACCGCATTAGCGCCCATGGCGTCGCGGCAGTCAACATGCAATTCTGTGATTAGCATTGGTCCTTGGGTTGTGTGGATTACTTTTGCTTCTAGGTCTTTTGCTCCTCCGCCGACAGAAACAAGCACAGGGTCCTGGTCGTTCGCCTTCTTTATTATTTCTTCTTTTGCTTGTAAAACTCGCATTTTAGCCGCGTATGGGTCTTTTATGCCCACAGCCTGTATTTGTCCAATCATTATTGGTGGTGTGCTGCTTGTGTGGAAGCCTCCGCCGTCGCGCGCCATTTTCGCCGCGTAACTAGCCGCGGCAACAACGGAAGGTTCTTCAATTGCCATGGGAATCAGATAGTCGCGTTTGTTTATGAGAAAGTTTACGCCGATGCCTAAAGGTATGGGAATGGCGCCGACAACGTTTTCTATCATGCGGTCAGCCAAATCCAAAGGTAGTGAACCGGCATTCTGCAATAAAGTGACTTCCTCATCCGATAAATCAGCGAACTCCTTAAGAAATTGCAAACGCTCTTTTGGGCTTAGTTTATAGAAACCCGAAATCAGAGAGGACTTATGCACGTGTATTCACCTTCAAGTTTAGTACGTCTATAAAGATTATTAATTGTTGCCTAGCTTACCTTTTAGTTTTAACAATACCAAGATTAAAAGGTAGTGAAATAAAAAAAAAAGAGGAGATACTACTCAACTTTGACTTTCAATGTCACACTGATTGATTGTCCATTAGTGGCTGTTAGTTTTGCTTTTATCTCCCATTTTACAGTCCACACTGCGTTGTTTGCCATTGATTGACCAGTAGTCTCAGTTACGTTGTCTCCGCTTGGAAGAATCTCAATTCTGTCTCCTTTCTGTGTACCACTTTCGTCGAGCAACGTTATGTAAATATAGTCAAAATTGTTACTAAACTGGCCGGTCAGAGAATAGAGACTCATATTAACAGTCTTCGTAGAGCCAGAATTGTTTGTTATGTTTACTGCTTGCTCATAAATTCGTGTTTCTCCAGGTTCAATTGCTAGTATATTGTCGAAAGTTACTTCTGTTCCCGCTGTATTTATTCCACCTGTGCTGATGGATGTTGTATTTAGTCCATTCGTGAATTTTACCCCAGCGCTTCCTATGCTTATAGGTGTTGCGTGCATGAAAAGCTCGCTATAAGTACCTGCGCTTACCGTAGCTATAAGTAATGATGCTACAAGCAGAGTTACAAATTTTAGGCTTTTCTTAATGTTTATTTTCATTTTGTTGTTTCACCTCCTTTCCTTCTTTTTCTCTCTTTCAACGTGTCTATCCATATTCTTGCGAGCACGTAGACGCTTACGCCCAAAACGAGGATGCAGGCTATCGCCAACGCTACGGCTGAGGTTATGAAAGCTGCCTCCCCCCAAGAAGGCTTAAGAGCTGCGTAAACGCTTGCGCTTGTTATTGCTGTGCCTGCACCTAGGGCTATGTACCACCATTTTGGCTTGAAGAATATGTATGTGCCTAACCCCACGACGAGAGTGTCGAAGGCAACGATTGCTATGAAGGTTGCTTCCCACGTCATGTGCGGAAGCATTATAAGCGGATGAACGGCGATGTCGGCGTAGTTGGTTACAAAGAAAGTAGTCAAGACTAGAGAGGGCAAAGTGACGGTGAACATGAAAACTTTAGCGTAATTCAACAGTTTCTTTACAATCCCAAGATAAGCGTTGACTGCGATGATGTTTGCCAAAGCCACAATCAAATACAATAGGCTGTACCAAAACCGCATGTACTCACCAAACGACAACATGAACTCTCTGCTTACGATTAACTGCCCAAACCCAGCCAAAGCCGCAACTTGATACAAGTACGGTAGATGCCATGGAAAATGACGGTCCAGTAGACACGTCAGCAAGCTTACGGCTAAGAAAAGGTCTATGCCCAGCAGTGCGAAGAACTCTGGCTGTAGTGGGGAAGGCAATTTCGGTACCGCACCCGAAAGTCTGGTTTCTTTTTATTTAAGACATATGAATTCGGAATCCAAATCCGAATTCTACAATAGAAAACGTGAAAATAGAAAATAATCTATTGTGTAGTAATGAACAATACACACAGTAAAAGTGTTGATGCGACAGGCAAGTGTGTTTGCGGGTTATTTTTTGGGCAGTGCTATTGCGGATATTCCGAAGCGTTTGTGGATTTCTTTTGCGAGGATTTCTGCGTGTCCTACGCGGTAGTTGTCTGTTATTACGAGTTTTGGTTTTGAGCGTCTAACATATTCGAGTAGTCCGTTGAAGTCTGAGTGGTCGCTTAGGGCTATGATGTATTCTTTTTCGTTGATTTCGCGGCATGGAGAATTGAACTCCCAACCGCTGACGTAAACTCTGAAGGCGTCGTGACCAACTTTGCTTCTGGAGCCAATGTGGTAGAAGGCTATGCAGGGAACGTTTTTTTCCAGCATTTCTTTTGCTTCTCGTTCTTCAGAAAGCATTAGGCGTCCAAGGCGCATGCCATGTCGTTCGCAAACTTTTGAGACGTGAAAGACTTTTTCTGGCGTGATGAAGGGCGCTTTTACGTCTGCTTTGTGTAGGATTTGCATGACTTCTTGGAGTTTGCCATGATAGCCGAAAACGTAAACCGTGCCTTGTTTTAGCCCATGTTCTATAACGGAGATGAGAAGGTTTTTGATGTCTTTGGCGAAGGAGCGTTTACACGTTGGACCTCCGTATGTAGCTTCCATTACGAGTATGTCTGCGTCCAAAATTGGGGTTCCGTCGATTCTGAAGTCGCCTGTGAAAACTGTTTTTGTTCCTTCTTTATCTTCTACGAGCACTTGTGCTGCGCCTAAGATGTGGTCGGCGCCGAAAAGCGTTATGTAGTCGTCATCGTATTGGAAGGTCTTACCATATTCGTGTGTTTCTACGTAGCCTTCCATTAAGAAGAGCGGTCCCATCATGACGTCGATTAAGTCTTTTGTTGCTTTTGTCATTAACACTTTTTCACATGTTCTTAGGCTTTGCTTCAAGCCCGTCATGTGGTCAGCGTGGGCGTGGGTGACAACTCTTAACGGTCTTGTTTTATCAAAGGCGTCGCACGCAACGTTTTTTCCTAAAAGCACAGCGCCAGTTTCTGTTATTGTAGCTTTTGTAGACAAAATTGTGCACCGGTCATGCAGTTTTCGGAGCTAACCAATCGATGAGTTCTCTCGGGTTTTCGCATTCTATTTTGACTTTTATTGGTCCTAAAGGCGACTCTGCCACTTCTTTAGAAAAAGACACATGTCCTGCAAATGCAACTTGCTTGTTTAAGCAAAAGCTTATGGTTTTTCCGCTTAGCCCTTCGAACAACACTGCTCTCGCGGCGTCGCGGATGCGTTCTCTACGGAGTAAATTATAAAGTTTAGTGAGAGCTTCCTGTCCTGTTGCTTCTGCGGTTACTATAGCCCCCTTATAAATAGGTTGAACCTTGGTTTGAATATCGCCAAAAATGTTTTCGATGGCACGTTTTACTTTTTCTTCATTTTCTGTTGGGTTGACTTCAGCTTCCACATAAACCTTTATTTTGTCCATTTTTGCTCAACTTTCCTGAGAACTTCTTTGGCTTTTCGCTTTGCAACTTCATATTTTTCTTCGTTTACTATTAAGTGTTCAGCCATCGCTATGGCTTCGCCTAATCCAACGCTTAGCTCTCGCATGTCCCTTTCATGGAAGACTTCCCAGCTGGCTGAGTCATCGCTTCTTTGTCTATGATAAAGCCTTTTGAATCTTGTTTCTGGCGATGAGTGTACGGCTATGAGTGTGAATTTTGGAAAATGCCTCCTGAATTCTTCAACTTCAGCTAAGCTACGTATGCCATCCACGAGGATTTTGTTTTCTGGTATTCTCTCTATTTTTGGAATGCATCTTTTTGCTATGACACTTTTTCCCTCTTGCTCTCGCAATTCAAGCATTACTTTGCCGACGTTTTGCGGGTTCAGCTCCAACCCTCTACTCGCTGTTTCCTCCCGCACAACATCGCCCATCACAACAATGCCATAACCACCCTCTTTTGCAGCAGAAACCACTATGGATTTTCCAGCCCCAGGCATGCCAGCTAAGCCTATAACAAGCTTGTCGTTCATTTGCAATCGTCCTTGTAGTTTAAGTCTTATTGGAATAGTACTAATCTTTTGTGTTTTGGTTTTACGATTTATATAGAATTCTGAGCATGATTTTATGTTCTAACACGCCAAGAATTGAAGTCGAAGCATGCTGCTTTGTCCATCGCCCTGAACAATAAATGCTTTGGTTGTCAATTTTTCTAGAGTTCAAACTTTTTGTACGCAAGGGTTCAAATTGTTTGTACACGCGTACAAAAGCGTAGAATTAAGTTCTATGTTTTATCGTTATTTTACTGTTAAGAAGGAGAGGGCAGAACGTGATTTTTCAACTTAAGAAGCGGGAAAGAGACAGTGTGGCCATAGTTGCGGAGGTTTTGAGGTTGGCATACGCTGGAAGGGTGAAGAAAACTAGTATATTGTATGAGGTGGGCATGAGTCATAAGATGTTGGGCAAGTATCTTAGGTTCATGATTGACGCTAAACTGTTAGAAGAAGTGCGATTCGGCGATAGAATTCGTTATCAGACATCCGAAAAGGGCAAACAGTTTCTTCAACTTTACCATGAAATGATGGCATTGCTGGTATTAGATGATGATAGACAGATGGTTTTGAGAAAGATTCAACCCCTCCTACTCAACTCTTACCCTAGTTCTTCCGTTATGTTTAAACATAATAGGTCAACATAGCATTCCTCGAATGAGACAGTCAATTACTGGGTATAGATGGAACAAATAACGTATCGAAAGCAAATACACATAAACTTTCATTGTCTTGGGCAGTCATTATCTGGCATGAAAGCATTTATGAAAGAAAAGCAACAAACATAGGCGAAGGAGAATAAATCCGTATGCCAGAAGCCATAAGAAGTTTCATAGCTTTTGACATGGACAGCGAACAAATCCTAAAGAAAATTACAGACATCCAATCTCTATTAACCAAAACTGGAGCAGACTTAAAACTTGTTGAACCTAGAAACATTCACATTACCGTTCGATTTCTTGGAAACATAACCCCGCCCATGGTGGACAAGATTTTTGAAGAAATGAAAAAGGTTCAATTTGTTCCTTTCGACGTTAAAATTTGTGGAGCCGGTGCCTTTCCAAACGTGCGTTATCCGCGGGTTTTGTGGGCTGGAATAACCGAAGGCGCTGACCAGTTGAGAAGCATTTTCAACCAGTTAGAACCTCGTTTACGCAGTTTAGGATTCGCGCGAGACCCTAAAGGCTTCAATCCTCACCTTACGATTGCTCGTGTGAAGTCTGGAAGAAACAAGGCTGAACTCGCCAAACTCCTCAACGAAACTGTTAATTATGAGTTTGGAATCGTCCGCGCTGAATGTTTAAGGCTTAAGAGAAGCGATTTGACACCGAAAGGACCAATTTACTCGACGCTTAAAGAGGTTTGTCCACAAAAATAGAGAAAGGGCATTGTTTATGCAGAGAAAGATGGCAGACGTCTGCGCAACTGTTCTGGAGCGTGTTACACCAGACCGGAAAAAACGCGCAGAAATTGAGATTTTGGCTAGAAAACTGGAGAAGAAAGTTTCTGACGTGTCAAAAGCGTTGGGCGTTGACGCCGTAGTGCGCGTGGAAGGTTCTGTTGCGAAAGACACTTGGCTCAGCGAGGAGCCAGACATAGACGTTTTCATGCGTGTTCCAACAGCAATACCTCGCAAATCGCTTGGTGAGGTCTGTTTGAAAGTAGCTAGAAAAGCCACAGAAGGCGCAGAACAAATTGAAAGGTTTGCTGAGCACCCATACCTTGAGGCGATAATTAATGGTGTCAAAGTGAATATTGTGCCTTGCTACAATGTTAAGCGTGGAGAATGGTTAAGCGCCACAGACCGAACACCCTACCACACAGACTATGTTAAAAAGCATTTGAAGGCGTCGATGCATGCTGAAGTACGCTTACTGAAAAAGTTTATGACGGGAATAGGTGTTTATGGCGCTGAAATAAAAGTCGGCGGGTTCAGCGGTTACTTGTGCGAACTTCTAATTTTGCATTACAAATCCTTTGTAGAGACGCTGAAAGCCTTCGCTAAATATAAGCAAAGAAAAGTAATAGACATGGAAGGCTATTACAGAGAAAGAGAAAACGAACTGCAACTGTTGTTCATAGAATCATTAGTAATCATCGACCCAGTAGATAAGGGAAGAAACGTGGCTTCAGCAGTGCAACCGCAGAAACTCTACACTTTCATAGCCGCTGCACGGGCTTTCCTAGAAAATCCCCGCTTAGCCTTCTTTTATCCACCAAAAACAACTATCTTAACGGTGAAAGAACTGAAACGGGAATTACAGCAGCGGGGCTCCGCCATTGTTGCCGTAACTTTTGGAAACGTTAACGCTGTTCCAGACGTTTTATGGGGACAACTCTACAAGTCTCAACGTTCTCTCCACAAACTTATCGAATTAAGCGATTTTAAAATTTTAAGAGACACAACGTGGAGCGATGAAAAAAACCTCAATGTTTTCCTCTTCGAACTTGAAAGCTACCACATCACACCAGTCAAGAAACATCTCGGGCCTCCTTTAGAAAGAGAGCGTGAATGCAAAGATTTCTTGGAAAAATACATACACAATGCTGATGTTGTTTCTGGACCATACATTGCTGATGGACGATTGGCTGTACAGCTAAAGAGAAGGTACACTGATGTGTGCGAACTGCTTAAGGAAAAGCTGAAGGATGGCGGAAGAAACGCCGGTGTGGCTGAAAAAATTTCGCAAGTTTTAAAGAATAATTTCAATGTTTTGGTAAACGAAGAAATAGCCGAAGTATACGCCAACAACAGCAAGTTTGCAGAGTTTTTAACTGAGTTTCTTTCCGGCAAGCCAAAATGGTTAGAAACCACTTAGACTAAACGCTATCAGTGCAATACCAAAAAGCCAACAATACAATGCGAAAAAGTGAAACTTCTTCTTGGCAAGGATTTTCCAGAGCAACTTTATTGCTAGAAAGCCAACAATCATCGCAACAATGATTCCTACGAGGATTTCTGTCCATCCTAAGCCTGCAGTCGCAAGTGCGCCATAATCCTTGTATGCTGTGTAGCCGATAGCGCCGATTATTGCCGGTATCGAGAGCAGAAATGAAAATTTGAAGGCTTTTTCACGTTTTATTCCAAACAGCAGCGCTATGGCAATTGTTGCTCCGCTTCTGGAGATGCCAGGGATTATGGCTAAGCCTTCTGCAATGCCAATTATTATTGCTGTTGAATAGTCTATTTCGTCTTTTTCTTCTTTTCCAGTCTTTGACAAATAGAGCACTAAACCGAAAACAATGAACGCTAAAGCGATTGATAGCATATTTTGGAATGCTTGTTCCACGGGCTCTTTAAGTAAAACGCCTATAGCTACGGCGGGAATTGTTCCAATAACTATCAGGGGCATTAGTCTGCCATGTTCTGTTTTAAAATCCAAGCGACCCAAAGCTGCAAGAATTTTTTTGATGTCCTCTCTAAAGAAGAACAATACTACGAGTAATGTTCCAATATGCAACATAAACTCGAAAAGTAAAGAGTCCTGTGTGCCAAGAAAATGCAGAAAATGCTCGGCTACTTTCAAGTGTCCAGTACTTGAGATGGGTAGCCATTCTGTTAAGCCTTGTATGGTACCGAGAATTGCTGTTTCCACCAGACCCAAGAGTCCTCGCCGCTTTTCCCTCTTGTATTTTCGAGTTACGCTTAAAAGATTAATTCATGTAACATGTTAATTCCTCAATGTGGTGTAAGCACATGAGCGATTACCCGCCTGGGAGTCACGAAGACCGTGAAATGCTGGCTAAAATGCCAATAGAAAAGTTGCTTGACTATTTCTTTCTGCAAATCCGAAACTTGTGGAGAGTTGACGGCTTATACTTTCTGGGAATAGAGAAAAAGTTTGGAACTGAAGCAGCTACAGAGATTGATGCAGGCGTATGGGAAACAATGGCTGCCATAGAAGCCAAAAGCCTGCAGAAAATGTTTAACGTTGACGAAAATCCAGACGTTCCAACAATTATGGATTTACTGCGTAAGTCAAGCTGGGCTTTAGACCAGCCATTCAAAACAGTGGAGGTTAGCAGCAAACAAGCCACTTTAAGCGTTGACCGTTGCAGAACGCAAGAAACACGCTTAAGCAAGGGATTAGGCGAGTTTCCGTGCAAAAAAGTAAGATTCGGTTACTTGAAAAACTTCGCAAAGACGCTCAACCCAAAGGTAGAAGTAAACTGCATAGTCTGCCCACCAGACAAGCACCCCAAAAATTTATGGTGCAAATGGGAATTTCGCTTATAATTTTTAGTAAATTATAGTTTGTTTCCTCTTTCTAGCACGTACTTAAAACCATAGAATAATGGCATAGAAAACATCTTTGCTTGCTTTTTGTGCGTGCTATTGTTTCGTTGCCTCGCGCAAAAAGTGTTCTTTTGGGGTTTTGGTCGAAAAATAGATTGCGCATCCTATAGCGTAAACGAAAGGAAAGGGTAGAAATAGACTTCTTGCTATGCTCAGATATTGATACCACGGATCACCACTTTCAAAATAAAGCATGTAACGCCATACTCCCATAAAATTGTAACACCATATGAAAAACAAGACAAAAACTATCCAAAATATCATTGCGCTGTGCCAAGCGTACTTTGCCCGGACAAGCATCATAAATGAAACACTGAAAGCAAAAACCGCAAGCATGAGCGGAGCGTAAAATATTGGCAAAAGTTGGGCTGATGTACCAGACGAATACGGTCCACCAACCAAAGCAACTACCCCAAACAATAAGAAAATAAAAAGCAACGCTATTCCACTCAAGACAGTTAGCCAAGCTACTACTGTCACACCAATGGGTCTTTTCACAACTGCCCCTTCACCTTTATAGTATGGCAGTTCACGCAAATAAAAGTTAAGCAAGTCTAAGCATACGCGATAAAGATGCCCTCCTTACCATATCTTACAATTTGACCAAAATCTCTCAAGAAACATAGAAAAGAGTTTCCACTAGATAATAAAAAACGTGGGAAAACTAGGTTACGAATTAAAGCTATTAGCTTAACCTAATATCTTCGTCTTTGGCCTCTTCTTTTCGACCAGCACTCTCGGCAGTAAACGGGCCTATTTGGGTCAGGCTTGAAGGGAACTTCACATTCCTGTCCACAATCAGCACAAACTGCCTTGTGCATCTCTTTCTCGGACATTTTACTATTTCAACTCCTTACTTGTTTATCGTGCAAAAATTGCTTCTTGCACAACGCAATCATCCACCACGTAGACGCTTATAAAACTTGTTATCAAAAACTCATAATTCAACCGAGCATGCATCAACAAGCGAATACGTTAAGATTCTTATTTAAGAAAGCCGTTAAAAGTATTAGAGAGGCACTGTCGATGGCAAGCCAGCAACCACAAATTATTTCTCGACTGCGCGAATTCTCTCCAACAAAAACTGTTGGATTGATTTCTGACACGCATGTTCCAGCAAGAGCCAGAGAGCTTCCCAAAAAAGTTTTCGAAGTTTTCGACAAAGTCGACTTCATCGTGCACGCCGGAGACCTTGTACAGTTGTCCGTCATAGATGAGCTTGAACAGCTTGCGCCTGTCTTAGCTGTTTACGGCAATATGGATGGTCCTGAAATTCGTGGGAAACTGCCAAAGCTCAATTCCGTCAAGGTTTTTGATTGGAAAATAGGGGTAATCCACAATCCAGGAGCGCTTTTTGGTGCTGCAAAAATGCGGGAAATCGCTGAGCAGAACGCGCTTAACGTGCTTGTTTATGGGCACACACATAGCTCTAACATAAAATGGGAAGGAAACACTATTTTCATAAACCCTGGAAGCCCAACTAATCCTATTCCGCCTTTCATTAACAAGCCCACCGTAGCTTTGCTTAGAATTACGAAGGAGAAAATAATACCAGAAATAGTTCAGATTTAGGTAAGTTTCCGCTTTTCAATGAGGCGAAGGTGCTCTTGCATCATGCACTTGTCCATGATAACGGTTAAGCCTGCTTTTCTTGCTTTTTCAGCCGCTTGTTCATTAATTATTCCAAGCTGCATCCAAACCACGTGTGGAACACCATGCATTTTCTTTAGCTGAATTGCTTGTTCTACTATTGGCAAAACGTCCGCAGAAGGTCTAAAAATGTCAACAATCTCGACAGTTCTCTGAATATTTACTGGTATGTTTGATAAGCTCTTGTAGCTCTTTTCTCCCAAGATTTCCTCAGCGAAAGGGTTGACTGATATGATGCGAAAAGCGTGTTTTTTAAGATATTCCGCCACTCTATAGCTGTCTTTTGTCGGTTCTCGTGACACGCCTACAACAGCAACAGTTCTGTATGTCGTTAAAATCTCTTCGATATTGTTCTGATCCAGCTTTTCAGCCCCTTATAAGATGAAATTAGCTACGCGTTTTATTTTGCGAAGAACGATTACAGCAAGCGAAGTGGTTAAGAGTAACATCACCAGTATCAATGGCATTGGAAACTCTGGGATTATTTCTACCGTGTGCGTTGAATGTTCATAGGCAAAGTAAATCCACCTTTGGGTGCCATTGTCGTATATCGTGCCGTTGAAGTAGAGGATTTCGCTTAATCCATCATCAATTATAACAGTGTATGGAGGAGCTATCAAACTTTTTGGAATAGATACTCTACAGAACCCGAATGATTGGGTTGCTGACGAATTAGAGACGTACATTTTGATTGTGCTGTTAGAGTTGAAATATTCAAAATCTTCTATGGTAGAGTTGGAGATAACGTTTACACGATAGCCCAATGAAGTATTGAAACTGTGAAAACTGCCCATTAAAGGATAGTTATCTATGTTATTTCCATCTATCACATAAGTAGCCTCCCCTATTCCATCATGATTCGCATCAGTACCAGCATAGTCGCTCCAATAGTTCCCTTCCGCATAGTCGTCCCATACGTTTTCGCCTTCATCAATGTAGGCGTTATGAACGGAATTATTGACGATGTTGTTATGATAAAATCTATTGTCTGAAGAAGCCCTAACCCAAACACCACTCCAATCATTATCAGCTATCGTGTTTTCATAAATAATGTTGTAAGAAGACCAGCCTATGTAGAGGCCACTTACATTGTCTGTCATATTGTTCTCTGAAATGGTATTGTTATAACACTCTGCTAAATAGCCACCATAAACGTTGTTTGTTACAATGTTACTGTGGAGGCTGTTTAGGTTAGAAAATCCGAGACGTAAACCATCATGGTTGTTTTTTATATTATTTCCAGAAATATTGTTATAATCTGAATATTCCAAGTATATGCCAAACTGACTATTGTTGGTTATCATGTTTCCGGAAATATTATTGTATGACGATCTGCTAAGCCAAATGCCATAACTAGTGTATGTAACGTTGTTTTCAATTGAGTTTCCAATAATGGTATTGTGAGAGGAATTTCCAAGCCGAAGGCCGTAAGTGTAGTTGCGGATTATTACATTCTTTATTGTTATGTTGTTTACATCAACTAAGCTAAACCCGATCCCACTCCCAGAGCCTTGAAGTAAAGCGCTTGTCCCATCAATTATTATATCACTTTTCTGCACTACAATTTCTTCGTCAAAGATGTTGTCAATGAAGGTGTAAACGCCAAAATAACGTTGAATAGGCGCCGTTGGAGGATCAACGCTTCCATCCGGCCTGATATAAATGGTTCCGCTTGCTTTGACTGGTTGAATTTTAAATGCTAACGCTAACATGCTTGCGGTAAGCAGTACTAACATTATTGCAAATACATTTTTTAATGGCAATTATTTCTCCCAACTCTAAATAATCTATTCTAAAAATAAAATTTGCGAAATATCCTCTATGCTTCCCCCTTCCCCACTCTAAAATGTTATCTTTTTCTTCCCCTTATTTTGTCTGTGTTTGTTTACTTATGCGCTAGATTATTTTCCTCTATGTGTGTTTTTGTTTCTTCTTGGGCTTGGATAGAATCTTAACTTTAACTCATCTCTCTCCCCAATACTGTAATGTTGTTTCATAGAGTGTTTTAAAAATAAAGTGATAGAGCGTTTTAACTAGAATCTGTGAGTGGTGGTGTGCATTATGGAGCACTGCAAAAACCCATGGAATAAGGAATGTAAAAACCCTAACATTGAAGTTTACATTCTTTTCAAAGGAGAAAGAATGCCTATTTGCAGACGCTGCTGGAGTAGGCTTGCGAATAAAGATTTGGAGTGGTGAAACGATGGAAAGATTCAGCATAAACACAGCGAAGTCCTTTCTCGGAAAAAACGTGAACGTTCACCTAAAAGACGGTTCAGTAATAGTAAATGTTCTGTTTTCAGAGATTCTAAAAGATGATTTTGGAAGAAAAACTTTCGTTAAATGTGTGCCATACAGAAAAGAAAACGAGTTCAAAATACCGTTAAAGAGCATAGCATGGGCTGAACTGTTGAATCTCAACTTGATTTTCATTAACGCCAATAATTAGGACAAACTAAACAAAAATTCTCTTTTTTATAAATTTTTAAACAGTGCTGTTAAACAACCTTAAATAATTCTCGGCAGATTCTCTAAACGGCGATAAAAAATGCCATGCACAGTTATAGTTGGAGCTTTCTGGGGAGACGAAGGCAAAGGAAAAATAATCTCTTACCTAGCCTTAAAGGACAAACTAGACGTTTGCGTAAGAACAGGCTCGGTCAACGCCGCCCACACTGTTTGGTATAAAGGTAACCGTTACGCGTTACACATGGTTCCCGCAGCCTTTGTCTACGAAAAATGCCGTCTGCTAATTGGCGCTGGCTCAAACATCGAAGTTAAACAGTTACTCGAAGAAATAGACCAAACAAACACTAAAAACCGCATAGGCGTTGACAACCAAGCCTCCATAATCGAAGAAAAACACGCAATACAAGACAAGGCAAACGCCCACCTCAAACAAGTAGTGGGCACAACTGGAAGAGGCGTAGGACCAGCAATCGAAGAACGCGTCCGCAGAACAGCAAAACTCGCAAAAGACATCTTAGAACTTAAACCCTACCTAACTGATGTATCGGAAGAAGTTAACAACGCAATGGACAAGGGTAAAAAAGTCTTACTCGAAGGAACACAAGGTCTGTTACTTTCACTTTATCATGGAACATACCCCTACGTAACAGGACGCGACACAAGCGCAGCAGCAATCTGCTCTGAAGCAGGAGTAGGCCCAACAAAAGTTGACGAAGTCTTAATAGTGTTCAAATCCTTCATGACCCGTGTAGGTGCAGGCCCACTACCCGGAGAAATAACAAAAGAAGAAGCCATAAAACGCGGATGGTTCGAAACTGCTGCTGGAACAGGCCGTGATAGGCGCTCCGCTCCGTTCAATTTTGAACTTGCCAAGAAAGCTGTTACGCTTAACGGCGCAACCCAAGCTGCAGTCACAAAACTCGACATTCTATTCCCAACATGTAAAGGTGCAAAAACATACGACGACCTTCCAAAAGACGCAAAACAGTTCATAAAAGAAATCGAGAAACAGACAAGTATTCCAGTCATGTTAATCGGCACCGGACCAGAAGCCTTGGATATCATTGACAGAAGAAAGTAAATATGCAATAACTCTTTAACAAAATGAACTTTTCTGCACAGAAAGGCATAAAGCATCAATAACCTACTAAAGTAAAATTCTAACCTTAATGGAAGCCCCATTATTGAGCGGAACCAATTACAAGAAAATTCTAAGTCTAGGCTTTCCGTTTGAAGTATTAAACAAAGACTTGAAACTAATTTTTACCTCTAACTTGCTAGGTTCTTTTGGCGACGGACTTTACGCCTATCTTCTACCAGTTTACTTAACTGAAAGCCTCGGAGCCAACGATGTTGAGGTTGGCATAGTTTATGCCGTAGTAAGTTTAGTTGCAGCATTAACCCTGCTTGTAGCTGGAACACTCGCAGACAAGTATGACCGCAAAAAAATCATGATAGCCGGGTGGATAGCATGGATACCCGCACCATTGATTTTCTCCTTGGCTAACAATTGGCTGCAAACATTGCCAGGAATTATTTTATGGGGAGTCTGGCTTGGCGGACCAACAAGCACAGCATACATTGTAACAACAGCAGACAAAACAAAATTGACTCTCACGTTCACAGTAATCTCCTCAGCATGGTCTTTTGGCTACATTTTTTCTCCAGCGGTTGGAGGCTATTTAGCTGGAACTGTTGGAATGCATATTGTTTTCTATTTAGCCTTCGTTTTCTACACTCTAGCAGCATTAGTCTTAACTTTCATAAGCAGTCAACATGCGATTCACTTAGCACAAGAATCTTCAAATAAGGACTACTCCTTTTTCAAGCTTTTAAAAACAAAGAGGTTGCTTAAACTTTCGATTCTATTTGCTTCTCTAATTTTCGTTACTCTCATGTTTCGACCGTTCATTCCCAAGTTTCTTGCAGACATTTATCATTACGGAAAATTTGAGATTGGCATATTAGGCTCCATTTCCTTTTTCAGCTCAGCAGTTTTGGGCATCCTTTTGGGAAAGCTTGGAGATAAATGGAAAAAATCCGTTGCCCTTGCGGTGGCTATGCTTCTAAGTAGCTTCTCGTTAATTCTTCTCCTAACGTTCAGCGAATTCTATATCCTAATAATTGCCTTTTTCCTAATCGGAGGCTCTTACATACTATGGTCTTTAATGAGCGCCATAATCGGACCTCTTGCCCCAGAACACATGAGGGCACGCTGGATTTCCATACCCCAAACTGTCAGCATTTTCACCTCTTTTGTGGCACCATACGTCGGCGGCATACTCTACAGCTTTTCTCAATCTTACTTGTTTATCATAGCCGTCGTGGCGACGCTCTTTCTATCGGCGTTAATATTCTCGAAAGTTTTTGAGACATAAGAAGTGCCAGAAGTGAGTTTTGCGGAACTTTTATTTTTCAGTGGCGCATTCGGTTCTCGTTTAAGAGAGGTGAAATAATTGAGCATCTCTAGTGAACGTGGTTTCAAGTTTTCTTTAACCTTTGTACTGCTAATGCTTGTGGTGGGGTTGATTGCTGGAGGACTAGTCACATATCTAATAGCCTACCAGCAAATTGAGAGTCTAAACAATGATGTTGCAAATCTTAAAAGTCAAATCTCCAAACTGTGGGGTTTTCAGAACGTAACTTACCAGAATATCACAATTTATCAAAATGCCACAGTTTTAACAGAAATTTATGAACGCGTAAAAGACTCAATTGTTTTAGTGCGTGGAACAACAAGCTCGGCAACCGTTCAAGGCTCAGGATTTGTCTACAACTTCTCAGGCTTACCCGTTGTAATAACAAATTACCATGTTGTCCACGGAACAGTAAACGTGAGCGTAACTTTTTCGAATGGAAACGGCTATGCGGCTGAAGTAAACGGAACAGACCCATACGCGGATTTAGCTGTCCTTCTAGTCAACGCCCCACAAGAAGAATTCAAACCTCTCGAAATCGTAAGCTCTTCAACACTGAGAGTCGGCGACCCAGTCATAGCCATAGGAAACCCCTACGGCCTAGTGGGGTCAATGACCACAGGCGTGATAAGCGCGCTTGGAAGAACAATAACAGAGGAATACACTGGCGGCTTCGGCATAGCCAACATCATACAAACAAGCGCTCCTATAAACCCTGGAAACTCCGGCGGTCCACTGCTGAATTATGACGGCAAGGTTATCGGAATAACAACCGCAATAGTCGCAGACTCTCAAGGCTTAGGCTTCGCCATCCCATCAAACACTATCCTCAGAGAAATTTACTCGCTAATAACTAATGGCACCTATGATGGGCACTCCTACATGGGTCTAAGAGGAACAGACATGAACTACGAAACAAGCCTAAAAATGGGCGTAAACGTAACCCATGGATGGCTAATAGTCGAAGTCATATCCGGCGGACCATCAGAGGGAAAATTACAAGCTAACGACATAATAATCGCAATGAATATGACCCGCATCAAAAACGGTGACGACCTAGCAAGCTATTTAGAAGAAAATACGCTTCCAGGCGAGAATTTAATCCTTGCAGTCGTAAGAGGCAGCACCACAGAGAATGTTACGATAACCTTAGGAAGAAGACCTAGTCCATTCAGCTGAGAACCTCTTGATGGGGCTGCCCGGATTTGAACCGGGGTCCTTCCCGCACAAAGCGCAAGGCTCCGCGCTTAGAGAGCCCAAGTCTCCAAGCCTAGACCAAGCTAGCCGACAGCCCCGTGGATGGTTTGGCGGGTAAAAATAGAATTCTGGAGGATAAATTTAAAACATTCTCTCTAGAAGAAACATGGGTAGAAATTCTGTTATCTTTTTCTTATGCTGCATTGAAGGACTTTTGGGCAGACTAGGCATTCGTCTGGGATTGAGGCGTTTTTTGGGATAGCGTTCAAGAATCCGAAGTAGTGTGCACATTTGGCTGGCGACTCGAACACTGTGGGGTATTCTGTTGGTTTGACGTTGACGATTTTCATGTTTTCTACTATTAAGTCTATTTTTGAGTTGCAGTATGGGCATGCGTAGTAGCTTTTTCTGGGTATTGTGGATGAGTCAGTTAGGACGGTTGGTTTTTCGAATGTTTTTCCGCATCCTTTGTATGGGCATTTGAGTTTTTCGTTGTGTATGTGGAATGGCGGCATGGCTCATCCTTCCAAAGTGTTCTTCTGAAATGTATCTTTAATATTAATATTTAATAAATATTTCTGCTCAGCTGCACAACAAAAATACACAAGCGTAAAAGCCTCGGCCGGGCTTTGATCCCGGGACCTACGGTTTACGAGACCGTCGCTCTACCGAGCTGAGCTACCGAGGCATCTGCAACTAATGAGGGAAACTGTTATTTTTAAGATGTTCGGAATAGCCTTTTCTAGGAGGGTCTCTTATGAAAAATTCCAATTTGTTAAATGTCATTTTGACAAGAACTTCTATTAGAGATTTTGATAAAAACAGGAAAGTTCCAGAAGAAATTCTTAAGCAAATTTTGCTTGCTGGAATTCGAGCGCCGTCTGCTGGAAACGTTCAACCCAGAACTTTCATCGTTGTAAAAGACGACACTGTTAAAGAATTGTTGTATGAACTTTGCGAGAATCAAACGTTTATGAAAGATGCTTCTTTGTGGATTGTAGTATGCCTTGACCTTCATCGGCATTTAAAAGCTGCAAAACTAACTGGAGTGGAATATGATTTCACTGGCATTCTTCCTTACACTTTTGGAGTTTTGGACGTTGCTTTAGCGCTTGAAAACATGGTTATTGCTGCGGATGCTTTTGGACTTGGCAGCGTGATAATTGGGTCGGTGATTGAGCATCCGCAGAGGGTGAAGGAAATTTTGAAGTTGCCAGAGAATTGTTTGGCGCTTAGTATTTTGTGTGTTGGGTATCCGCAGAAAAAGCCGGCGATAAGAGGAAAATGGGGTTACGACGTGATAGTCTGCGAGGACCGTTATAGAGACATAGAAGTGAAGGATGTTTTAGATTACTGGAGAGAGTTCATGTTTAACGATTTGAAATGTAGCGGAAAAGAGTTAGCGCGAGAGGAGTTTGAGCGTCTCCTTACTGAAAGAAGCTATGGGAGGTCGTATTCAAGGCATTATACAGAGGTATTCGTAAAGAGTACAAATGAAAAATTGATGGAGTTTCTCAAGGCTCAAGGCTTTTTGAAAGAGTGATGGAAATTCGAGTTTTGAAATAGTAAGTATGTAAATAAGGATGATTTGTGAATATCGTATTTTGTGGGTCTAAAGTGAATCTTCGGAGATTGGAGTTTACTCTAACTACACAATGCAATTCTCAGTGTATTCACTGCCAAGCCGAGGCATCTCCGCTTAGAAAAGACGTAATGAATGTTAAGAATGCCCACAACTATCTAATGGAGGCAACTGCTGTTTCTAACCTTGAATCCTTCATGGTTTTTGGCGGAGAACCCATGCTATATCCAGAACGAGCAATAGCAATATTTGAGAAAGCTAAACAATTGGGGATTCCGAAGATTGAGATGATAACGAATGGATTTTGGGGTGGAGACAAAGAAAGGGCTAGGAGACTGGCTGAGAGGCTGAAAGCAGCGGGGCTTAATGAGGTGAATGTGAGTGTTGACGCTTTTCACGTGCAACACATACCAGTAGAGTGTCCATGGAATGCAGCAGTGTCTCTGTTGAATGCAGGGATAGACAGTGTTAAGTGGAATGTAGCTGTTGTCGAGTCGATAGATGCAGAAAATAAGTATGACAAGAGGACAAGGCAAATTTTGGAAAAGTTGGAGCCAACTGGAATACCAATCAATTTCGTTAAGATAATCCCCGCTGGACGTGCAGTTGAAAATCTTTATGAATTTTTCGAGCATGAACCCTTGCATGGACCATGTATATGCGACCCAATTTTAGGCAATCCACTTAAAAATCCAGAAAGCATATGCATTGAGCCTTCTGGTGAGGTGGATGTTTGCTGGCACTTATCTATTGGAAACGCCAAGAAAACGCCGTTAAGTCGAATAATAAGGAAGTATGATTGGCATAAGTCTCCGGTTATAAAGATTCTTGTTGAGGATGGTCCAGCGGGTTTGCTCAACCTTGTTGAGGCGCGTGATTTTGAGTTTCAAGAAAGCTGTTTCATTAATAAATGTCACATGTGTATGGAAATTAGGAAAATCTCTGCATTTCGTAGCTGTGTCTAGGGCTTGGTGAGAATATTTAAAGCGACAGCTTCTATTCATTAATACGCAAGGTGCACGGTTTTGACCGGTTTGGAATCGATTGGAGAGAGAAAGATAATTGAGTTAATTTTGGAACAACTTGGGAAAATGCCCAAGATGCCTATTCCCTTTGGCGATGATGTCTCCGCATATCCTCTAAGCGGCAGTCAACTTTTAATTTTGAAAACGGACATGCTTGTGGACAAAACTGATGTTCCGCTTGGAATGAGTCTTTGGCAAGCGGCTCGAAAAGCAGTCGTCATGAACGTGAGTGACTTCGCCGCAAAGGGCGCGGAACCAAAAGTTATTCTTGTTTCACTTGGCTTACCAAGAAATTTGTCTAAAAAAGACATAAGCGAAATTGGAGCTGGTTTGAACGCAGGCGCACGCGAATACGGTGCATACGTTGTTGGCGGAGACACGAATGAAGCCTCAGACCTTGTAATTAGCCTTTCAGTTTTTGGGGTTGCAAAGAAAAACAGCGTGATGTTGCGGAATGGAGCAAAACCCGGAGACCTTGTGGCTGTCACTGGCTTTTTCGGTAAAACTTCTGCTGGTTTGAAAATTTTACTCGACAATTTTGAAGCATCACAAAAAATTCGAGAGGCACTTGTGCAATCGGTTTTGATGCCATGTGCACGGTTAAAGGAAGGTCTAGCTTTAAGGGAGACAAAGGCTGTAACAGCGGCTATCGATTCAAGCGATGGTTTAGCATGGAGTCTACATGAAATTTCAAAGGCAAGCAATGTTGGCTTCTTAATAGACAGGCTTCCGACAGCTGAAGAAGTGAAAAAATTTGCAGAAACCACCGGGTTTGACCCGTTAGAGTTGACACTTTATGGTGGAGAAGAATACGAACTTGTCCTAACAATAACGCCTAAGCTTTGGAATAAAGCGGAAAAAGCTGTTGAGAAGGTTGGCGGAAAGCTTTTGCAAATTGGAAAGGTGACGGCTGAAAAGAAGGTTGTTTTAGAAATTGACAGAAAAAGGTATCTCATTGAACCGCGGGGTTGGGAACATTTTAGAAAAAGTAATGTTTAAGTCAGAATTAAGTCATACTAATTAAATTGAAGGCTAATGCCAGATTTAACTAGCTACCCAACTGTTCAGAAAGCATTATTCTATGAAAGACTTTCTGATAAAGCCGTCAAATGTAATTTATGTGAAAGAAGATGTGAAATTCGTCCCAGCTCAAAAGGTTTCTGCAAGACTCGAAAGAATATCGATGGAGAGTTGTACACGCTCGCTTATGGTGATATAAGTGCAGTTGAGAGTCGCCCAATAGAAATCAAGCCCTTTTTCCATTATTGGCCGGGGTCAACAGCCCTTACTTTTTCAACCTGGTCTTGTAATCTGAACTGTGTTTGGTGTCAAAATTTTCACTTGTCAAAGCTTGAGCCTGAACCATCTAAAGCAGTTTATTACCCATCAGAGAAAATGGTCGCGTTAGCCACTTACAACGGCGACGCTGGTTTATGCGCAAGTTTTCAAGAACCAACTCTTCTTTCGGAATGGACGATTCCGCTGTTCAAATATGCTAAAGAAAAAGGCGTAAAATATTGTTGTTATGTTTCAAATGGTTACATGACTCTGGAAGTTTTGAAAGCACTTTCTGAGGCTGGGTTGGACGGACTTAAGATTGACATCAAAGGTGACGGCGAAACATATGAGAAATATTGTGGAAGCGTGGACGTAGACAAGGTTTGGAGAAATGCACGCGAAGCCAAAAAGTTAGGGTTGCATGTTGAAATTGTAAATTTGGTTGTTAGGGACGTTAACGATGACGAAGAGACTCTGCGGTCAGTTATTGGGAGGCATTTGAAAGAAGTTGGCTCTGAAACGCCCTTGCATTTTACGCGTTATTTTCCTGCTTACAAATTTGACAATCCCCCGACAAAAGTTGAAACTCTGGAAAAGGCTTATGAATTGGCGAAGAAGGCTGGTGTGCTTTATCCCTACATTGGCAACGTTAGCGGACATAGATACGAAAATACCTATTGTCCTAATTGCGGAGAAAAACTCATCCAGAGATATGAATACTACGTGTTGCGGTACAGAATTACCAAAGAAAAGAAATGTCCCAAATGCGCAACTTTTATTCCGATAACGGGGGAATACTGCGGTAAACAAGAGCGCCCCGCATATCTTCTATGATTTTTTAAGCGTCTCCTTCAATCTAAAATGGAGTAGTGCGCCGATGATTCTGCCGCTCATCGAGACCATGTAGACTATTTGCAGTCCAGCGACTAAGCCAAAAATGCCGACTGTATACGCGGATAAGTATCCTCCGATCAACGACCCGAAAAAGGTTGTTACACCTATCACTAGGTTGAATACTGCAGTGAAGCTTCCGCGATGCTCTTCCGGCGCTATGTCTAAAAGATAAGCGGTGACTGCGGCGTTTCCAAGTGCCGTGGCTGCTCCCCAGAAGGCTCCTACAACTATTAATGCTTCTATGCTAGGCACAAAGGCGTAGGCAAGTGGCACTGTTATAAGGGTTAATCTAAATATTAGCATGGCGGGTTTTCTTCCAATAGTGTCTGTTACTTTTCCAGCCCAACCCTGAAAGGCTATGGTTACTACGGATTGCACAACTGAAAGCAGCGCTATATGTAGCATTGTGGCGTTTAACACGTCAACTTGTGTTCTTGCGATTAGAGGCCAGCAGATTGACATGAAGAATTCGAAGACGCCCACAACGTAGCAGTATTTTACAAATTGGGGGTTTTTCTTTGTGTATCTTAAAGTGTTAAGGAAATCTGACGTGAACTGTTTTCTTAGGTTTAGTTTTTCGCCGTTTTTCTTTTCTTTTACTCGAAGCATTGCCACGCACGAGGTTATGCCACATATGGCTGCAATCAGCAGCGGTATGAACATCATCTCTTGAGGGGACCCACCAACACTAAGCATTACAATTCCAGAGGCTATTGTGGCGATTACGCTGCCGATTGACGCCCAGAGGTTTATTGAAGCGTTTGCTCTTCCGAGTTTGGTTGATGGCACTAAATCGCCTATTAGGGCGGTCCATGCTGGTGTTGCCATAGAGCCGATTAGGGCTTGTAGGGCGATTAGTAGAATGAGTTGGGTTGCGTTTGTTACGAATATCATTGGTATCCATAGCGTAGACATTATGAGTGTACCGAGAATTATGAAGGGGATTCGGCGTTTGATGCGGTCGCTTAGGCGTCCCCAGAAAACTTGCATTACGTTGTTTGAGATGTTTGAGGCAGATTGGAACCATCCCATGTCTGATTCTGAAGCGCCGAGTTTTATGGCGTATGCGCCCATGAAGGGGTTGACCATTCCGGCGCCGAGTGAGTTCACTACAGAACGTGCGTAAAGAGGTTTGAGGCTTACTTCTTTTTGTTCGGGCTGGTTTGTTTCTTTTTTCACTGCTGGCTTCACGCTTGAAGGTTTGCTATAGATTTTTCATTAAGCATGCGTAGTTGCTTAAAAGTTAATCGTTTTTTTTACGGTTGGAGTTATGTTTTGAAAAAGAAGTTTTGTGTGAAGATTTTGTCACGTTTTCTTTTTGAAAATAGTGTATTACATGTTGGTTTTTGTGGTTTTCGGGGAAAAATTTTTATTAAAGAGGTTTTGTTTCTTTTTCAATCTCGTATCGGGTTTCAGAATTTTGGGTGGAATTTAATTCTATTTGCGTTTCTTTTTGATATTTGGTTTTTTGTGTTTTTTGGTGACGATTACTGGTTGTTGAGATTGGCTTGTTTGCTGTATTTTGGCGTTTGGGTATGCTCGCATGATTTCTCTTTTTAGTTGGTTCATGTCTACTTTTCCATAGGTTTTGACATTGACTATTGGGTTTTCGTTTTCGTCATATTTGACGTTGACTGTGTAGCCTGCGCCGAGTTCGACTTGGGTTGGTTCGAGGAGGAAGCCTTGCTCTTCTGTTTCTGTTTCGGTAAGATGTTCTGTTGTGCGTTTTTGTTTATGTTCTGCCATGTGAGTCACTTCGGTTTAAGAAAAGGTGGGTGTTAGGATTAAAGGGTTATTGTGTTTTGATATGGATTGTGCGTATTTAGTTAGTGTATCATCATTTTTTCTTCATGTTTTCTTAGATATTCTGCGGCTTCTGTCATGTCCATGAAGAGGTCGTCTACGCGTTGCACATCTTCGACTGTGACTTTGTCTTTTTTAGCTGTTTTGGCGTTTTGTGCAGCTAAGCTTAGAAGTTGGACTGCATAGCGTAGAGAGCTTTTGGCTCCAACTTCTGCGAGTTTTTCTAGTGCATTTTTGTCAAGTTTGATTTTTTCTTCCGCAGAACGTATACGGAGTATTTCTTTTACGCTTTCAGTGTCGTAGGGTTGGGTTGCGATGATAACTGAGCGGTCTATTAGGTCTACTGGGAATCCTAGCGGGCTTTTTATGTCTGTTCCGCGGATTCTGGCTATGCCGCGGTTTGTTGCAAGGATTATGATTGGGACTAGTTCGCTTTCCATGGCTCTTCCAAGGAAGCTGAAGGCTTCTAAATCTAGCAAGTGTGAATCGTCGATGAAGAGTACGCCGGGGTGGATGTAGGCTTTACTGTTGTCTACCCATTCTTTGACTTGTTGGTCTACTGCCATGCGGATTTCTGTGTCAATTTCTTTTGTTTCTGAACCTCCGAAGAACATTGAGAATAATCCGCCTTGGCGTTGTCTGGCGTTTAATTCATCTAAGTCTGCAAGAGTTAGCATGTACACGAATTCTTTTTCTTTGAGGACTTTGCCGTTTGGGCGTGGAATTTTGCGTGTTGTGTCAACGTCGTAGGTTTTTCCTTTTGTGCTTTCGGTGCTTAGTCCGAGGTTGGCTACTCGGCCTGTTTCAGCGTCTATTTGGATGACGTTGCCTTCGGTTATGCCTTCCTGGATTATTTGTTGGGCTATTTGGGCGCCGGCTTCTATGGATTTTTCTTCTTCTGTTGTTCGTAGTGTTAGGCGTACGCTTTCTGGGATTTTTTGGTATGGGTTGTATGGGTGTGGAGCGGTTTTTATGTCTACGGTTGTGAGCTCGCCTTCGTAGACTTTGCGCATTTCATGGATTTCTATGCCTATGCATTTGCGGATGGCTTCGATGAGGATTTCGGTTTTTTTGCGTTCGCTACTGTAGACTTCGCTTCCACTCATTTGAATGAATGGCACGTTAGCGCCTAACTCGCGTGATATGGCGACTGCGATTGCTGTTTTTCCCGTGCCTGGTGGTCCTGCTATGATTATGGATTTTCCGCTAAGTTTGCCTTCTTTTATCATTTTTACGATTAGACCTGCAGCTTCACGGGCTTTTTCCTGTCCGACCATGCCGTCTTTCACTTTGATTGCTTGTAGGTTCTCGTCTAATCCTAAGCCTTTAATGTGGGTATGCGCGCCTATTCGTTCGAATCGGGTTGTGGGTGTTGTGGGGATTTCTTTTATTGAAGCCATAGTGTGGTTTCACCTCGTCTTGTTTTGTGTTTGATGTTGTAGATGGTATTGAAAATTTTTCTCTGATATAAATTTCACTTTTGCTTTTTGTCGAGTATATAGTTTATTATGGTTATGCATGTGGCTGCGAGGTAGGGTGTTTTGCCGAGGCTGATTTTTTCTCCGTAGCGCAGTGCGAAGCCTTCAACTTTTTTTGGTAAACCTACGTGGTCGCCGAGGACGAAGACTGGATTATTGCCGATTTCTGCTTCGTTTATTGGTTTACCGCCTTCTTCGAGAATGTAGATTTGTGCTTGTGTAGCTTTGGTTTTTAGTAGTGCTTCGACGCTTGTTTTTGTTAGGCTTATGCCTGGATGCGGTTTTCCCGATAAGACTTTTTTGAGAATAGTTGTCCATGTTTGTTGGTCTGTGCGCACATCATGTAGCGTTAAACCTTCGATTTTTAGATGCCGGGGCGGGTTTGGTGGACCATTTAATATGGCGTGGAAACTTGTGTCTTTACGGATGGCATGGCTTAGGAAGAGAGAAGCGATTGTGCATTCGTAGACTATGTCTAAGCGTCCAGCCTCATGCAGGTTAGTCCAGTTTGGGTCTGTTCTGCCTAAACGAGAGTATAAAATGAATTCGCGCATCGCTAGTCAAATTCTGTCGTATTGTGTCTTGTTTGTTTTTAAAGTTTTTATAATATTGATAGTGTATAGGAACCGAAATTGCAATCTTTGGATGTTGCCGCGTAGAAGTTGCACTAATCATCTTCAACCTAAAACTCTAACTATTGTTTCAACCTATATCCCCTCCTCCTCCTCCTCCTCAAGAATCAAATAGAATCAAATCATAAATGAAGTGATACTTCACGCTTCATGAATGAAGCGGAAGTGATAGAGACTTCACGCTTCAAAAATGAAGCGGTAGAACATTCCTCATCGCTATCAAAGACAGTAGTAGAAAGCATTATTCAAGTTAATCAAACAAAAGAAAGGTAAGTAGATGTTCATTTATTATAATCCTTTTAAGAGATTTTTTCGTCGGTTAGAATAGTGTTGAGAAAAGACTGCCATAATTATCATCATTACAATTCCCAAAATTATAAAGAGGAAATTAATAAAGCCTGCAATAGGAGAGCTTGAAGGAAGTCGAATAACAAATCCCATTAGAAACACTACGACACCGAGAATACAACCTACAAATGCTTCTGTTTCTTTATGCCTCGCTTCTACAATCTTCTCTTGTAACATTATTGTATTCGTTTGCAAAGACGAACCACAAGAAGGGCAATAATTTGTTTTTTGAGGTATTTCCTTTCCACATTTAGGACATACTTGTATGTCTTTCACTTTATTCACCAAAAATAAGGGTTACTAAGGAATTCAACTTATATTTTGTGAATTTAAAAATAAGATTATTAGTAAATTTACACTACATAGTCTCTAACTTTAGCCTTTTCAGAGATTTTGTATCTTTCTTGTGCTACTGCTAGCCTCAGATAGCTCAATTTGGCTTCTGAATCGCTTATGTCAAAGCTTTCTTCCTTCAAAGCCTTTTCATCTTTAAGTTTGATAATTTCCTCAAGTGTGACTCTTTTTCTAGCCTTGGATTTCTTTCTTAATCTTCTTCTTACCATGTGAATTTCATCCCTATTTTCTACAATTTTCTGTAATGCCATCCTTTTTCTGAACCTCTGTGCATCCGTAAAGTATGTTGTCTTTTTTCAAAAGTTATTATTCTACTAATAGGCTTAGGCTTAAGCTTACATTGTGTATGTTCTAAATCCAAGTAAGGGCAATTAGCCTTAATGCAGAAGGATAGCTTAATGAATTTAGGGTAAAGCCTTTTTCTACATTTAGTATTATCACAGATATTAGGAACCATCTCAATGTCATGGTCGAAGTCAATAAAGTCAACATTTTCTTGAACAGATTCAATAGCCTTCATTTGTTCATCGCTTAAGGTGTAGGTTCTCCTTTTACAGTTTGCATTTAGGCAAGTCATTCCAATAGCACAAGGCAATTTAGGCTTACGTATTGTCGGAGCTAATATTTCTGTGTCTTCTGATTTAAAATGTTTCATGTAAATCACTACCGTGTAGGAACTACCGTTTCATCTATGAAACGTGTAGGGAATCAATCCCTCTTGAAGAATTCAAGAGGGACTCACCTACGTTCTTGTACCATGCCCGCCATCTTAGATATTCAAAAACTCCTTCATTGTCTCCATTTGGAATGTACTTTAAATATTTTGGATAGTCTATCTGCTTATTCTTTCGGCTGACTCTCTCTGTTATGAATCCTTGAAAACGCATCTTAACGAACTTCTTGTCAACAATCTTATCTTTCAAGGCATTGTTTATGTGCAACATTATTTCTTGCCAAGGTAAATGTTCTCCAAAGATTATCGAAAAATTGTAAAGCCTGTTTCCATATAAGTCTAGCTGAAAGCTATCGCTTGTCTTCATTATCAGCACAGAACCTAATCGATACTTCTTAGCATACTTCTTAGCCCATTCAACAACTTCATCGGGTTTCTTTAAGTCAGCATCTAGCATCAGATAGTCTGATGTTGTAAAACCTACTACTACGGACATTTAAAATCACTCTCGTTTGTTTAGATAATGGCGATACCAGTCTTCAAGTATTCCATTGATTTCTTTAAGCTCTTTTAGAATTTCTTTCAATAACTTTTCATTGTTTTTCAATGCCTAATCACCTCTTAATCAAAAGGCGTTGGATAGTCCATTCGAACATCATAGTCCAAAATCCTTCTTATACGTGCCCAAGGAATGCTAAATAGTTCATGGAAACTTGAGAATGTCTCTCGCCTCTTATGGTACGGTAAGGTCTTTTCGTACTTTATCTTGTTGCACGTATGCGTAATTAGGCGATACAGCTGTTTACGGCTCAGTCTTGGGCTAACTCTTACTTGGAACTCAAAGCCTCTTACTTCTCCAGTTAAAGTCCTGAACCTTCCATAAAATCTAGCATACATCCTTCTCCTTCTTGGCAGATATCTTCTTCTGTGCCTGTAAAGCCTATCTCCAATAGACATTCTTAATCACCTCTCTTTTTAGCTGGTTTCTTTTTGTCCCCTTTGAACGTTTCAAAAGGGACTCTTTCCGATAAAGGGATATTTTCATAAATCAAGTCGATGGATTCTTCGTCTTCTGGAGTAATTCCTACTTTTAACGGCTTTGGAACCCATTCTGTCCTTTTCTCTGCAAACATCATCCTTCTTACTTCTCCTAACTCTTTTTCAGCTTCGTCTAACTCCCTTCTTAATTTCCTTTCACGCTTTCGTTGTTCCTTTACCCATTCGGGTTCTACAGCCAATCTTATCGCCTCTAGCCATGTTAATCCCTTCTCGTTCTTCTATGTTTCTTCAATGGCAATGGCGGACCAAGAATACACCAGCGATAATCTACTCGCTTCTTTTTTCTTCTAGGCATACTCATCCCTCTCGTAAAATGGATATTTTCTTTTTAGATTACGCATCTTCAGGTTCATCCAATGCGATAAATAGCGTATCCTTTCTACATCTTTTTCATTGACTGTTTTACGCCCTTCTCTTAACGCACTTGCTTTAGCTAAGGTTAGCAACGATTTAAATAGCCTAATTCCTTTTAGCTTCACCCTCAAATCTTCATGTATTTCCTCTTTAATGTCTTCAACAATTTCGTGAATATCTTCAGCGTATTTCCTTGGTATCTCTACGTCTATTCTTTTTCTTGGAAAATGCAAAGGTATAAGACTTACATAGTCTTTACATGGTCTGTATTTTCCCTTCTCAACGCTTTCGAATATTTTCTGTAACAGAGTTTCTGATGTCCCGAAAGAAACCAAGACCATTCTGCTAAAGAATCCACCTTTAAGAAGATTCGTTCGTATTTGTTTATGTTTGGGAGTAAAGAAACCTTGTGTGTTTATTGCAGCTATTATTCCACCTCTTACTCCGTCAAAAGGCTTTAATGCTTCATACTCGAAAGCGTAATCACTTTCTGGAGATAGCCCTTCTTCAGTTAAAGCATCAAGAAAAGCTATCGTATTATCGATAGAACTAGGTTTAAAAGTCCATATAGCTGAGAAATCGTATATCATTATGTGCCCTAGAATCTTTGGATTGTCAAATAAAAGGTTTAATTTACCTTCTATTAAGTCCTTTTGTATTCCGTAAGCACTAAATCTCTTTACAGAATAAACTCCGTTGTTTTTTCTATATTTCTTAAGTAACTCCGTCTTACCACTTTCAGGCTCGGCTAATATCATCAGGCTTACTGGTTTCTCGTTCTTTACGTATGCAGTCCATAAGGTTAGTTCTACAAGGTCTTGTATAGGTTCTAATCCTATTAATTCCGTTCTTTTTATAGCCATTTTCATCCCACCTTTGCGTTTTAAGGGTAAAAGACTACCTAGCCTTTTACCCTAGGTCATTTCGATACCTAGGGTAAGTCTTGTAACACTTTTTACCCTCGAGAAATCCGCCATAGTGCTATGCTCTTTTCTAGAAAATTCTATAGTTCTTACAATTTTTTTGTGAATCTTAGCTGAGACCTATAGCAACCTTAGGTTTTCCAAAGGGCGACCTTAGACATTTCATCTAAGGGTTTATTTTGACTAGGGGTAAAAGACTAGGTATCGTTTTACCCCTAACCTATCCACGTACGCACCTTATATTTAAAACTTTCGCTAATTATAGAGAAATGTTCTATATAGTCCATAGGCTATATAATCGTCCTCGTGTATTTTTAGAAGCTTTGATAAGCCTTATTCAAATAAAATGACGTTGATTCAAGCTTGTTTATAAGAAAAAAGTAAGAAAAAGACTCGAAATATCACACTTAAGGCTATATCTTTAAATAGGTGTTCCTTAGGTTAAATTATTAGGGTAAAGGAGAAGTGAAAAGAAAATGAGGGTGAAGATGGTTAAGATAGCCTTAGACGGGTTCGGCTCTTTCCTTGGAATGGAAAGAGGCTGTTTCGTAGTAAGGGATAAAGAAGGCAAGGCTAGAAGGTATCCTTTGTTTGAGTCTGAAATAGGAGAGGTTATTCTAAGGAGTGGAAACACTGTTTCGACTGGAGCTTTAGCTTCTTTGGG
>Ga0078972_1002502_pt1 | contig 60293 bp, 69 predicted proteins | sample YelNatPaOPGAMG01_FD_67568 | JGI IMG/M metagenome (GOLD analysis project Ga0078972, IMG submission 67568) | Hot spring thermophilic microbial communities from Obsidian Pool, Yellowstone National Park, USA - OP-RAMG-01 (SPADES assembly) (version 2) | ecosystem: Environmental > Aquatic > Thermal... | reverse complement strand
ATCCTATCGATCCAGGAAAAGAGGTAGATTATACAGATAGTTGTACCGGTACTGGTCCAAGAAACTGTGTATACAGGTTAACACCTCCAGCAGGAAGAACTATTGAGGTATCAGTAAGTTGCATTTAGGCGACCATATCCAACTAATTGCCAGCGTCCACCAACTTGCCGAGAAATTGCTATTCTTTCTTCTTTTCTAAAGCATACTGGAATCTTTAACTTTATTTCTATCTTATCTTTTTTCACAGAACTAACACTACCGACAGACCTAGCAGTCCCCACGTTTATCAGCAAGTCTTCACCAACTTTTATCGGTTCTTTTACTTCTCTTATAAACTTTACTTCTAAGATTAAGCTGTGAGAGACTTCTGGCAGCTTTCCTTCTAGACCAACAACATTTCCAACCAAAGCATCAGACTTAGTTAAGCTTGGGTCAAGCTTTGTCATCACTCCAAGCAAGCCACCAGGACCAGCTTCTTCTAAATCCTTTTTAGCTTTTTGAAGCCCAACTACTTCTGAGAAAAGTGGAATGTATGAATTCTTCTGCTTTATGCCAGGCCTTATTTCAATCTTGTCGCCAAGCCTAAGTTTGCCTTGGACCAAAGCTCCACCTAAAACTCCTCCTACAAGCTTTTCAGGCTCAGTCCCAGGCTTGTTTATGTCAAAACTTCTTGCAACAAGCATCAAAGGCTCTTTTGTCTCATCACGCTTAGGAGTTGGTATAAACTTCTCTATAGCTTCCAAGATATACTCTATGTTTATCCTATGCTGAGCAGAAACAGGAATGATAGGAGCATTTTCAAGTATACTTCCTTTAACAAAATTTTTGATTTCCTCATAGCTTTTTCTTGCCTGTTCTTCTGTTACTAAGTCAATTTTAGTTTGGGCAATGACCACATTTTTTATTCCAGCAACTTCTAAGGCAGTTAAATGCTCTGCTGTTTGTGGTTGAGGACATTTTTCGTTGGCAGCAATAACCATTATTGCACCATCCATTATTCCAGTTCCTGTTAAGACTGTTGCCATCAAAGCTTCGTGTCCAGGAGCATCTACAAAGCTTACTGTTCTTTGAGGCTCGGCATCAGAAAAACAGTAGGGGCATTTTTGTGAAGTGGAGTACTTTCCACAATTTTTGCAAAAATATATAGTTGCATCAGCATATCCAAGCCTTATAGTAATTCCTCGCTTCAATTCTTCTGAATGAGTTAGGGTAAGCTTTCCAGTTATAGCATTGACTAAGGTTGTTTTTCCGTGCGCAACATGCCCAACCATTCCTATGTTAACTTCTGGTATTAGTCTTGGGTCGAAGATCCTCACCTCCAAGTGAAAATAATTAGAATTAGAAGAATTAAATACTATGCTGGTTTTTCTTCAGGCTTTTTCTCTTGAGCTTCAGGTTTTGCTTCTTCCTTCTTCTCCTTACGCTTTACTGGCACAAGCTCTTCTAAAGGTTTTTCTCCTTTCTTAACAACTTTACAGTTTATTTGGGCCATATCTTCTGATATAGTGTTCCCCCTTACTGTTTTTCTTTTTCTCAGCCCTTTCTTCTTAGGCCTGAAACAAGGAGGCCCTGAAAGAAGAACCCTTTTTCTTACAGCTCCCTCAACAGAAGGATGCATGGGGAATCCATCTTTATCAGTCCCACCAGTAATCTTAAGGGTATATCCTATTAACCCTAGCAAATCCCCGCTAAATTCTTCTCCTATCTTTTTTCCAATAAGGCTAACAGCTTTACTTTGGTCTACTTCGACCTGATAGCTTTTCTTTGTTTCTGGGTCGTTTATCACAAATTTCCAAGTAGCCATATTGTATATATCTCCTTTTCTTAAATATTTAAAATATGGCGGAAAAGTTTGTAGTTACTCCATGGGAAGTCAGAGGTAAAGTAGACTATCAAAAGTTAATTAGCCAGTTTGGTGCTGAGCCAATTTCTGAAAAGCTGCTGAAAGAAATAATGAAATTTACAGGCGAACTCCATACCTTTTTAAGAAGGGGGTATTTCTTTGCTCACATAGACTTGGAAAAAGTTTTGAAAGATTTTAAGGAAGGGAAGGGGTTTTTCCTTTATACTGGAAGAGGTCCATCTGGCCCAATGCACATAGGACATTTACTTCCTTTTATCTTCACAAAATGGTTGCAGGAAAAGTTCAAAGTTAACGTGTACATTCAGCTAACAGATGATGAAAAGTTTTTAGAGCCTAAAAGAAGTTTGTCTCTAGACGATGTGAAGAAATGGTCTTATGAAAACATACTAGATATAATTGCTGTAGGGTTTGACCCAGACAGTACTTTCATTTTCAAGAACACAGAATACATAAAAAACATTTATCCTTTAGCGCTTAGGGTTGCAAAGAAAATAAACTTTTCTGTAGCAAAAGCAGTTTTCGGCTTTACTAACCAGACAAACATAGGTTTTATTTTCTTTCCAACTTTGCAAATAATTCCGACTTTCTTCGAGAAGAAAAGATGTTTAATTCCTGCTGCAATAGACCAAGCACCTTATTGGCGTGTACAAAGAGATTTGGCAGAAGATTTAGGATATTATAAGACTGCCCAAATACATAGCAAGTTCTTACCGCCTCTAACAGGATCAGAAGGAAAGATGAGTGCTTCTGAACCTACTACTGCCATATACTTGAGTGACAAAGAGAAAGAAGTCAGAACAAAGATTTACAAGTATGCTTTCTCTGGCGGCCAACCAACAGTAGAGCTGCACAGAAAGCTTGGTGGAAATCCTGATGTAGACGTAAGCTTCCAATGGCTGAAAATGCTTTTTGAAGAAGACGACCAAAAGATAAAGAAAATAGAGGAAGATTATAGAAGCGGAAGACTTTTGACCGGAGAATTGAAAGACATGTTAATAGAGAAGCTAGTAGCCTTTTTAGAGGCTCATAGAGAGAAAAGAGAAGCAATTAAAGACAAAGTGAAAGAGTTTATGTACGAGGGTAAGCTAGCTAGGCAAATGTGGGAGAAGGTCTTTGTATGAGGGAAGATCCTTTTGTGTCTGTGATAATTCCAACTTACAAAGAAGAAAAATACATAGAACAAACTCTACGCTCAATAAAAAATCAGGATTACAAGGGCAAGTATGAAATTATTGTAGTGGATTCAAACAGCAAGGATAAAACTGTTAAAATAGCAAAAAAGTTCGCTGATAAAGTGATTGTTACAAAGAAGAGAGGAGTTTCGGTTGGTAGAAACATTGGCGCTAAAATTTCTAAAGGAGATGTGCTGATTTTTGTAGATGCAGACACAATGCTCTTACCTAACGTGATAACTAAGGTAGTAAAACACTTGAGGAAAAAACGTGTAGTCGGGGTTGTAGTTCCTATAATATGCGACGATCTTGCAAACAACATTTTCTACTTTACTGCCAGTTGGATATACTACTTGCTTACAAAGCTTAGATTACAACCAGTTTATGCAGTATGTTTTGGATGCAAAAGAGAAGCTTTCTTCAAGGTAGGAGGATTTGACGAAAGGCTTCATGTTGCTGAAGATATAGAGTTGGGGTCAAGGCTTAAGAAGCTAGGTGATGTAGAATATGTTAAAGATACTTTTGCTATTACATCCTCTAGGCGGTTAAAAAGGTGGAGTGTATTCAAACAGCTCAAGGCGTGGCCTCTTGGATACTTCTCCTTCAAGCTCCTAAACAAGCAACCTGAATATCCTCCTGTTAGATAGCTAATTTATTTCTTAACTTAAAAATTATAGATTATGGCAATGTTCGTTCTGACAGAAGAAGGAAGAAAGTACTTGAAGAAAGGCTTGCCAGAAAGGAGACTTGTAGAGCTTTTGAAAAAGGTAGGCAGAATAACATTAAAGGAAGCAGAAAAGCAAGTGGAAAATTTTGACATAGCCTTGCAATGGGCAAAGAAGAAGGGTTTGGTAGAGCTGAAGTTCAACGAGCTAGTGCTTGTTAGAGAGCCAGAAAGTTTTCTTGAAGAAGAAGCTTTGAGAAGAGTAGAAGGAGGAGAAGAGATAGAAGAAGAGGTTTTGAAAATTCTGCTACAGAGAAACTTAGTTGAAAAGGTTGTTAAAGGTGATGTGGATAAGCTTATAGGAAAAGAAGTAACAAACCTTACGCCAGAACTCATAAAGACTGGTATATGGAAGAAAGTTAAGTTTAAGCCCTACAGCACAGATACCCCTGGACAAAAGTTGAGTTTTGGCAAGCCACACTTTTACAAACAGTTTATAGATGAGGTTAGAGAAAAGCTAATAGGCATGGGTTTTGTTGAGGTTCGCGGACCTTTAGTAGAGCTAAACTTTTGGAATTGTGACGCACTTTTCCTACCTTCAGACCATCCAAGTAGAAGCATTCATGAAGTTTTCTTCCTCAAAAAGCCAGAAACAGGTAAAGTTTTGGACAAGGAGCTCTGGGAAAGAATAAGAAAAACTCATGAGAATGGATGGATTACAGGTAGCTCCGGATGGGGCTTTTGGGATCCAGAACTTGCGAAAAGACTTATTTTAAGAAGTCACGGGACTGCTCTTTCAGCTCGCACTCTTAGTAGGCTAAAGAAAGAGGATATACCTTTTAAGATGTTTTCAATAGCCAAATGCTTTAGACCAGATGTTATAGATGCAAAGCATCATATAGAGTTCGAGCAGTGTGAGGGAATTGTTGTAGGAGAAGGCTTGAATTTCAAGCATTTACTCTGGTACTTGAAAGAAATAGCTTCTTGCGCAGGTGTAGAAAAGGTTAGGTTTAAGCCAAGCTACTTCCCTTTCACAGAACCTAGTGTAGAGCTGCAAGGATACATAAACGGTTGGGTAGAGCTCGGAGGTGCAGGAATCTTTAGACCAGAAGTTACTTTACCTCTTGGTGTAGAAGTGTCGGTTCTGGCATGGGGGATTGGGCTAGGAAGGTTAGCATTAGTAAGAGCTGGACTGAACGATATAAGAGATTTGTACACCGATAAGCTGGAAATCTTATCTAAAAAGTTTTTGGTGTGAGAAATGCCGACCATAGCTTACGATAAAAAGGATTTGCTGAAGCTAGTTGGAAAGGAGTTTAAGGATGAAGAGTTGAGAGAAATTATAGAAAGCATAAAGCCTAGTGTTGAAAAGATAACAGAAAAAGAAGTTGTTTTAGAGCATTGCGCTGATAGAATAGACTTATTTGGGATAGAAGGCCTAGCAAGAGCAATAAGACAGTATGTGGGCCTGAAGCCTAGACTAACAAAGTACAAAGTAGGTAAGTCTGGTTTGACTGTGCTAGCAGATTCGGTTCCTGTTAGACCCTACATAGGTTGTGCAGTTGTTAAGGGTGTCAGATTAGAGGACAGTTTGATAAAGAGCTTGATGAACATTCAAGAGGTTTTGCACGAAACTGTAGGAAGAAAGAGGAGAAAAGTGGCTATTGGTGTGCATGATTTTGATAGGATAAAACCTCCGATAAGGTATGTCGGAGTTTCGAGAGAGGAAAAGATTGTTCCATTAGGGCATTCAGAAGAGATGAGCTTGAAAGAAGTTCTAGAAAAGACAGAAAAAGGAAAAGAGTATGGAGCTATTATCCAGTCTAGCAGGCTTTGGCCTGCTTTTGTAGACACAATTTCTATCTTCAGTTTTCCACCAATAATAAACTCTGAAAGAACAAGGGTAACAGAAAAAACTAAAAACTTGTTTATAGACGTCACTGGAACAGACAGATTAGCAGTTATCCAAGTTTTAAGTATTTTGGTCACAAACTTGGCTGAAAGGGGATGCAAACTAGAATCAGTAAGGATAAAGTACAAGAAAAAAGTGGAAACAACTCCAGACTTAAACGAAAGAGTAATCGAAGTTTCTAAGGATTTAGTTAACAATCTTTTAGGTTTAAGTCTGGAAGGAAAGGAAATGATAAGGCTTCTTAGAAAAATGGGCTATGAAGCAATAGACTACAAGGATAAGCTAGAAGTAATAGTTCCATCTTATAGGTTGGATATACTCCATCCTGTAGATATTGTAGAGGATGTTGCAATTGCATACGGTTACAATAATTTTGAACTGGTAAATCCAAGAGTGGAAAGTATAGGCAAGCTTGATGAGTTAGAGAAATTTTCTGATAGGATAAGGAGCTTGATGGTCGGTTTTGGCTTGCAAGAAGTAATAAGGCATGTTTTTACAAACCAAGAAGACCAGTTTGATAAGATGGAAATTAGAAGGTCTGATGTTATAGAAGTAGCAAACCCAGTTTCACAAGAGTATACATGCTTAAGAGTTTGGCTCTTACCATCTTTGATAAAAGTGCTTAGCGCGAACAAGCATGTAGAATATCCGCAAAAATTGTTTGAAGTCGGAGATGTTGTGTTGCCTGCAGAAGGAGAAACCATGAGTAAGAGTGTTAGAAAATTATGTGTAGTCATAAGTCATAGCACAGCAGGATTTGCAGAGATAAAATCTGTAGCAGAGAAATTCTTAGCTAGCTTGGGAATACGTTATAGTTTAAGGATGTTGGAGCATCCAAGCTTTATTGATGGAAGAGCATGCCAGATACTAATAAAAGGAAAAGAAGTTGGATATTTTGGTGAAATACATCCTAAAGTTTTAGAGAATTGGAATTTGGAAATGCCTGTGATTGCTTTTGAAATTGAGCTAGAAAACTTACTTTCTTAGCCAATCTATCAATCTGCCTAAAAGACCAAACTTCGAATAGCTCACAAAACTTTTTCCAGCAAGATAGTAAGAAAGCTTTAATATTTCTATTGCAGCAGGCGATTTTGGAGAAAATTCTACTACAGGAAGTTTTAACGCTATTGCTTTTGGCACATTTTCATCCTCAGGTATTTGTGCTAGAACAGGACATTCGAGCATGCTTTCTACTTCGTCTTTTTTAAGCTGGTAGGAAGATTTCTTAACTCTATTCAACACTACACCAAGAACTCTTTTGTTTAAGCTTTCTGCCAATTTTTTAGCTTTTAGCGCGTCTACCACTGCCTGGAGCTCAGGGTTTGTTACTATTAAAACCTCTTCTACAGCTTGCAAAGCAGTAGTAGCTTCCTTGCCAAATCCAGGTGCAGAATCCAAGAATGTAAAGTCAGAACCTCTAGAAAGGGTATTCACCACGTCTACTAGTTTCTCAATATCTACTCCACTTAAACTCTCTAAGGAAAGACCCCCAGCAATAAACTTGAACCCAAAAGGATGGTAGTAAACTGCTTTGAAAACATCTTCTTTTCCTTTTAGTACATCATGCAAGGTTATTGGCGCTAAGGATAAGCCTATTTGCAAGCCAAGATGCGGGGTTGTGAGGTTTGCATCCACTACTGTAACTTCATAACCTAATCCTGTGAGGGAAGAAGCTAAGTTTGCTACTAGCGTAGTTTTCCCAACACCACCTTTACCAGAAATTACACCTATTAAGGCCATATTAATTAATTGTTCGATGATAAATATTTTCTTATTTTTAGAAGTCCAATATGGGTTTATGGAAAATTTTAGAGAGATAGAGAGAAAGTGGCAAGAAAGGTGGGAAAAGGCCAAAGTATTTGAAGCGAATGTAGATAAAAGACCGAAATTTTTTGTTACTTTTCCATATCCGTACTTGAACGGTAGTGTGCACATAGGAGCAGCTTTTACTGCTTTTAGAGTTGATAGCTACGCAAGGTTCAAGAGAATGCAAGGTTTTAACGTGCTTTATCCTCAAGGCTTTCATGCAACTGGTGAATCTGTTGTAGGTGCTATAGAAAGACTGAAAAAGGGCGATAAAGTTCAAGAAGAAACTTTTAGGCTTTATGGTGCTACAGAGGAGGACATAAAAAACTTTATAAAGTATGGGCCTGAATTTACAGTGAAATTCTGGATGAAAAGGTGGATAGAAGACTTGAAGCTTGCTGGATTTTCTATAGACTGGAGGAGAACATTTGCTACTGCAGTCACTCCTACTTACTCTAAGTTTATAGAGTGGCAGTACAACACGTTAAGAAAAAAAGGGTATGTGATTCAGGCAACCCACCCAGTAATCTGGTGCCCCAACTGTCAAAGCCCGACAGGGGATCATGATAGGTTGGTTGGTGAAGGAGAAAGTCCTATAGATTATGTGCTAATTAAGTTTAGGTTAGATTCTGGGGAAGTTTTACCGTGTGGAACTTTAAGACCTGAAACAGTCTTTGGTGTTACAAACATATGGATAAATCCTGAAGTAGAATACCTAAAAGTTAAGGTTGATTCTGAAGTTTGGATAGTTAGCGAAGAAGCTAGTAAAAAGTTGAGAGATCAGCTGAAGCAAGTAGAAGAATTGGGTAAAGTTTCAGGCAAAGAGCTTGTTGGTAAGTGTGTGGAAAATCCAAAGACAAAAGAAAAAATAGTTGTTCTACCGGCAAGCTTTGTAGACCCAGAAGTTGCTACAGGCATTGTGATGTCCGTTCCTTCCCATGCACCCTATGATTGGATCGGGCTAAAAGACTTGAAAGAAGATAGGAAGACTTTAGAGGAATATGGAATTGGGGAAATTGTGGAAAGAATTGAGCCTATATCCATAATTAGTACGCCTGGCTTTGACGAGCATCCTGCTATAGAAGTATGTGAAAAGCTGAAGGTAAAAAGTCAGAAAGAGAGGGAAAAGTTGGATGAAGCAACCAACATCGTGTACAAGAAAGAATTTCATCAGGGTATTTTGAAGGAAAATTGTGGCGAATATTCTGGTCTGAAAGTTTCCGAGTGCAAGGAAAAACTGAAAAAAGAATTCTTGGAAGAAGGGGTTGCTGACATTATGTGGGAAACTACTGGAAAGGTTGTGTGCAGGTGTGGCACAAAAACACACGTCAAGATTCTGGAAAATCAATGGTTTTTGAAGTATTCAGACGAGAATTGGAAAGAAAAAGTGAGAGAATGCATGAAGAAGATGAAGTTTTATCCAGAGGAAGTAAGAGAACAGTTTGAAAGTGTAGTTGAGTGGCTGAAAGATAAAGCATGCACAAGAAAGAAAGGTTTGGGAACTCCTTTACCGTGGGATAAAGAATGGCTTGTCGAGACTCTATCAGATAGTACAATCTACATGGCTTACTACACCATAGCAAGAATAATAAACGAGAAAGGGGTGAAAGCGGAAAATTTAACTGATGAAGTTTTTGACTATGTTTTCCTTGGAAAAGGGGAGCTGAAAGATGTTAGTAAAAAATCTGGGCTAGACCACGAAACGATAGAAGAGATGAGGAAAGAGTTTGAGTACTTTTATCCGGTTGACTTGAGGAATTCTGGTAAAGATCTGGTTCCACACCACCTAACCTTCTACATTTTCCATCATGTTGCAGTTTGGGATGATAAAAAATACTGGCCAAAGGCTATTAGCGTGAACGGTTATGTGAAAGCTGAAGGTACGAAGATGAGCAAAAGTAAGGGTAATATAATTCCTCTAAGAGATTTGGTTTCTTCCCTTGGCTCTGACTTGGTAAGGATAAACTTGATTGCATCTAACGAGGGAATGGACGATGCTGATTGGCGAGACGAAAGTGTTGCTAGTTATGCAACACGCATAAAATTTTTAGAAAAGCTTGTTGAAAGCTTAGAGAAAGCAAAAAGGAAAGATTTTATGAAAGTAGATTCTTTCATCTTAAGCGCTGTACAAAAGCATATAAAAGAAGCAACAGAAAGCTATGAGGAGTTAAAGTTCAGGAGTGCTGTCAAGTCAGCCTTTTTCGACTTGACGAACGATTTAAGGTCGTACGTGGAAAGAGTTGGCGGAATAGAAAATTGTAACAAGGAAGTGTTAAGAGAAGTTCTGACAAACACAGTAAAACTTCTTGCGCCTGTTTTACCCCATATTTGTGAAGAGCTCTGGGAGAAGCTTGGTAATGATGGCTTCGTTGTTACAGAATCTTGGCCAAGTTATGAGGAGGGTAAAGTAAATAAAAAGGTTTTAGAGCTGGAAGAAAGTCTGAAGAAAACTTTAGAAGATTTGAGGCATGTTTTAAAGCTTGCTGGGAAAAAGAAGAACTGTTATTTGTACGTAGTCTCGCCAGATGAGTTAGAGTATTTTAGAGAAGCGGAAGAGTTCATATGTAGAAGCTTTGGCTTTGAAAAGATTAAAGTTTTTCTGGCTTCTGATGAGAGTAGGTACGACCCAGAAAATAGAGGCAGGAGAGCAAAGTATGGAAAGCCTGGGATTTACTTGGAAGGTTAGGTTCTGACAATTTTGCTTATGTAATACGTATTACAAAATTTTTGGAAACAAACGGATTATCTTTAATAAAAAACCTTAGCTCAACAGGCAAGTCTCTTGTTACACCTATTCTTTTACTCTTACCCAAAACAAAATCAAGCTTGTTGTCTATGATTGTAACTTCACTTCTTTTATCAGTTACAAAAATCCCGTTCAGCTCTTTTGTTATTCTTAAAGCTTTGCTCAGTTTACCAGGCCCATTAGTGAGCTCATAAATGTTTTCTTTTCTTCTATTCTTTTTCATCTCCTCAATTCCTTCCAAAGGTTCTACCGCTCTTATCAGCACAGCACCAACTTTTCCTTTCTCATGAGCAACTATATTAAACAGCCAATTGTTATGGACATTGTAGACTAAGGCTTTACCTGGCATATCGTACAAAAGCTTAGCGCAGTATTTTGGCCTTCCGCTAAATGCACGAGAAGCAGGATCTTCTTTGCCATAATAAGCTTCTGTTTCGACGATAATTCCACTTAACTTTATCTTGTTTAACTTTCTTACAAGAATTTTTCCAAGAAGTTCCTTTGCTACAAGAGCTGTGTCCCTCTCGTAAAAACTCCTGGACAACACTTTCATAAAAATGGTTTAGTCCTTTTTCTTTTTTGTTGTTATCGGTTTAATTTCTTCTCCTTCCAAAGGAATAAGCTCATGCTCCACACTTTCTGCCAAGGAAGGAAACCTCTCTTTCAACTCTTTTATTTTTTTCTTGATAATCTTTTCAGTAGACATAAATTATCACTCTAATAATCTATTAATTATTTATAAAGTTATGCGCCGTTAGTCTAGCCTGGTAGGACACGAGCCTTCCAAGCTCGGGAGGCGGGTTCAAATCCCGCACGGCGCACCTTTTACTAATAAATCCTTTTGTTGCCTTATTTAAAGAGATGAAAACAATATACTGCAAAAAGGTCGATCTTACAATTCTTGGAAAATATAGGAAAGAAAGGATATACGATTATTGCCTTTACTTCCTAGCGAATCAAAACTATTCGCTAGTTGAATTAGAGCAGAGAATAAGAGAGAAGAAGGAAGAAATAGTTAAAGCTTTAGAGGAGATGTTTAGAGCAAGAGTAGAGATAGTCGTAAAACGATATCCATTAGAGAGGTTGAGCATAAAAGGCGAGATGGAAGACATGATACTTACTGAGAAGGGGTGCCTATCCAAGCGAGCTTTTTTAATGAGAATATAGACAAGTCAAACAAAGAAAGAGATTTAAACTTTACGATTTCTATTAAAATCATGGACGTAGAAAGCCTAAGAGAAGAGTATAAGAAAAAAGTTAACTTAGCATTGTTTACTCTTCCTATCAAGCTTACTGATGACTATCCTGCCAAAATATTTATGGTAGATCCGGATTATTGCTCAGACCATGAGCTGATAGACCAATGTCTTAGAAGACCAACACTTTATTGTGTGACAGACAATAAGCACACCGAAGCAGATTTTATACCTCTGCAAAGAATCATTCGCAACTATTCTTTAGAGAGCATAGGAGAAAAAGATATTGACGAGAGTTATCTAAATGTTTATGATGGAACTTATTCACAACCTCCTAAAGTTTGTCTCTGGTCTGTTTTGAAAAAACATAAAATCATTCCAAAAACTGCAGAAATGTTCAGCAGTGCAGGCCTGTACACAAGCCCTCATGCAGTCAAGATAATTGTGTACAACATAGCAAAGCCTGAAAATGCTTTGAAAGCTGAGAGGATTATAGATGAGTGTATAAACTCTTCTTTGGACAAGTATTTTTAAGCCTTAAAATTTAATCATTTTTAAACCAAAATATACTTTACGTGGTGGTATGAGACACGACCTTTTGGCAGACGTCTTGTCTGCAATAAAGAATGCTGAGAGGGTAGGAAAGAAAGAGTGTATAGTGCCAGCTTCAAAGCTTGTAAAAGAAGTGCTTAGAGTCTTTGAAGAGCATGGGTACATCGAATCTTTCGAGTTTATTAGTGATGGCAAATCTGGAAAGTTTAGAGTAAGCTTGAAGGGAAAGATAATAGATACAAACGTAATAAAGCCTAGGTTTTCTGTCAGAGTTGATGAGTTCGAAGAATGGGAAAAGAGACTTTTACCTGCAAAGGATGTTGGCATACTCATTCTAACTACCTCAAAGGGTGTGCTAGACCATAAAAAGGCAAAAGAAGCTCATGTAGGAGGTAAACTTTTAGCCTTTGTTTACTGATGGTTGTTATGGCTTCAAGAGAAATTGTCATTCCAGAGGGTGTAACCGTCGAGATAAACGGAAACGTGATAAGAGTTTCTGGAGAAAAAGGTCAGATAGAGAAAAAGTTCGATTTACCGAAGAGTATGAAGATAGAAAAGCTAGACAACAAGATAGTAGTTTCTTCCACCTCTGAAAGAAGGAAAGACTTGGCCATGGTGGGAACAATTGCAGCTCACATAAGGAACGCTATTCAAGGAGTAACTAAAGGTTTTGTCTACAGACTTAAAATTTGCTTTAGTCATTTCCCCATAACAGTAAAAGTGGAAGGGGATAAAGTAGTAATACAAAACTTCTTGGGGGAAAGAAAGCCAAGGTATGCGAAGATTTTCGGGAAAGTGCAAGTTAAAGTAGAAGGTCCAGAGATAATAGTTAGCGGTATAGATATAGATGAAGTTAGCCAGACAGCCGGAAGTATAGAAAGAGCGACTAGAATAGTTGGGTATGATAGAAGAAGATTCCAAGATGGCATTTTTATAGTCTCGAAAGGTGAGTGATTTGGTGAATCCGAGAAAAAAACCGAAGTTTAGAAGATGGCTAAGCCAAACATACAAAAGATTAAAAGAATCGTGGAGAAAACCAAGGGGAATTCACAGCAAGATAAGGGTAAGAAGAAAGGGAAAAATAAAAATGCCTTCTATTGGTTGGGGAGCACCTAAAAGCTTAAGAGGCTTACATCCTTCAGGATTTAAGGAAGTAGTAGTTTATAGCATGAAAGATTTGGAAAAAATTAATCCAGAAAAAGAAGCAATTAAAATTTCTCATAAGGTTGGGAAAAAGAAAAGACAGGAAATTATTAAAAGGGCTAACGAGCTTAAAATTAAAGTTTTAAATCCTTAACATACTCTTTTAATCTCATGAAGCTTGAAGACTATTTGAGAATTAGAGGGAAGCTATTAGCTTATGAATTTAAGAGTAAAGATGAACTCTTACAAGCTATCCAATACATTAAGCTAATCGAAAACACTTTTAATAATTTAGCTTCTAGAGTAAGGAATAGTTTGAGTTATACGATTTCTGTTTTGTATCCGTTGATAGGTTACAGAGGAATTAAGAGAATGTTTCAAAAATTTGCAAAACAAAGAGGATGGGAAGTAGGGATTTATAGAAGACACATCGTTCTGGCTCATGATATTAACGACTTTATGTTACAGTTAATTTACAGTTATCCAAAAAAATGTGAGTTGAAGTTTTTCTTTTCTCCAAGTGAAGAACTCGTGCTTTCTAAAGAAGTGGTAAAAGAAGATCTAAAACAGTTTCTTACGCTTCTTGAGGATTTATACACAATTCCTGAAAAGTTTGGCTTTTGCAAACAAAGAAGCTCGTTAATTAAGTTTTTGAGATAAACCTTACAAGGTCTGTTTTAGTAACAATTCCTTTTATTTCCTCATTCTCTACAATAGGAATACCGCTTATATTGTTCTCTAACATTAGCTTAACACATTTCTCTATTGTATCTTTTGGTTCAAGTGTAATTACAGGCGAGCTCATAACATCTTCTACAAGGATTTTCCTCATCTTTTCATCCCAATGCTTACCTTCAGCAACCTTCCTAAAAAGACCAAGAGCTTTTGCAACGTCAGACTCTGCTAAAATTCCTACTAGCTTGTTTTTCTCAACCACCAAAAGCTTCTTTATGCCGTAGTGGATCATCATTTTTCTTGCCTCTAAAAGTCTAGACCCCTTTTCTATTCTATGCACATCTTTTTGCATTACTTTTTCCAAAGGTTCCTTGCAATCTTTCAAAATTTTTATCAAGTCTGTCTTTGTTACTATCCCAACAATGTTGCCTTTATCAGTAACTACTATGCTGGATATACCCTTTTCTAACATCTTCTCAGCAACTTCTCTTACTTCAGCATCCTTCTCAACAGTTATCAGCTTTTCGCTGTAACAAGAAGATACATGCACGTGAGCGTCTGAAAGCTTTCTTTCTTTTTCAGAGCCAAGTCTTTCTGCCAAATCTCTCTCAGTTACAATTCCTACTATCTTTTTATCTCTTTTAACAAGAAGCCTAGAGACACGTTTCTTTTCCATTAGCTTTAAAGCATTTCTTACTGGCTCGTTTACATCTATGCATATTAAGCTTTTAGACATTATTTCTTCAACTTTCATAAAGATTATAAAGGTAAACTGTAAAATAAAAGTATACGTGGTCAGATGAGATTACAGAGAAGATTGGCAGCAGATATACTTAAAGTTGGTAAGAGTAGGGTATGGTTGGACCCAACTAAGAGGGAGGAGATAGAGAAAGCCATAACTAGGACAGACGTGAGAAAGCTGATTAAGAAAGGCTACATAAAAGCATTACCAGAAAAGGTACATATGCCAAAAGAGAAACGTAAAAAGAAAAAACGTTTGGGCAGCAGAAAAGGAACAAAGTTTTCAAGACTCTCTAGCAAGAGAAGATGGATATCTACTGTCAGAGCTTTGAGGGCTATGCTGAGAGAGTTAAAATCTTCTGGACAAATAGACAGCAAGACTTACAAACATCTTAGAAAACTAGTGAAAGGTGGAATGTTTAGGAGCAGAAGCCACTTGAAGACTTATATGGAGCAGCATGGTCTGTTGAAGAAGTGATACCATGAAGCTATCACCAACTTATAAAATGCCATTCAAGAGAAGAAGGCTTTTCAAGACCGATTATAGGAAAAGGCTAAGGCTACTTCTCTCCAAAAAGCCAAGACTAGTAGTTAGGAAAAGCTTGAAGTACATAACTGCTCAGATAATAGAATTTTCGGAAAAAGGTGACAAGACTTTAGTAGGTGTAACTTCCAAAGAGCTAAAGAAGCTAGGCTGGAATTTTGCATGCGACAATCTACCAGCAGCTTATCTAACAGGCTTGCTTATTGGTAAGAAAGCTTTAGGGAAGGGTGTGCAAGAAGCTATTCTAGACTCAGGTCTTTATCCTTCAACAAAAGGTTCTAGGATATACGCAGTTGTAAAAGGTGCGATTGATGCAGGCCTAAAAGTTCCTGTATCAGAAGAAGTATTACCAAGCGAGGAGCGGATATACGGCAAGCATATAGCTTCGTACAAGGAAAAGTTTAAGAATTTGCCAGAAGAATTTGAAAAGATAAAGCAAAAGATCTTGGGTGGTTGAACATGCCAGAAGAAGAGGAGGCACCAGAAGTACCAGAAGAAGTTAAAGTAGAAGTAACTCCTGCCCTAGAAAAATGGATACCAAGGACTTCTTTAGGTAAGATGGTCTTCGAGGGAAAGATCAAGAGTATAGATGAGATTTTAGACTCTGGAAAACCGATAAAAGAGCCAGAGATTGTGGATAAGCTCTTGCCAAACTTGAAGACTGAGTTAATTTTGATAGGTGGAAGAACAGGAAAAGGGGGTGGCATCCAGAGAATCCCAATAAGAATTACGTCTGTAACCAAAAAATCTGGAAGAAGGTTTAGGATGAATGCTTTTGTTGTTGTTGGAAACGAAGATGGGATAGTAGGAATTGGTTCAGGCAAATCGCTAGAACCTAGGGATGCTGTCGCAAAAGCAACACAAAGAGCAAAGTTAAACTTGATAAAAGTAAAAAGAGGCTGCGGGAGTTGGGAATGTGCTTGTGGCGGGAATCATTCTATACCATACAAAGTTTCTGGAAAGTGCGGCTCAGTAAGAGTGGAACTGATGCCAGCTCCAAAGGGTATTGGTCTTGTCGCTGACGATGAAACTAAAAAATTGCTTAGGCTAGCTGGAATTAAGGATGTATGGGTCAAAACTTTTGGTAACACTTCTATGAGAATTAACTTAATAACTGCCGTTTTTAATGCTTTGAAAAAGCTTTATGTTTATGAAAAGGTTGGGAAGTGATGTTTGCGGTAATTAGACTTAGAGGCACACCAGGGCTAAGTAAAAAGGTCAGAGATACTCTAGAGATGCTTAGGCTTAAGGCAGTAAACAACTGTGTTCTAGTCCCTGAAACACCAGATTATAAGGGTATGCTAGAAGTAGTTAAGCACACAGTTACATGGGGTGAAATAGAGAAAGAAACTCTTGTAGAGCTTTTGAAGAAAAGACTAAGGTCAGAAGGTGATAAAAGGGTAGACGAAAACACTTTAAAGCAAATTACTGGATACGGGTTTGAAGAGCTAGCAGAAGCTCTTTTAGCAGGCAAAGTTAAGATGAAAAGTTTTCCAAAGTTGAAGCCAGTTTTTAGACTAACACCACCTTCCAAAGGCTTGAAAAACGTGAAAGAATTTTATCCAAAAGGTGATTTAGGCTACAGAGGCAAGGAGATAAACGAGTTGCTCAAGAGGATGATTTGAATGGTTGTGAGAAGAGAAAAGAAACGCAGAAGGGGAGAAAGAACTTACCATGGCAGTCATAAGAAGTGGCGTGGAGGAGGTTCGAGAGGAGGTAGAGGAGAAGCAGGAATGCACAAGCACAAGTGGAGCTATGCTGTGAAGTATGAACCAGAACATTTTGGTAAAGAAGGGTTTGCTAGACCAAAGAAAGTTAAGACGATCAACCTTTCAGAGTTGGAAAAGATTTTGCCTAAGTTGATAGAAAAGAAGCTGGTAGAGAAAGAGGGCGAAATGATAAAAATTAACTTGAAGAAAATCGGCTACAATAAGCTTTTAGGTGCTGGGTCTGTGAGCAAGCCGTTGATAGTGGAAGCAGAAGCATTCTCTCAATCTGCTATAAAGAAGCTGGAAGCAGCTGGTGGAAAGGCAATCATAATTTCTTCATCTTCTTAGCGATAATCACTTTATAAATTTAAACCTAGAATTCTTAATTTCAAGATATCATGGAAGAAGAAAAACCGAGCTTAGTATCCAAAATAACAAGGTACATACCAACTGTAAAAAGGCCTAGCTACAGGCAAAGCTTGAACACAAGGCTAAAGTGGACTGGGCTAGTGCTTATAGCATACCTTGCACTCTCTTACATCACTGTTTATGGAGTAGAACCTTCTACCTACGAGCAATTTAGATATATAGAGCTTATTCTTGGTTCTAGGTTTGGTAGTATCATGACACTCGGAATAAGCCCAATAGTTACAGCAGGAATTATACTCCAGCTTTTAGTAGGTTCTAAAATAATAAATTGGGACACAACAAAAGAAGAAGACAGAAAAAAGTTTCAGACTTGGAACAAGTTTTTATCAGTAGTTTTTTGCTTTGTGACAGCAGCGGTGTACGTGTTTGGAGGAGCACTGTTGGTTCTTGGTCCTTTGAGCATGAAGATAATAGTTCTTCTACAGCTTGCAGCAGGCGGTCTTATAGTAATCCTTCTAGACGATTTAGTAAGCAAGTGGGGAATAGGTTCTGGTGTTAGCTTGTTCATAGCAGCAGGTGTTGCCACACAAATATTAATAAGGCTTTTCTCACCATTACCAGCTACTTGTAAGGCTTTCCAGTTTTCTACATGCATACCAAGTGTAGGCAATGTACCAGTAGGATTAGTTTGGCAATTCTTCTTGAACGCTCTAATAGGAAACAGAAGTCTAATGCTCCAAACACTTCTACCAATTCTTTTTACTGCAATAGTTTTCTTGATAGTCATCTACATCCAAGACATAGCAATAGAAATACCCCTATCTTTCACAGCTTTGCGTGGATTTGGCAGGACTTGGCCACTTAAGCTGCTTTACACTAGCAACATTCCAGTAATTCTAGCAGGGGCACTAATTGCAAACTTCCAGTTACTAGGAAGGTTTGGTCTTACTCCACAGAACGGCTTGCAGTGCGGCGTGCTCGGATGTTACGATGTTAATGGTAATCCTGTGAGTGGTGCGGTCTTCTACCTTTCTACACCATCAAACTTTCTACTCCAACTGGTTAGCACAGGAGTAACTTTTGCAGATTGGATTCGTGTAACAATCCACATAGCCCTTTTTGCAATTCTTTGTACAATATTTTCTGTTTTCTGGGTTAGTACTTCTGGTATGGACGCAAAGTCTGTGGCAGAGCAGATAGAGGCTATAGGCATGCAGATTCCAGGTTACAGGAGGGATGCTAAAAGCATGGAAGCAGTCCTAAGCAAGTACATACAGCCTCTTGCCTTCCTTGGTGGGCTTTTTGTAGGGTTGTTAGCTGCTTTTGCAGACATAACCGCTACTATAGGTTCAGGGACAGGAATTCTTCTAGCAGTAATGATTATTTATCAGTATTACGAACAATTAAGTATGGAAAACTTGGAAGAGGCTCATCCATTAGTGAGAAAGATCGTAGGTGAATAAAATGTTCGAACAGTTTATTGCAATACTCAACACAATCTCGTATCCTCCGCTAGCTTTAGCACTCTTAGCAGTAGCAGTAACATGCTTAATCTATGTTTTGAATAGGTTAATCGTTAAGAGGCAAGTTCTAGAAGAGATAAAAGCTAGGATGGTGGAAATAAGGGAGAATCTCAACCTTGCACAGCAAGCTAAGAACATGGAAGCTATAGAAAAATGGATGAAAGAGTTTGTTTCGGTGAACAACAAGTACGTAAAATTGACTGCAAAAAGTATGATAATAACAGCAGCAGTCTCGATAATCGTCCTTACTTTGATAGGCTCAAAGTACTCAGGGAATGTTGTTAGACTTCCTTTTGAGATACCTTATTTGGGCAGCGCACTTAGTGGTGTTTATTGGTATGTTTTCGTATCTGTTATAGTAGGATGGTTAATAAACAAGCTATTGGGTGGTTAAAAATGATAGAGGTTGGCAGAATATGCATAAAAACAGCTGGTAGAGAAAGTGGGCATTATTGTGTTGTGCTAAAGAAATTAGACGAAAGTTTTGTTTTAGTTACTGGTCCTAAGCTGCTTACTGGTGTCAAGAGAAGAAAAGTGAATATTCTTCATCTTAAACCGTTAGAACACAAGCTAGAGATAAAAGAGGAGGCAAGCGACGAGGAGGTCATAGAAGCTTACAAAAAGTCTGGACTAGTTAGTAAGCTAGGTCTCAAACTACCTTCTGCAGCAGAGCTAAAGGAAGAGAAAAAGTTGGAAGAGAAGAAAGAAGAAAAGAAAAAGGAGACAAAGAAAGAGAAAAAGAAATAGTTTTATAAGCTTTTACGCTAAAGTTTTTAAAATTAACAAAATCAACAATTTAAGTTTTAGTTGTATAGTAATTAATGAGGAAAAATGAAGGGGAAACTCTTTATATTATTAGCTCTCTTGGCGCTGTTTGCAGTTGTAGCGGTAAGAGCTGAAAACTATCAAGTTACAGGAACACCAAGCGAGTTTTCTTTAGGAAGCACGCAAGAAATGACTTTGAAAGTTACTAACGAGAAGACTTCCGCAAATAACATAGTGAAAATAGAGATAAGCTTACCTTTAGACGAGCATAATGTGAGCTATTTTGACGTTAAGAACTTGTTCACACTTCCGTCTGGTTGGCAATCTTCTGCAACAGTAAGCGAAGGAAAGGTAACAAAGATAGTGTTCTACTCGATAGGAGTTGGCATACCACCAGGATCTACTCAGAGCTTTATTTTCAGTTCAGTAACTGCTCCAAACAAGATAGGATTGTACCAGTTTGGCTGGAAGATAACAGATTCTGCTGGTAATGTGAAGAGTGGAAGCCTTCCGATAAACGTGAAGATAGGACCTCTGACTAAGTTCGTTTTGTCACAGGTTCCACAAGAAGTTGTTTCAGGAAATCCTTTCAACGTTACGATTACTGCGTATAGTGGCGATGTTGTAAAAGCAGATTATACAGGAACTATCACTTTCTCTTCAACAAACTCTACAGCTAAGTTTACTCCTTCTACTTACAAGTTTGTGCCATTAGATAATGGCCAAAAGACGATAACAGTTGTACTCTACAAAACAGGAAATCAAACTTTTACTGTCAAGGACGATCAAGCAAAGGTAGAAGTAGTTTCACCTATAATTTTGGTTAAGCCAGCAGTGCCCAGAGATCTTTCCATTTCTATAAATGGTGGCGCATCAACAACAGATTCAGTTTTTGTAACTCTTTCGCTCAGTGCAGTTGGAGCCGAAGAGTGTAGGTACAGCAACGACAAAATATTCTGGAGTGCTTACGAGCCTTATACAGAAACTAAAGAATGGAAACTTGAGAGTGGGGAAGGAGAGAAAACAGTTTATTACCAGTGCAGGAACAAGAACGGAGAATCTGAAATAGTTTCAGCAAGTATAACACTAACTCAGGGGTTTGTAATAACTTTGCCAGTAGGAATGAGTATAACCGCTTTAATCATTTCTATCATTGCCTTGATAATTGCGACAAGAAAAGGCAAGAGCAAAAAAGAAGAGTAGTTACCACAGGATTTGAACACTTTTTACAGGACTGTCGATCTTAGATAGTATGTAGAAGTTTTCACTAACCACATAATTTCTTAATGTTTGTAAGTTGTTGTACCATGTGTTTAGCTGAGAGAATGTATAGCTACTTCGGCCTTTGTTAAAATCTTCCACAGCTTTGTTGTATTCATCCACACAATGCTTGTAAAGCTCTATACAATTTTCTACAGCAGAGAAGTAGTTGTAACTAAAAATGTTTGAGTAATACGCGTAATTTAAAGCTCTAGAGAGTTCTGAGCAACTAATGGTACAGTCTATAAACATTTCTCTTATATTCTCCAAGTCTATCGTCCCATAAGGTTTTCCAACTTCTACATAGCCAACTTTGTCTTTGCCAGTACCATTTTCATTGCCAGTAACGTCTATGAATACAACTCCTCTATCAGTTGTTTGAAAAACATTCAAAAGGTGCGCACTTCTATTGTCCTCAAACACAAGCTCTACTATACCAACTCTGAAACCATTTGCTCTTGCACGCTTAAAAAGCTCCAACGCAAAACCTGTACAATCAAAAGATTTTTCATTGTATACCAACTTATTTGTGTCGTCTGCCTCTAGAAAAGTTTTCAACTCTTCCCAGCTCGGATTTCTAAGAGTAGATTCTTTTGAGCGCGTCAAGTTGTTGAATAAACTTTTAATTCTTTCTAACTCTTCTTTTGTAGACAATAAATTTTCCTGCATGGTAGAAATGTTTTCTTTCAGGGAAAGTATTTCAGAATCCTTTACCTTAATAGTTTCCACTAGCCATAAGGAGAAAACAGCAAGTAGTAGGATTATTATTCCAGATATAATTGAGACTATTTTCATATTATTATTTGTGTTTTTCTTCCAAATAATTCTTGAAGAATTTTTCCCACTCTGATTTATAAAGCACAAACGTTCTAGGTTTCTCAGGATCTTCCATTAGGATAGTCAATTTTTTCAGAAGAGCATATACAGACCTTTCTGAAACATTAGCCCATGTCATTACGTTCTTTTTAGAGAGTTGTGATAAGAACGCAGGATAAAAATCTTTTTTAAATCTTATTCTTACTTTGTCGCTAACAAAACTTTTTGTAATTTCATCTATTGCAAAATAAACAGCTTCGATTAAATCTTCTTCCATTTTAAAAACCTGTAAGCTACGAGTTTTGCCACAAGTTGAGCAACCAAATCTTCTGAGCTAGCGAAAGGTTGAGGAAGTAGTTCTACAACATCAGCTCCAACTAGATTTTTCTCTTCGCACAATTTTTTAATCAATTTCAGTACATCTTCCCAGTTAAGTCCGTTTGCTACTGGAGTGCCAACAGAAGGAATGATAGAAGGATCGAAAACGTCTAAGTCTACGGTAAGATAAACATTCTCTTTACAGCTGTCTACTATTTCTTCCAAGCTCTCTATTTTCGGATAAATTTTTAACTTTTGCTTATTAGCAAATTCATACTCTTCTTCACACATGCTTCTAGTACCAACCCAAACTACATCTCTACAAAGTTCTAAAACTCTCCTCATCGTGCATGCATGGCTATAACTGCTATTCTGAAAGCTTTCTCTCAAGTCAGCATGAGCATCTAGGCAAACTACAGACAAGTTCTTAAAATTTTTTACTAAAGCTTTTACACTGCCAATAGAAATTGTATGTTCACCACCTAACATTACAAAAAACTTTTTCATTTTAGCTATTTGTTCGCAAACACTAGCTACCGAATTTACCATGGCTTCTGGAGAGCTTACGTCAGGTTCTAGTTCTAGCAATGTACAAAAATTTAGTTGAATTAAATCTTTTTTCGTTTCTAAGTCAAAAGTTTCAATTTCATTTGAGGCAAGAATTATAGCTCTGGGTCCAAACCTTGTCCCTGGCTTATAACTAGTCGTAGAATCGTAAGGTACAGGAAAAATTATCACGTCTGCTTCTTCAGGCTTCACATTTTCCAGTCCTAAGAAGCTGTAGTTTCCACGTGAAGGATATTTTATCATAAGATAGAATTAGACGTTAAAGCTTTAAAATAGTTTCCAATTCGTACAAAGAGTGGATGGTTAGAGTAGGCTTTACATTTTCCAACTTGTAGGGATATTCTTTCCTATCTATTAGTACATCGTAAACACAAGCTTCTTTAGCTGCACATATACCACCAAGCGAATTGTCTACATAAACAGCTGCAGCAAAAGGTAAGTCAAGCTTTTGTAGGCACAAATCTATCCCATGAGGGTCTGGTTTAGGTCTTATGTTGTTACATTCCGGATTAGCAATTATTATGACATCAAAGTTCTCTCTTCCTACCAGTTCTATTTCCATAGACGCAATTTCTTCTGGTGAACCAGTTACTATACCTCTCTTATAACCCTTTTCTTTCAGCTTTTTAACGAAACTTGCGTCTTCATATGCTTCTGTAAACTCTTTTCTTATTTTTACTAAATCGTACTTCCTGAATACTTTCCAAAATTCTTTCGGGTTCACGTTGAGATAATTAGAAATTATTTCGTCTCTGTTTTCTTCAAACCAAAACTTGTCAACAAAAAGCTCAAAATCTATTTTTGGATTTACTCCCAATTCTTCTATCGTACTCTTTACTGTTTTGTATCTGTAAACAGGTTTGGTATGAACGAGTGTTCCGTCCAAGTCAAAGATAACAGCTTTAAACATTCTAATCACTTTGGTCTAAATTAATAAACTAAACTTATTTAAGTGTTTCATTTTTGAGAAATATTTTATGAGACTCCCGTTAGAAGTGCAGGCAGTGATATTTCGTAGAAAACCCTCTTTAGAGTTTCTTATACTTCATAGGGTTCCAGAGAAAGGAGGCTTTTGGCAGAACCTTTCTGGAGGTGTGGAAGAAGGAGAAAGTTTGTTAGATACGCTAAAAAGAGAGTTGAAGGAAGAAGTTGATATAGGCGAGCAACAGATAAAACGAATAGTGGAAGATGTGTATTTCTACGAATGGTACCAAGGGCAACAGAAAATAAAAGAATGGGCTTTTGCTGTAGAGGTAGAACCAAACACAGAAATAAGGCTGTCAGAAGAGCACGATGAATACAAGTGGTGTAGTGCTGAAGAAGCAAAAGCGTTGCTTAAATGGGAAGATACAAAGATAGCAATCGATAGAACCATTCAAAAGTTAAAGCTTTAATCTTTTTTGTCAAATTTTCTATTGATGAAAAGCATAGAAATCTATGTGAAAAACGAAAAACTAGTTATTCCCCTAAACTCGGTAAAACCGAATTATTCCATGCTTTCTAGCAAGTGGGACATAATACCTTGGAACGTATTACCGGAATTTTCTTATACTATCAGCATACTTCCAGAAGAAGATAGAAAAGCTCTTGAAATAGCTCAAAAAGTTGCTGAAAAAACTGGTGCGAAGCTTAAAGTTCGTGACGTGAATTATTTTGAAGGGAAGTTTTTCGCGCTCTTGAAAGGCGTGAAGAAAACTCCAACCGTGATTGTTGGGAACAAGAAGATTGAAAAGATTGATGAAGAAACTTTGCTCAGCTATTTATTCGAACTTGAACCTAAGCAATGCTCCGACTCCTCCTAGTCTGAAGAACTCTTTACCTTCAGAAGTGTCTACAGAAATAAAAGCAGTATTGGTTCCAAGTTGTTCAGCAAGCCTCAACAAATCTTCGACCTTACTGCTCGGATATTCTTCTGAAATTAAAACAATCTCTACTGCTCCTGCATTTAGTGCAGCCTTTACTTTTTCCTCACCATAAACAGCTAAACCTTCTTTACTAATTTCAGCAAAAAACCTTTTCATCAGTTCTCTTTCCTTAGCGAGTGCAGTTTCTTTTATCAAATCTTCAGACCTGTTCACAAGTTCTTCCAAACCGTATTCTCCAGTATATCCCGTATCTTTAATTCCAAGCACCTTTTTCTGTATCATGTAGTTAAGATAACCTTCTCTAACAAACCTCTCTTTTATAGGCCCAGGACCACCTACTATAACTCCAACAAGCTTTTCCTGCTTCAAGAAAAGGTTTGAAGCTTCCTCTCCAACCTTTGTTAAAAACTCGTTTATAGCATCTTCTCTCAACCTATCATAGCGACCTTGGGAGTTATGGACTATTATACCATTTGCAACAAACGAATTAAATTTAGGAACATAAAGGTCGTAAAATTCTTTATTAGATTTGAGTTTTTTCTTTTCCTTCACCGTAGCTGTCACAATTCCCGAGTTGAAAATTTTATTAAGCAACTCTAACATTTCACCATTCTTAATTTTTTTCTCAAGCTCTTGGATCATTCTTTTAAAGGGCGGATATCCTATATTCCTCCTTCCAACAAGGAACATGCTATACTTTTTGAAGTGCTCTTTTTTGAACCCTTCTTTTTCGATCAATTTTCTTACTAAAATTCCAGAGATAGGAACTCTTATAGATTTACCACTGCTATACCCTTTTATTATCAAGTTAAGCCTTTTCGTCTTTTCTAGAGAGGAAAAACCAATTTCCTTTTTAAAGGTTTTTATATAGATTGGATTGGTTATCCGCAATTCATAACGGCCGAATTTGTCAGGTCCTGTCAAACTAGCAACTATGTTATAACGAGTTAAAACTAACTGGATTTTCCTTACGATACTTTCGTTTGCCATTCTTAGTCCAATGCCTGTTCTGTCAACGTACGCCTCGGCATCGAATAAACCTCTAATAAAGTATTTTAATGTTCTTTTTGACAAAGTTAATATTTTTGGGTCTATGTTTTTGTTCCTCCTAGGCTTCAAGATTTCTGGAAAGTTTGTCAATAAGAAATCAACAAAAGATTTTTTGTACAGCCTTAATTCGTAGGAATTTCTCCTCTTGAGAATTACAGCTCTTTTCTTAATGAGACTTTCAGCAAATCTCTTGTAAACTTTTAAGAGTTGTAAGTCCTTGTTATAAAGAATTATTCTGTTTTTATCAACAGTACCATCGCCAAGGATATACCCTAATAATTGTGCCAGTTTTTTGTCGATAGATTTATTACTCTTGTTGTTTATTTGTAAATTTGACAAGAAGAGAAGTTGATCGCCAACATTTATTTCTTCAACAGTTTTCTCTTCTATTCCTTTCTCGCTAACTACAAAAACTTTATGTTCTGGTGTTAGAATTAGCGAGCCAGAAGGCTCTTTCAACACCAGTTTATAGGATTTAGTAGTTTTTCTTTTAAACATTTCAAATGAGTCGGTAAAGATTGGCTTAAAATTATCAAAAGAATATGAAAGTATTTTTTCACCTTTAGACAATTCTTTTATTGGGATTATACTTCCATTTTCAAGCTGTATTAATGTGTTCTCCTCGACGCACATCCCCCCTTTTACAGTCTTGCTTGGTACAGTCGATTCAAGATGTTTTAAAGGCACAATTCTCTTCCCTTCCAACAAGCCTATGTTTGCTTCTCGAGCATCCAAAACCACTAGCCCGAAAATTTCTTTTTCACTTAACATGTCCTTTAAAGGATCTAGAACAAAAACTTGGTCACACCAATAAAGTTTTGTAGAAAGCTTTTCGGGTGGTTCAAAACTCCATAAACGTATATCCTCCTTACCCTCTACTGGAGATATGTTGCCACAAAATACTACTAGACCATTAGGAGGAGTTTCCCTAAAATTCTTTAGGTGTTGGATGATTTTTTCCAGGGCAGCTAGTACATTCTTTCTGGTGGTTTTGCTCTTGATGTTGCTTGCAGTTCCTTTCTCTTCAAAAAGCTGGTTTGCAACGTCTACTATGTTAGCTCCAGCTGGTATGTAAACTGATATAAGCTCTGTATGTCTACCCTTATAACTTTCTAACTCTCTTATGAGCTTTTTCAGTTTTAAAATTTCTTCTTGTTTCATTCAAACACCTATTAATGCTTTTAACGCATAAAAAACTCCAAAATAACTCGAGAAAATTATAAGAGCACCTATGGAAGAGCCTAGGACTATCGCAAGGAAAGACCTCTTCCAATCAAGTCCTAAAAACCAACTTAAAGCAGAAGCAGTGTAAGTTCCAGTCAATGGCGTTGGTAGAGCTATGAAAAGAGTTAGTCCAAGCATGCCATACTTATCAACATAAGGTTTACCTTTTTTTCTCGTTCTTTCTAAGTATCTTTTTAAAAGTTTTATCTTCCTGGAAACCCTTTCATAAAAAGCTTCCAACCCAAAATAAACAGGGAAGAAAAGGAGGCAGTTTATCGTCAGTGAAACAAGAAGCACTAATAAAGGATTTAGACCGAGAGATAAGCCTACTGTTATTCCGCCTATCTGTTCTGTAGTAGGCAAGAGGTTAAGGAATGCAACAAGCCATATGTTTTCTATCATACTTTATTATACGCAAAATGCTTTTAAAAAGTCAGTCTTTAATGTTATGCATCGCTTTTAAGTCCTTCTCAAGCTTCTTCAGCTCTTTTGGTATGGTTATCTGAATTTCTGCAGTGAGCGGCACGCCTTTCTCTTTCTTTATACCCCAAACTTTCGAGTTAAACTCTAATATTTGCTCGGTTAGCTTTTCTTTTCTCTTCCAGTCGATCTTTTCAAACTTTTCTTTGTGGATGCTTCCCTTGCTGTACAAGCTCCTCCAGATATAGTCGGTAATAAAAGGAATGATTGGTGCAAGCAACTTTAAAGAAACTCTTAAGCAAGTGTGCAAAGTGAACCAAGCAGCCTTTTGTTCTTGTTTTGAAAATCCTTTTCCATATGCTCTTGCTTTGACCATCTCTATGTAATGGTTAGCGAACAAGTTCCAAAGAAACTCTCTCATTCTTGTTGCTGGAATGAAAAAGTTAAAGCTCTTATACCCTTCTTGAACAGCTTTAGAAGTTTCAGCAAGCTCACCAAGTATCCATTCATCAGCAGGCATCAATTTTGCTTTTTTGACCACGGGGAACATGGAAATAAATCTAGCTATATTCCAAAGCTTTGTCAAGAACTTGCTAGCATTAGCTATTCTTTCTTCCGAAGCTCTAAAGTCAAATCCTAGACTAGCTTCTTGAGCAGACCAAAACCTGAAAGCATCAGCTCCATACTTTTCTATTATCGGCTCAGGATCTATTACATTTCCTTTACTTTTGCTCATCTTTTCTCCCTTCTCATCTACACAGTAACCCGAGATCCATGCTGCCTTGAATGGGAAAACACCAACCGCTAGGTAACATCTCAACAAAGTATAATAAAGCCATGTTCTGACTATATCCTTGCCTTGAGGTCTTATGCTGACAGGATAGGCTTTCTTGAAAAACTTTTCATCTTCCAGATATTTGGAAATGAAAAGCGGAGATACACTTGAATCAAACCATGTATCGAAAGTTCTAGTTTCACCTATAAACTCTTTTCCACCACACTTACTACACTTTTCAAAAGGCGCCTTCTCTTTCCAAGGCTTATAGTATTTTCCAAGTTTTGGTATATGCGCCTCTCCGCAACTTTTGCAGTACCAGACAGGTATTTCGGTTGCATAGTATCTCCTTCTGCTTATTGGCCAATCTATAGTTATAGAGTCTATCCAGTTTAGTAAAAGCTGTCTATGCATTTCAGGATAGAAGGTCATGGCTTCACCACACTTCCTTATACTGTCTTTGAAAGGCAATTGCTTTAGGTAGAACTCATTCATTGGAATTATTTCTATTGGTGTGCGACATTTCTCACATACAGGAGTTCTATGAATTATTGATTCCTTTTTCACTAGCAAACCATTCTTTTCCAGATCTTTTACTATCTGAATTCTTGCATCTTTTGTTGTTAATCCTGAGTAGGCACCTGCATTCTTCGTCATTTTTCCCTGTTCATCTACAGCAATTATCTCTTGTAGTTTTAGCTCTCTAAAAAGTCTTACATCCTCAGAATCTCCATAGCTGCATATCATCACTACACCAGAACCAAACTTAGGGTCTACAGAGGTGTTTGCAAGTATCGGTACTTCTCTTCCATAAATTGGGATTATAGCATGTCTGCCTACAAATCGTTTGTATCGTTCGTCCTGGGGATGAACAAGAACAGCTTGGCATGCGCAGATTAGCTCGGGTCTTGTCGTTGCTACTATCAAGTCTTCTTTTGTTTCTCTTACTTTGAACTTCACATACACGAGCTCTGTTTCCAACTCTTCGTAAATAACTTCTGCATCAGCTATAGTAGTTCTACAATTAGGACAGAAGTTGTTAGGTCTAGTATCGGTGTATATCAACCCTTTGTTCCAAAGCTCTATAAAAGTGGATTGTGTAAGCTTTCTATAGCTTTCAGAATCAGTCTGATAATAATTGTCAAAATCGCCGGATATACCCAATCTTTTCATTGTATCTAGCATTTCAGCTTCAAGCTCGTCCAAAGCCTTCTTGCAATAAGCTAAAAACTCCTCTCTTGGCATTTCGTGCAAACTAATGTTAAACCTTTTTTCAGCATACCTTTCCACTCCTATTCCATTTCTATCTATGCCTATTGGGAAGAATACGTTAAAACCAAGCATACGAGCTGTTCTTGCTATCATGTCTATTTGGGAATAGTGGGCTACAGCTCCTATGTGCCAAGGTCTACCAGAAGGATAAGGGGGAGGAGTATCAATCGAAAATGTTTCCTTTTTGGTTTTAAGGTTAAACTCGTAAATTTTTTCTTTTTCCCATTTCTGAGAAATTTTTTTCTCTAATTTTGGATTAAATCTGACTTCTTTAATCTTCGGTGCGAGCTTCAAATTTATCACCACTTTGGTTTTATAATTATTTGGTATTCTTAATTTTTCTTTTTGTAACGTGAGTAGACCTACTTTAAGTTTAATAATTTGTTGTAAGCATTTTGGAAGAGAAAAATTGTCTTAAGAGAAATCAGAAAAAAGATTGTAGCAATTTTTATCAAATTAAACTACATACTCGTCTTTCTTTTGTTCATCTTTTACTCCTTTCATTATTTCATCCCAGTAGTTGCATTCGCCAGGAAGATCCTTTATTTTTGAATAAGCCTTCAAAACACCTCTCCTAATCTCCTTTATTTTGGAAAGCTTTTCAGGGTTTTTAGAACATTCTTTGTACTTTCCTAATACACGATCTACAGCGCTGTTATAGCTTTTAGGATCTCTTTTCCCTTCTAAGAGTTCTGAGGTATAGAGAAGAATAGCATTTGAAAGCAGAGCATCTAGTTTCATGTTGTTTGATTCGCTAAACATACTTACTAAATGTTCTTTAATTACTTCAAGACATTCTTTCTTATCTTTACATTTTGTCAGCTTATCCTCTATCATCATCTTAAATACTTCATCGCAAGGTATTTATCCCTTTCGTCTTTAATCTGTTGATGCTCCAGTACGTGAGAAAACAAGGTTCTGACTAGGCTTACACCACTTCTCCCAGCCTCTACTTCTTTTCTTAGCCAAGCTATGTGGTTGGGCTTGGTCATATACTCCATGCAATACCTTATTGTCTTGGGAGAAGCTTCATAAATAAACTTGGCTGGCTTTATACCGTATTTAGCAGGTTCTTTTGCTATTTCCTTAATCTTGTAAACGTCTTCTTCGCTTACATAACCCTTTTTATAAATATCGAAAAGAAGAGGAAGAAGGTTGTCCGAGAATTTAACATCAAGCTTACCTCTTTCTTTTGAAAGTTGCGCCACTAACAGAAGAGTGGAAAGAAGAAGTAAGCTTCCAACAATAAATACTGTGCTACCTCCGACTAATACAAGCTCTCCAGTTATTTTCGGCAAGCCTTTTAAAAGTTGAAGCATAGCTAAAGGAACAAAAATTAAGAAAAGACTGACTAAAATTCTTAACCAAACTTTCATACTTTGATTTTTTTCTTCCAAAAATTTATACCTTAAAAATTCGTTTTGAAGTAGAAATCAAACCTGTTAAAGCTTTAAATTTATTTTATGATACTCAATTTATTGTGGACGAGGAAATTTTGGAAAAGGAAATTTTAGGAAGGTTGGAGAAGTACTTTCCAAGGCTTGAAATGGGAAAAGAAGCTAAGGTTGTTAGGAAGAAGTATCTCAAGTACAAGGAAGAAGGACGTTGGAAAAGAATTCCAATAGCAAATTTTGACAACGAAAGAAATATTTCCTTACGAGCGTTGAAACGGATTCTGGAAATTCTTTTTGAGGAAGTTGAGTTTACTAGAATGAAAGTTCCATTTTTTGTCTCCTTACCGAATTCTATTTTACCGTGCATGATCCAAAAAAGTTTTGAAGATAAGGTTTTGGTAAGTAGAAGATTGAAACCGATTTTTGAGAGAAGGTATAAAGGAATAGATTATAAGACTGCAAATATAATAGGTGTATATGTAGGCGGGAGTTATACTTACTACTATTATTGGGACGAAAGTACAAAAGACGAAAAGGTTATAAGCAAGCTACTTGAAGATGTCAAGTGCCTTCATACCGAGTGCTCGATTAACAGAATAGTTGGAGAAAGGCTTAACGAGCTTGTTTTTTCTCATTATTCAGATATACTTCCAAGGCCTCAACCAGTTGTAACACTTCCTGAAACAAAAGAAAAGAAGGCAGAAGTTCTAACGCTGGAAGTAGAAAAACCGATAGAAAAAGTGGAAGTTCCGAAGGTAAAGAGGCGAACTAAGAGAAAAGTTGAAAAAGAAGAGTATAAACCTTCTGAAGTTTTTTCCACGGATTACAAAATGGTAGACAAAGAAGAAATCCAGAAAATTATAACTGAGTACAAACCAGAACCTACAAACTTTTTTGGTGTTGTTGCTAAAACAAAGTACGAGAGCTTGTTAAAGCAAATAAAAGATGAAGAAAAGAAAAAGAAGCTCGACTTTCTTTTTTATCAGTTTATCAAACTAACTGGAAATGCAGCAACAAAAGAATTTTACGCTAAGTTCAACGAAAAGCTCTCAGAATTGTTGGGTCAAACTACATAATCTTCTTTTCTACTACTTTCTATTTTCTTCAGTCTTTCTATAAGCTCGTAGTCTCCAGGAAGCTCTTTTATTAACGGATAAGCTCTTACAACATCTTCTACAATTTCTTTTATTCTAGCTTCCAACCTTTTTTCTAGTTCATCGCACCCTTCTCTATACTTTTTTATAGCCCACTTTACAATCCTTTTGTAGCTCTTTTCATTTCTTATTCCACTCAAAAATTCTGAAGTAAAAAGAAGAATACCTTCATAAAGTGCGTTGTGAGTCATTCCAACCTTTCTATCAAAAGTATCCTGAAAAGCGGTGGTTAAGTATTTTTTGATGAAATCGGCCATTTCTTTTTTATCTCTATACTTTTTCAATTTTTCTTCTTCCATTACTTGAAATAATTTGTCACAATCTATTTATCCTTTTTCTAATCGACCAAATGTTTATATCTAGTCAGAACCAATTTATTATTGCCTTGCTCTGAAGCCTGTGTAGAGCAATGAGGGAACAAGCTGTGAATCACAAGAACGGAGCAAGGCAGTTTCTCTAAAGTTTAATACTTCTGAGACAAAATTTCAAGAATATGTGGCTGATCAAGGCAGAAGAAGAAACAGACCCTAACTATGGAAAGCCACCCGAAGCAAGAAGCATGCAAGAACTGATAAATACTGCAGTAATAATCCTAGACAAGCATGCAGGTCCTACAAGTCATCAAATAACCAAATGGGTTAAGGAAATTTTTCAGGTGGCTAAAGCAGGTCATGCAGGCACTCTTGACCCAGCTGTTACTGGTGTTCTGCCTGTAGCTTTAGGAAATGCGGTAAAAGCAATGCCTGTGCTTAGCGGGCTGGACAAAGAATATGTTGGTGTAATGCATTTACATCATGATATCGATGTTGAAACACTGAGAAAAGTTATCGCAGAAAAGTTTGTCGGGAAAATAGTTCAAGTACCACCAGTAAAATCTGCTGTTGCCAGAAGGCCAAGAGAGCGTTTAGTCTACTTTTTTGACATTCTAGAAAAGGAAGGGCAAGATGTACTGTTTAAAGTAGGTTGTCAAGCAGGAGTTTACATAAGAAAGCTTTGTAGCGATCTTGGGAAAGCTTTAGGTGTTGGAGCGCATATGAAAGAGCTAAGAAGAACTAAGGCTGGTAACTTTACAGAAGAGCAAGCACATAGCTTGCTCGAAGTAAAAGATGCTTATGAGTTCTGGAAAGAAGGCGAGGAAAAGCTGTTGAGGAAGATCCTTTTGCCAGTAGAGTATGCTATCCAGCATGTTAAGAAAGTCTTTGTTAAGGATTCAGCTATATACGCTATATGCAATGGTGCACCAGTATATCCGAAAGGTTTGGTAAGGGTGCAAGAAGGTATTGTTAGGGGAGAGACGGTAGCAATATTCAGCTTGAAGGAAGAGTTAGTCGCTTTAGGAATAGCAAAGCTTACCAGCGAAGAAATGATCAAGGCTAAGCGCGGCGCTGCTATTCGTACGGATAGAGTGTTCATGGAGAAAGGGGTATATCCGAAACTGGTTTAGTCGTAAAGACTTAATTTAATAACTAAATATCTTACACAATTCTTTATTTTTCAGCCAATATCTCTTATCCTTGTAATCAACTATTTTCTCTCTTTTCAGCTTTCTTAACTCTCCTGCAACATTCTTACCAATTCTATTTTTCAACTGTCTATACCTGATCCCGGAGTTGTTTTCACACAAACATCTTAAAATAGAGAAATAAATGTTACCCTCAGGAAGTTTTAGAGAGCTTGAAGGACACTCTTCCAATTCTTTTAACAAGGTTTTAAATTTTCCTCTTTTCCACAGGCAATCTATAAGGCCTCTTACAGATTTTCCTAGTTTCATGCTTTTCGACTACCCTTAGCTCTTTTTCAACATTTTCAAAAAACCTTCTAGTTTCGACCATGTCTGCTAGCAAGCCGTCAAGAATTAGCTTATCACGATATTCTTTTCCTTTTTCTGTTAATGTGTAGAGGTAAAGCCTTCCTGATAAATTTTCTTGTCTGATGAGGCCATAATCTTGTGCAAGCCTCCTTGTGAAGTAAAGACTTTCATGATCTAGCTTAGTTAGCTCTCTAAGCTGAAATGGAAAATACTTCTTATCAGGTTCCATCCTACTGATAAGCAATTTTACATTCTTAGATTTCAGAAGATCCTTTTCCATAATTACGGTATCAGCCTAAAACTTTAAGTCTCTTACGTAGGAATGATTAAAAACTTCCATTAATTTTTATTCTTTAACCAATCAATCTTAAATCATGGAAGTTTATGTTGGTTGTTGCGGCTTTCCTGTAGGAATGAAAAAGTACTTTAAAGAATTTTCTGTGGTAGAACTTCAATCTACTTTCTACAAACTACCTAAGCTAGAGACTGTAAGGAAATGGAGGGAAAGCGCTCCAAAAGACTTTAAATTTCTAGTCAAGGCTTTTCAAGGAATTTCCCACCCAACTACAAGCCCAACTTGGAGGAGGTCTGGATTGAAGGAAGATGAGATAGAAAATTTGAAAGATAAAGTTGGTTTTCTCAAGCCTACAAAAGAGGTTTTCAATTTTTGGACTCAAACTTTAGAAGTTTGCAAAATTTTAGATTCTCCTGTTTGCTTGATTCAACTTCCAGCCAGCTTCAAAGAAAATGAAGAAAACATTGAAAATGCAGAAAAATTTTTCTCAAAAATAGAAAGAGGCGGAACTTCTATTGCCTTAGAGCTGAGAGGTTGGAGCAAGGAAGGGTTTAAAAAGTTGTGCAAAAAGTTTGACTTAATTTCATGCGTAGATCCTTTTGCTTCTGAACCAGTTTATTTTTCTTCTAAGAAGATTGCTTATTTCAGGCTGCACGGGAGCTACGAGAAGGGAAGAATAATCTACAAGTACAAGTTTACTGATAAGGATCTTCAACAGCTTAAAAGAATCGTTGAAAGGCTAAAAGTGAAGAAAGCTTTCGTTCTTTTTAACAATGTTTTTATGCATGAGGATGCTCTTAGATTTAAAACTTATTCTCACTAATGTTCGGTCTACAACTATCGTAAATTGGGGCAAGTAAGCTAGAAAATTTTTAATGAACTTTAGCTATTCAAATCACTTCATCCTTTCCAAAAACTCTTTCGCAATAGTAACATCTCAGCCTTATTGGATTTTTCTTTTCTACCCAAAACTTCGCAGGAATTTCTTCAGAATTGGTTATGCAATTTTTGTTTGGACATTTAACTACGCCTTCAAGAAATTCTGGTAAAGAAACTTTTTTCTTCTCAACAACCTTCCAGTCTTTAATTATGTTTAGTGTTGCATCAGGAGCTATCAATGCAATTTTGTTTACCTCTTTTTCGTCCAAAACTTTATTCTCTACTTTCACCACATCTTTCTTTCCTAGCTTTTTACTATCCACGTTTATGAGAATCACTGAAGATGAGTTGTTCTTCTCTATTCTTAGAATGTTAGCGACTTTTAAGCCAAGACCTGCTGGAATATGGTCTATTACTGTTCCATTTTCTATCTTTCTTACTAGCAATTCTTTCTCGCTCATAAGCAAACCATCTTTAAAATTGCCATCCTAACTGGTACCCCATAATAAGCCTGCTCAAAATATTTCGCTTTTTGAGTTTTGTCTATGCTTCGGTCAATTTCTACTGTTCTTGGTAGGGCGTGCAGTATTATTGCATCTTCTTTCGTCTTTTCTATAGTTTTGGCATCTAGCATAAAACTTTTCTGTACCTTTTCTGCTTCATAAGCATCTTCAAACCTCTCTTTTTGTATCCTGCATACATAAATCACATCAGCATTCTTAATCCCAGATGCTATGTTATCTGTTTGAATTATTTCACAGTCAAATTTTTCAACTATTTCTCGAGTAAAATCTTCCGGAAACTCTAAACCAACAGGAGAAACGAACGTCAAGCTCGCTTTAAACATGGCTAGACCATAAGCAAGACTTCTCATCACTCTTCCATGTTTCAAATCTCCAACTAAAGCAACCTTCAAGCCTTCTATCCTTCCTTTCAGTTTGTTTATTGTATAAAGGTCTAGCAAAGTTTGAGTCGGATGTTGGTTTGCACCATCTCCAGCATTGATGACAGGCTTTTCAGAAATTTCTGCTGCAAACCTTGCTGAACCTTCTTTTGGGTGACGTATAACAATTACATCTGAATATTTCTCAACTACTTTTATAGTGTCTGCTAAAGTTTCACCCTTGGCCAAAGAAGTTGTGCCTATTTCCTCAAACCCTATAACTTCTCCACCTAATTTTTGCATGGCAGTAGCAAAAGAAAGTCTTGTTCTTGTGCTTGGTTCGAAGAAAAGGTTGGCTAGAATTTTTCCACTTAACAGGTCCAATTTTTCTTTTTCTTTTAGAAGCCTTTCCATCTTTTCAGCTTCTTTTAATATTTCTTCTATTTCTTGTTTGCTCAAGTCTATTATCGAGATTATATCTTTTCCAGTAAAACTCATTTAATCACTTCTAAAACTCTTTTCATGAGCTCAAAGTTTGTAATCACAGGAATTCCGAACTCAACAGCTTTTCTTCTCAAGAAATACTCGAAGCTATCTTGTTTTGGTGGAATGTTTATCATTAACCTTACCTCTTTTTTCGCCAAATATTCTACTATATCTTCTTTGATAAAACTTACGTTTAAAGAGTTTTTAAGAGTTTTGTAAACATACTCTGTAGTTAATATTTTGAAGCCTTTGTTGGCAAGTATTCTTGCTGTGTCTAGCATAAAACTATCTGAAGACAATAACAAGATCTTATCTCCAGGTTTTGGTATGCTTAAACCACTCGCAATTAAAGAGTTTATAAAAGCATTTTCAAAAGTTGAATCAAAACAAGCAACTTCGCCGGTCGAAACCATTTCAACACCGGTTAAAGGATCTGCTCCATCTAGACGCATAAAGGAAAATTGAGGAGACTTAACACCATATCTTTTAATTATCTTTTCTCCGTCAGAAATTTCTTCACCCATTATTGCTTTTGCAGCAAGCTCCATCAAGTTTATTCCTATAGTTTTAGAGACAAAAGGCATGCTTCTGCTTGCTCTTAGATTACATTCTATGACAAAAACTTCCCCATCTTTGACCAAAAATTGAACGTTGAAAGGACCTACTATTCTAAGCTCTCTTGCTATATTTTTTGCATAAGTTCTAACTTTTCTTTTTATGTCTTCGCTCAAGGTCAATGCTGGTATGCTCATGGTTGCATCTCCAGAATGAACACCAGCAGACTCTATATGCTCTATTATTGCTCCGATGAAAACATTGTTTCCATCACAAACTCCATCAACCTCAACCTCTTTCGCACCTCTTATGAATTTTGAAACAACAACAGGACTTTCTTTTGAAACCTTAGTTGCAATTTTCAGATAATTCTCCAATTCTTTTTCGTCGAAAGCAACTTTCATGGCTGAACCTGATAATACATAAGACGGTCTGATTAAAACTGGATAACCTACATCTCTTGCAAATTCTTTTGCTTTTTCAGTGCTTTCAGCTTTGCACCATTCTGGTTGTGGTATTCTTAGCTTACTTAGCAAAGAACTGAACTTTGCTCTATCTTCGGCCTTATCGATGCTTTCGGCGTCTGTTCCAAGTATTCTCACGTTTTCCATTCTAAGTTTTAGAGCAAGGTTGTTTGGTATTTGTCCTCCCACAGAAAGAACAACACCAAGAGGTTTTTCCTTTTCAACAATGTCTAAGACTCTTTCTAAGGTTAGTTCTTCAAAATAAAGCTTGTCTAGAACGTCAAAATCTGTTGAAACAGTTTCTGGGTTATAGTTTATCATTATTACTTCTTCTGCATAATTTTTCAGGGCCCATGCCATGTTGACGCAGCACCAATCAAACTCAACGCTCGAGCCAATTCTGTAACAACCTGAGCCGAGGACCACAACTTTCTTCTTATCAGAAAATTCTATATCGTCTTCCTCCCCGTTATAAGTTAAATAAAGGTAGTTTGTCCTTGCAGGCCATTCTGCTGCAAGCGTATCTATTTGCTTAACAAAAGGAAAGATTCCAAAACGTTTTCTCATTTCTCTAATTTTCGACTCTTCTATTCCAAGTATTTTCCCTATTCTCTTGTCAGAAAAACCTAGCATCTTCATTTTTCTTAGAATTTCTTTATCCAACTTTTTCAGATTCTTTTCAACTTCAACTAATCCTTTAATCTTATACAAAAACCATTTGTCTATACCCGTTAACTCGTTTATTTCTTCTACATCAATCCCTTTTTCTAAAGCTTTGACTATGTAGAAAAGTCTTTGGTCTGTCGGCTTTTCCAATTCTTCCTTAATTCTTTCTAAATCATCGCTTAACTCTTCTGTATCAGTAAGTTCTCTTCCTATGTCTAGCATTCTAACAGCCTTTTGCAATGCCTCTTCAAACTTTCTACCTATTGCCATAACTTCTCCTACAGATTTCATCTGAGTTCCTATTCTTCTACTCACCATAGAAAATTTCTGGAAGTCCCACCTGGGGATTTTTACGACAACATAGTCTAAAGAAGGCTCAAAACATGCTGTAGTTATTCCAGTAACTTTATTTATCAATTCTGGTAGAGTATAGCCTAAAGCAAGCTTTGCAGCTATGTAAGCAATTGGATATCCGGTAGCTTTTGATGCAAGTGCAGAGCTTCTTGACAATCTTGGATTAACTTCTATTACCCTAAATTCTTCACTTTTTGGGTCTAAAGCATACTGAATGTTGCATTCTCCTATTATTCCCAAAGCTCTTACAACTTTAAAACCAGTGATTCTTAAAAGATGGTACTCTCTGTTTGTGAGAGTCTGAGAAGGAGCAACGACTATGCTATCTCCGGTGTGAATTCCCATCGGATCAAAGTTTTCCATGTTACAAACTATTACACAGTTATCTTCACAATCTCTCATCACTTCATACTCTACCTCTTTCCATTTTCCCAAATACTCTTCTATCAGTACTTGCTTTATTCTGCTGTGGGCCAAGCCTCTACTTACAATTTCTTCCAGATCTTTCCGGTTATAAGCTACGCCGCTCCCTTGCCCACCAAGAGTGTATGCCACTCTAATCATGACTGGATAGCCTATTTCTTCAGCAACTTTAATCGCTTCTTCCACGCTATTTGCCTTTCCACTTTTCGGAACAGGTATTCCGTTCTTTATCATGATTTCTCTAAACTTTTCCCTGTTGCTTGCCTTTTCTATCGCCTCGACATTAGTTCCTAAAACTTTTACTCCATACTTTTCGAGAACACCAGCTTCGTAAAGCTCGACCCCACAATTAAGAGCAGTTTGACCACCAAAAGTTAATAAGATGCCGTCAGGCCTTTCTTCTTCTATAACTTTTTTCACAAACTCAGGAGTGATCGGCAGAAAGTAGGCTTTATCCACAAACTTTTCATCTGTTTGAATAGTTGCTACATTTGGGTTAACAAGAACTACTTTTATTCCCTCTTCCCTCAATGCTTTAATTGCTTGAGCACCAGAGTAATCGAACTCGCCAGCTTCTCCAATTTTTATTGCGCCAGAGCCCAAAATTAAAACCTTTCTTATTCCTTCTAGTTTTGGCATTTTTTCACCTTTTCTAAGAACATGTCAAAAATGAAGTTTGTTTCAAGTGGGCCAGGGGAAGCTTCTGGATGAAACTGAACTCCGAAAATGCTTTTGGTCTTATGTTGTATTCCCTCAATCGTTTTATCGTTAGCGTTTAAGAACCATACTTTAAATTCTGTATCTTTTAAAGAATCTGGCTCTACAGCATAGCCATGGTTTTGACTTGTTATGTAACATTTTTTAGTTTCTAGGTCTATCGCAGGATGGTTTTGCCCTCTATGCCCAAACTTAAGTTTGTACGTATTTGCACCAGAAGCTAAGGCAAGGATTTGGTTTCCAAGGCATATCCCAAGAATAGGAATTTCTGCTTCCAAGAGCTCTCTTACATTTTCTACAGTTTTCTCGCATTTTTTCGGGTTTCCCGGTCCGTTTGATATTATTATTCCTTCAGGTTGATAATCAAGAATTTTATCGATTGGATAATCGTAAGGAACTCTTATTAAGTTAATTTTTCTTTCAAGAAGGCTTCTTACAATCCCAAGCTTTACACCACAATCTATCAAAACAATTCTTCTTTCTCCAGTTTTGTATTCTATCGGTTTTTTAATGCTAACTTTCTCTACCAAGTTTAACTCGTTAGGGTCTTGAATCTTTCCAATTTCTTCTGCTATTTCTTCTTGAGTAAAATCTCCAACTTTAATCATTCCAAGCATAGTCCCTTTTATTCTAAGTTTCTTTGTAAGCTTTCTTGTGTCTACACCAGAAATTCCAGGAATTTTCTGCTCATAAAGCCATTCGTCTAAGCTCTTTTCACATGCCCAATGGCTTGGCATTCTTTGAACTTCAGAAACAACATAGCCTTTAACCTTAATGCTCTCGGATTCGAAGTGTAGTGGAATTTTGTTTTTATCGGTTAGAGAAAAAGATGGCACACCATAGCAACCGACTAGGACATAAGTTTGGACTAGAATTTGACCAAAGTAAGAAGGATCTGTTAAGCTTTCTGTGTATCCAACCATCCCTGTGTTAAAAACAACCTCACCAGAAGTTTCAGAAGGATAACCAAAACTTTCTCCTGTAAAAATCGTCCCATCTTCTAATGCCAAGACTGCTTTCACTAAAGCCCACTCTTATTTTTAACTTCCAAGTATTTATTTTTTTCTTCAGATGTTAGGTTAATATTTTTAAAAACCAATTAATTTTCATGATTTCCAGAGAACTTTTAAAGATACTAGCTTGTCCTAAGTGCAAGGGTGACGTGAAAGAGCAAGGAATGTTTATAGTTTGCAACAATTGCAAGCTAGCTTATCCGGTGTTAGATGGCGATGTCCCAGACATGCTGATAGAAGATGCTTGGCCGTTAGAAAAGGCAAGGAAGGCTGGTTTTAAACATAAGTTAAAACTCTAGCTCCCTACCCTGCTTTTAACTTTGTTAAACTGCTTTTCAAAAATTTTCCTTTCGTTCTCTTCAAGAAAATCTTTCACGTAGCTAGGGTCGTTATACTTTATTTCTATGTCCAAAAGCTCTTTTTCGTACTTCAGAATTTCCCAAGGGTTGTAAGATATTTCTTTCATTCTCTTGATCAAACTTTTCTCTAGCTTAATGCCATTCTTGGATATAGGCAAGCAGGCTGTTGCTTTCTCAGTCAAGCTATAGTAGACTCTATGGTAGCCTCTTCTTTTAACGCTTGAAGCATCTATTTTTACATACTGAATGCCATCAAAAGTAGAAAAATCATGAACAAGGTAGTCAAAGTTTCCAATGTTTTTCCATTGTTCTGCTTTACATCTTATGAAATCTCTTACTACTTCAAAAGGATCTTCAGAAATTTTTTCTATAGCTTGTTTCAGTTGCTTTGTAGACATTTCTTCTGCATGCCTTAACAACCTTAACGGGATGTAATTCTGCTCTGGCAGTTTTAAGCTGTCAAAGTAGGCAGTAACATGATATCCTCTTTTGCCAGTAAACTTAGTTATATATTTTACACCTTCCTCTTCCAGATTGTTATGAATGACTTTTAAAACAGTAAAAAGTTTTTCTTCAGGAACTTTTAGACCAGGGTCTATGTCAAAAGTAACATTTGGCCAGCAATTCTTTTCACAAATCTTGCAATTTGTTTGTTCTAACAAACACTTGTTGTTTTCAAGGAAAAATTCGAAAGCTCCCCACGAGACCAAATCTAGCAATTCAGAAGGAGAATTCACGCGTATATCCTTCCCTCCTTTTGTTCTTCTAGTCCAAACCAAATCTTCAGAAATTCTTGACAAGGCAAGGTTTGTGTTTTCATAAAGCTCTTTCTTATACATTTTTCCCATAACATCAATAACATTCAAGTAATACGGAAGAAAATCGTAGTAGCTCTTGAAAGGCGGTTTGAACTTTTCTTTCTCAATCCTTTTTCTATGTAGGCGTGACCAACTAATATTGCCTTCGCCTGTTGAAAAATTTCTTGAAAAGTTCAAGATACCATCTTCTTCCAAAATGTAATCTAAATGGTGTATTCTTTCGTGCGCTAACAAAAGCTCCAAAGTAGTTAGAATATCTTCTTTGCAGTAAGGATTTGCATAGAATGTAAAGTAGTTTATCGAAGAACTTCCTTTCTCTTCCTTTGGCAACAGTGATGTGACCTGAACAGTTTTTAGAGGAACTTCATAAGCTTTTAAGGGCAAGTCCCCAAGAATTTTTGGATCTTCCTTTGGGACTGGAAGGCCAATCGTGCAGTAAACGCTTGGTATCTCTCCTTTTTTAGCTTGAGCTAAAGCTATTCTTGAAGATTCTTCTAAGTTAGCAGCGATTTCTTTCAGAATCTTTTCTGGGTTGTACCTATCTTTTAGCTTTGCAGTAGGAATTCTTTCAGGACCTAAATCTCCACGCATAAGAACTAATGAAAAAGTTTGCTTAAAAGAATAAATCTTTTACTCTTGAATTAAAAAGAATATGACCAGCATAGCATTTTATGGTGGAGTGAACGAGATAGGAGGGAACATAATCTTCTTAGAGGATAAAGGCACTTCTTTGCTGCTAGATTTTGGAAAATCCTTTAATCGATACAGAAAATTTTTCAACGAGTTTCATAGGCCAAATTCCTTTAGAGATTATTGGGAGCTAGGGTTGGTGCCGAGATTAAACGTGTATCGTGAAGATTTGGTAAAAAGCCAGGGTGAAGAAAGACCTGCAGGAGCTATAATTTCTCATTCTCACATAGATCATTGCGGCTATCTTCCGTTTTTACATCCTGACATAAGAATCTTCTGCTCTGGCCAAACTTACAAAGGAATAAAAGCTTTTGAGATGGTTAGCAAAAAGTCTTTTGACACTGAAATGACTTCTTATACAGAAAGCTACGATCCTGAAAGAAAAATAATTTTCAGGAACATGAAGTTCCCCAAGCCTACGAAGAAAGACCCGAACAGAAAGCCTATGTACTACAGAACAATGCTCCAGGAGAAAATTCCTCCAAAGCCTGTAGAAAGAAAGTTTGAGAAGAGGACAAAGTTTTCTGTAGATGGAATAGAGTGTGAGCTTTATGGTGTTGACCATAGCATACCAGATGCTTGCGGTTGCATAATTTATGGTTCTGACGCTACCATAGGATATACGGGTGATATAAGGTTTCACGGACCTGGAGCAGAAAAAAGCTTTTACTTTGTTGAAAGGTTGAAAGAAGAAAGACCTGATATACTGGTTGTTGAAGGAACTAGGTTGGAGGATGAAACTACACTGACAGAAGAGGACGTTAGATGGCAAAGCGAAGAAATAGTAAAATCAGCAAAAGGTTTTGTTTTTGTTGATTTTCAGTACAGAGACATTTATAGGTTAAACACTTTCAAGAAAGTTGCAGAGGCAACGGGGAGAACTTTACTAACTTCTAAAAAACATGCAACTTACTGGAAGTATTTTGAAGACTATTATCCGCATATACTAGAAAATGTTGCACTTTTCCATAGAAGAGCAAAGACAAGGATGAGGGGAAGACCACCAGAACTAGAGCATGTATCAGACGAAGAAATTCGTTCTCATCCTGAGAGGTACTTGATCCATCTAACCTACAACGATTTTGGAAAGCTTATAGATTTTTCACCTTTAAAAGAAGCGGTCATGATATCTTCGGTTTCAGAACCTTACAATGAAGAAGAAGAGATAGAAGCTCAGAGAATAGAAAATTGGCTGAAGTACTTCAACATAGAAAAGTATCATCTTCATTCTTCAGGCCATCTGAGCGGTCCTGACTTCGAATGGATGGTAAAAGAGGTAAGACCTAAGGTGATTTTACCTTTGCATACAACTCCAGAGAATTGCACAAAGATGAGAAAAATGTTCCCAAACCAAGTAAAATGCTTGAATTTGGGAGAAAAGTTTGAAATGAAAAAAGGACTTTTGAACTACATGTAAAGAATAAATTTAAGTATTACCTTAAACTATTGGTGAGAAAATGAAGATAAGCGATATAGTTGCTGGCATGAGCAACGTTTCTGTTGAGGCTAAAGTAGTTGAGATATCAGAAAGTAGGGACGTCCAAACAAGATATGGACCTAGGACAGTGGCTGATGCTACTCTGGAAGATGAGACTGGGCAGATAAGCGTTTCCTTGTGGGAGAAGCAGATAAATTCAGTAGCAGTTGGTGACAGGGTAAGGGTAGTAGGAGCTTATGTTACCAAGTTCAGGGACAAGTTACAACTAAACATACCCAAGTCAGGAAGATTGGAAGTTTTAAAGTAAGTGCAGTTTTTAAGTCAGTATTCGTTAAAATTAAATTTTTCACACGTGTGAAAGTTCTACCTTCTTGAATAGCACTTCAGGCTTTCTTATTTTATGTCCTGCTAACACTTTCAGCTCAGCAGCACTAGACCAGCTTTTTTCTGGCTCTAAATCTAAGAACTGCCATATCTTTGCTGCAGAAAATGGTATGAAAGGTTCGAGTAAAATAGCTAAGCTTCTGACAGCATTTACTGCCAAATATAAGCAAGTAGGATTTTTGGTCTTCCAAGGCTCTTTCTTCTGGAAGTACTGATTGCAGAAAGAGGAAAAGTCTACTACTAGCTTAAGAGCTTTGCTCAATTCATTTTCTTCTATAAGCTTGCCTACTTCGGGAGCTAATCTTTTAATTCTCTCTTCCATATCCTTATCAGCTTCATCATAATCTTCAGGCTCAGGAACAAAACCTTCAAAGTTATTCCAAACAAAAGTTAGGGCACGATGGATAAAATTTCCTATATTATCGACTAACTCACCGTTTATCTTTGCTTCAAATTCTTTCCAGCTGAAGTTCACATCTGCTTGGCTGTAAGTAGTAATAGAAGCTAAGTAGTACCTAAGATAGTCTGCTGGATACTTTTGAAGAAAATCTCTCAAGCTCACATAATGCTTTCTGCTTTTCGAAAACTTTTCACCTTCTAAAAGCAAGTGCCCGCGTGTAGGAATAAAGTCAGGAAGCTTAAAGCTACCTTCTGCCAAGCGCATAGCAGGTAAGAAAAGATAGTGATGATAAACTATATCCTTGCCTATGAAGTGGTATATTTTTGCAGAATTCCAGAATTTTTTTCCGTCAATTCCTTTTTCTTCTAAGTATTTGAGTGTAAAGGTAATGTAGCCTAAATGGTTGTCGAACCAACCATAGAATACTTTGCCTTCTTCATCAGGCACAGGAACTCCCCAGGGTATATCCCTTGTTATGTCCCAATCTTTTAGTCCTTCTTTAACCCATTGAAGCACATAATTCTTTACTTCTGGCTGCAAGTTTGAGTTAGATTCCAACCAATCTTTCAGCTTATCAGAAAGTTGAGAAAGCTTGAAAAAGTAGTGCATACTTTTCTTTAAAACAGGCTTGCTACCGCATATAGCACATACAGCATCTTTCAGGTCTGTAGGCGAATAGGTTCTGCCGCATTTTTCACAACCATCTCCATATTGTTGTTCAGCACCACAAAACGGGCATGTACCTTTCACATATCTGTCAGGCAAGAACTTTTTATCTTTCTCGCAATAGTACTGCTCTACTTCTTGCTGGAAGATGTAGCCTTTTTCTTTAAGCTTCAGGAAGAATTGTTGAACGAACTGCCTCTGCTCTGGCGAATGCGTGTGATAGTAAAAATCGAATGAAATTCCTGTATCAGCAAAATCCTTAGCATGCTTTTCATGCCATTCTTTCACGTATTCTTCAGGACTTTTACCAGCCTTTTCAGCAGCTACTAGTATAGGAGTCCCATAATCATCGCTACCACAAATGAAAGCTACATGCTTGCCTACTAGCCTGCAGTACCTGACAAAAATATCGGCAGGAAGATAGGTTGATGTAATGTGGCCTAAATGAAGTTCACCGTTAGCATAGGGCAAGGCGCACGTGACGATAAGTTTTTCATCAATGAACTTCTCACCTTTTTATAAGTTTGGTAGTAAGATTTTAAATTTCTATTTAAATTAAGAAAACCAAATACTTAAAAATAATTAGGCGATGCTATGTTCAAGAAGAAATGTCCTTCGTGTGGCGAGCCGGTAAAGGATGAGTGGCAATTCTGCCCATACTGTGGAGAAGAGCTGGTAGAGCGCAGAGTTGAAATGCCTTTCAGAAGCTTGTGGGAAGAAGTTGACAAGGAGTTTGAAAGACTGGATAAGATGTTTGCTTCATCCTTTGAAATGCCTCTTTTTAGAATTAAACCTAAGAGCAAGTTTAGTGGTGTTAGCATTACTATTAGGAGCGCTGGTGAAGGAGAGCCTAAAGTTGAAGTGAAAACTTTTGGTGATTACAAGAAGCTTGAGCCTGAGCTGAAGAGAAGGCTTGGGGTAAAGGCTGGTGTAGAAGAAGTAGAAGAAGAGGAAGAAAAAGTTAGAGTTCCAAAAGTTACTGAAGAGCCGGAAGCTGAGATCAAAAGTTCAGGAAATAAGCAAATAATTTCTATCAAGCTTCCTGACGTTAAGGAAGAAGATATAGAGATTAAAAAGCTTGAGCAGAGCATGGAAATAAAAGCTTTTGCAGGGGATAAGGCTTACTTTAAGCTAATTCCTTTGCCTAGCAATGCAACTATTGTTAAGAAAGAGTTTAAGAATGGGGTTTTGAAGATAGAAGTTGAGAAATAGCTATAAGAAAAATTTAAATTCTTTAATGTAGCAAAAAATATTTGCATGTCCCATCTTTCCAGGTTGCTTAAAAAAGAAGAAATTCCACTCTGGAAAAGGATCTTGATTAGGCTTCTTGGCGAGTATCCAGCCTTTAAAGCAGATCCTTACGGTCTTGGAAATATAGAATACTACTACAGCTATTGCAAGGAGCACGATTGTTATTATATAGATTATCGGCATGGTTATAGGCAAGAAACAAGATGTCCTAAGTGTGTGGATGAAAAATATTTTAGAGATGAAATTTTACCACTTGCCTAAGATCCTATTTTACTCTTATTCGGGCAGGTAATTGCAATTCGCTTTCTAACAAGATTTTATCGAGTTGTAAAGTGTAAATTACTCCATAGATTTTGTCTCTAACAAGTGTGGATATTTTAGCGTCTTTAACGTTTTTAAGCTGGTTTTTAGCAACTTTCAAAACTTTTGATGCGTTCAGAATTTCTAAACCAACGACTTTTCCGTCAAATCCTATGTCAATAACAAAATTGTTTAAAGCCTCTATGCTAAATTTAGCTTTCTCGCTTTCCTTGTATATGTACAATACATCCCATTTTTGGTCGTAATCAACTTTTACCATTTTCCTCACTAATAGTTTTGGCTTTTGTTATTAAATTCTGATCTTACATGTTTATAAAATCAGAGTCTAGTTATAGAATCGGTGATAAAGTATTTTACCACTTGCTTAAGTTCTAAATTTTATTAGGCTCGATAATTGCTTTTAATAATCATGATAATAAAAGAAATGAAGCTCGAAGACAGGCCTTTGCAAAGACTAATTAGAAAAGGTCCTCAAGCTTTGAGCAATGTTGAGCTATTAGCGATAATTTTGTGGAAATTAAACAATTCTTCTGTTTTTGAGAAAGTAAGTGAAATTTTCAAAAAGTATAATTTAAAGACTCTTTCAGAAGCTTCTGTTGCTGAACTGAAGAAAATAGTTAAAGATGAAGTAAAAGCTTGTCAAATTGTTGCTTGTTTTGAATTGGCTAGAAGACTAGCTTCTTTTAAAGAAGAATTAAGGCCAGTAATAGAAGGGCCGGAAGATGTTTATAAAATTGTTGGCCCTGAAATGCAGGCTTTAAAGCAAGAGTGCGTAAAAGTTTTGCTTTTGGATTCGAGGAATAGATTAATAAAAGTTGAAACAGTTTCTTTAGGGACTTTAAACGAAAATGTAATTCATCCGAGAGAAGTTTTTAGGCCTGCTATCGAAAATAATGCAGCTTCTATAATTTTAGTTCATAATCATCCTTCTGGAGATGCTGAACCGAGTGAAGAAGATTTAAGAATTACTAAGAATCTCATAAAGATAGGTGCTTTGTTAAACATTAATTTCACTGATCACATTATAATAGGAAGTGGAAACTACAAAAGCCTAAAGGATGTTTTATGAACAAAAAATTCACTTCGGAGGATTTCATAACATTTTACAAAAAATTAGAGGATAGGGATAAAAGACATAAGATATTTTATTATTCTTTATTTGACGGTTCTTCTTTGGGAGAATTGAGCAAAAAAGATACTTGTCTTAAAAAAGAGTTTAAAGAATTAGAGAAAGGAATAAAAGAATATATAATTGACATCCTTCCATCGAAAATAAAGAGGAAAATAAACAAAGAAGATTTTATTAAAAGGTATGTCTACACAGATTGGTTGTGTAAGCAAATACTCACTTTTGAACTTCGAAAAGAAAGTATTAACTGCAGAGTAGAAGAAGATATAAACATTCCGACTAAGAATATAACGATAGAAATAAAGAGGCCAGTAAGCGGGTCTCAAATGAAAACAATAGTAGAGGAAATCGTTGAAAAATTTAAAAATAGTTCAAATAAATTTTTAATTTTGTTTATCTTCCCTCAAGTTGGAAATGAAAATGCAACAAGACTATCTCAACTTATAGAAATAAATTATATAGTGGAGGATTATTTGAAGGGGAAACTTGGAAAACTGAAAGTTATTTGCCAGTATATTACAAAAGATTACAAAGAGGGTTACAACTTGAATTCCTTACTAGAACGATTAAAAAGCAATATAAAACTATTAGAAGAAAATAATATTAGGTGAAAAAAATGAATAAGCTACTGAACAAAGAAATAGTCTCTTACATAATCTCAAAATTGAAAGAAAGAGGGAGTTTTTACGGTAAAGTCCAGACTATGAAGCTTATGTTCCTTGTGGAACATTTTAACATTGAGAAGAATAAAATAGAGAAAAATAGTCTTCTTGGAAACGAGTATAGAATTTATTATTTAGGACCGATGTCATTTGAAGTTTCCGAGGCTTATGACGAATTAGAGGTTGACAAGATTAAAGAGGTTAAAATATTTGATGAAAAACTGAAAGAGAAAATTGACAAAATTTTAGAATTATTTGGCAAGTTTGATGGACTAACCCTTCAAGATAAATGTTTAGAAATGATGGGAATAACAATAAAAGAGAAAAGTAAGTATTTTGGTTGTAAGATAAGCGAAATAGTAAAATAAATTTGATAAGTTAAAATATTTTTCACTTATCAAAATAGAAAGTTTTAAATATCTTCTCTTCCTATTTAAAAATCATGAAAAGAGTTCAAAAATGGTTAAGCGAGAAATATTTCACACTATTCAAAGCATTTGGTGATAGGCAATTTGAAAGTAGCGAAGCTGTTAAAGTTTTGAAAGATGCAAATCAATTAGAAGAAGAGAGAGGCATTAACGTAATTTTAAATGAACTAAAGAATTTGGATTTAATTGAAAGTTTTTCTCATCCAGAAGATGCTAGAAAAGTTTTGTACAAGTTAAAACCGATAATTGAGTTAAAAGAATTAACTAGAGACGAATTGATTGCTTTACTCAAAAAAGCAGCAGACATAATTAGAACAAGAGTAAGTTACGAGTTCATTCTAATTCTTTTGTTCCTTAAAAGATTGAGTGATAAATGGGAAACGGAATATAGAGAAGCAGTAGAAATACTGAAAAAAGAGGGATTAAGTGAAGAAGAAGCTAAAGAGGAAGCTAAAAATCCTGCTTATCATTATGGTTTGGATTTTCCTGAAGAATTTCTTTGGGACAATATAAGGAAAGATGTTGAAAGGTTGCCGGAAAAATTAGCAAATGTGATGAAAGAACTTGCTAAAAGAAACCCTGACTTGAAAGACATTTTTGAAAGAGTTGATTTTATGCAGTTTGCTACCAATCCTGAAAGCAAAGAAATTTTAAGGCAACTATTCGAGGTTTTTAGCGAGAGAAAACTTTACAAAGTTTCTCCTGATGTTTTGGGAGATGCTTATGAGTGGATAATTAGCTACTTTGCTCCTCAAAAGGCTAAGGAAGGAGAGGTTTACACGCCACGGGAAGTTATTAAACTAATGGTTGAAATTCTAGACCCTAAACCAAATGAAAGTGTTTATGATCCTGCTTGCGGTTCTGGAGGAATGTTGATTCTTTCTTATAATTATGTAAAGAAAAAATATGGGGAAAAAGAAGCTGAAAAAATTTCTCTTTTTGGGCAAGAAGTTAATCCTCTTTCTTTAGCAATTTGTAAAATGAACTTAATTATTCATGGTATAAATGATGCAAGAGTTGAGCTTGGAGACACTTTGCTTTATCCTAGATTTAAAGAAAATGGATTTATTAAACAGTTTGATGTTGCTTTAACTAACGTTCCTTGGAACCAAGATGGTTATGGAGAAGAAACTTTGAAAAAAGGAGAATTTTGGAACAAAAGATTTCTTTATGGTTTTCCTCCAAGACAATCTGCTGACTGGGCTTGGATTCAGCATTTATTAGCTTCAATTAAAGAAAATGGAAAAGCAGCAATAGTTCTTGATAATGGTTGTTTGTTTAGAGGAGGAAAAGAAAAAGCGATAAGAGCAAAAATTCTGGAAGAGGATTTGATCGAATGTGTTATTCTTTTGCCAGAAAAATTGTTTTATAATACTGGAGCTCCAGGAGCGATTTTGATTTTCAATAAAAATAAACTTGCTGAAAGGAAAAGAAAAGTTTTGTTCATAAATGCAAGTCAGGAATACGAAAAACATCCTGAAGTTAGAAAGTTGAATATTCTAAGCGATAAAAACATTGAGAAAATAGTTAAGGTTTACAGAACTTTTGGAGAAGTTGATGGAATCTCAAGAGTTGTTTCTTTGGAAGAAATTAAGAAAAATGATTATAATTTGAATGTTACACTTTATGTTTTTCCTGAAGAGAAAGAAGAAGAAATTGATGTTGAAAAAGAGTTTAAAGATTTAGAAGTCTTAGAAAAAGAAGAAAAAGAGGTAACAAATAAACTAAAGGAATTTCTAGAGGAGGTAAAATGAATGGAACAAAGGTTTTTAGCTATAACAATAGGAATTTTTATTACCGGAATGATTTCAGGTATTTTTTCAGGAATTTCGTTAAAAACAGGTGAGGGTGTGGACCCAGAGTCTATAATGTTAAATGTGCTAAGAGCTTTTTGTAATTCTCTAAAAGATATTTGGAGAGAAGGCTATAGTTCTTGCGGATTAACTTTTATGTTGATTAGCTTAGTTGTTTTAATTTTTGGAATTATTGAGATTATTTTGACAGCTTCAAAAATAGGAAATTTTTGGCTGGGTTTAGGAGTCTATTTCTTAGGGTTCGTGCTAGGATTAATAATATTGCTGGTGGGATAAAATGACACAAGCAAAACAGATTTTAATGGATAGAATTCCAGAAAATTGGGAAGTTATCAAATTAGGAGACATTATAGAGTATATAAAAGGCAAGAAACCAAAAACTTTAGAAGATAAACCCAGAAATGGATTCTTACCATATCTTTCAACAGAATATTTAAGAAATAATGAAAAACCAAAGTTTGCAATACCTTCTGATGATATAGTCCTTGTTGAAGAAGGGGAATTGATTTTATTATGGGATGGCTCTAATGCTGGAGAATTTTTTATTGGAAAAAAGGGTGTACTCTCTTCAACCATGGTTAAACTTTGGCCTAAAAGAGAAGTTGATCAAAAGTTTTTGTTTTACATATTAAAGACAAAAGAAAAATTCCTAAGTGCACAGACAAGAGGAACCGGAATACCTCATGTAGATAAAACGATATTAAAAAACCTTAAAATCTTTCTTCCACCATTACCAGAGCAAAAAGCCATAGCTCAAATTCTTTCAACAGTAGATAAAGCAATCCAAAAAGTTGATGAAATCATAGCAAAAACTGAAAGATTGAAAAAAGGATTGATGCAAAAGCTTTTAGCAAAAGGAATAGGGCATAAAGAGTTTAAGGATACAGAAATTGGAAGGATTCCTAAAGAGTGGAGGGTTGTTAGAGTCGAAGAAGTTGCTGAAGTCAAGGGGAGGATAGGGTGGAGGGGATATAAAAAGACAGACTTTGTGGAGCCAGGAATCGGCGCCATATCTCTCGGTGCAGATAACATCACAGAAGATAACAAATTGAACTTAGAAGAACTTACATGGATTTCTTTAAAGAAGTATGAGGAATCTCCAGAAATTCATGTAAAATTCGGAGATATTATAATGGCTCAAAGAGGGTCTCTTGGGAAGGTAGCCATAATCGATAAAGATGTTGGAAAAGCCACGATAAATCCAAATGTAGTTTTGATAAAGAACATAGAAGTCAACAATTTTTACCTTTATTATGTTCTCGCAAGTCCCTTTATTAAAAAATGTATACTTGCTATTACTTCAGAAACAACAGTACCACTTCTTACTCAACAACAAATTAGATCGCTTAAAATTCCGGTACCACCTATTTTAGAGCAGCAAAAAATTGCAGGAATTCTTTCAACAGTAGATAAAAAACTTGAGCTTGAAAGAAAAAGAAAAGAAAAACTTGAAAGAATAAAAAAGGGTTTAATGGATTTGCTTTTAACTGGTAAAATAAGAATTAAAAACCCACGGGATTAAGATGAATGGAACGGAACGTACATTGGAGCAAATAAAAAACATAATAAAATCAAAACCGATTTTTAATACGGTCGCTATTATTTTACTTATAATTTACCTATTGCTTATCACTAAAGGAGTAAATCACATAGAAGCTCTGAAAATTTTCTTGGTTCTGATGTTATGTACAATATTTGTGATGTTTCTATCATACCAATATAGAAAAAAAGAAAATACAATAGACTTAGAGAAAATTCTTGTAGTTAAAAAAATAAAAAAAGAAATAAAAAATCTGGAGATAAAAGAAAAGTTAGAAGAAAGAACAAATGAAATACTAAAGACCTACGATCCAAATATATTTAGATTCTTTAAAGTATTAGAAAAGAATGGAATTCAATCAATTGAGAATGTTGAAAAAAAGTTGATGAGGGCGAAAGAGAAAGTTTTTTTCATTATAGAATCTGGAGAGAAATCACCAAAACAAAAAAAGACGTTTTTTACTATGTATATAGAAAATGTACTCAGTAAAACTGATACTTATGAAATGTTTCGTATCAGAATATACGGCACAAATAGCTTTATTGTTTTTTCTAAAGATGAAAACACTGAAATAGACATTACCAAAATTTACAATGATTATTATAACTATATAGAAAAACAAATCAAAGATACTCAAGATTTTGAACTCAAGGAATGGTATAAAGAATTAAGAATAAGAAATGAGCCCCTGATTCTAATAACACAACCTTATGCAATACCACTCTCTATCTTGATTAACATGCTACCAAAAAGACTAAAAAAAGATGATGTCAAAAGAATAATGGAAAGAATTAATGCAATACTGAAAGAAGAGATAGAGATATCAAAAATAAAATTTAGCTATTTGTTAGAAGCTGTAGGATTTGACGGCCAGATCTTGACTGATTTTGAATCAATAGAAGCCAAACTTATAAAGAAACTAAAAGAAACTTACAAAATAAACGAATCTATGAATTATTTTTCAGAGTTGCTGAGCAAAAAAGATTTTCTTCACAATTTTGAATCTGGAATAAAAGAATTAGATGAAGGGTTTTACAAAAAAATTATCACTGATCAAAGATTTGACGAACTAAAAACATTAATAAAAAATATTCAAACAAAAATATTCGGTGTTCAAATATGAACATTTCTCCCGAGAAATCATTAGTTGAAGATTATCTCATAGAGAAACTTCAAGAAAAAGGTTGGAAATTCATTCTAGCTGAAGAATTAAATAGAGAAAGTTATGAAGAACCTTTGTTAATTCAAAACCTAACAGAAGCATTAAAAAGAATTAACAAAGACGTTCAACTTTCTTCTCTAGATATTGCCCGTGTTTTAAATGAGCTTAAAATGAAAATTCCTGGGGCAGAAACCAGCAAAAAAATTCTCAATTACCTTAAAGAAGGAGTGCCAATAAAATTGGAAGCAACTAATCAATTAAAATACATTCGCTTGATCGATTATGAAGAAATTCAAAGCAATGAATTCATAGTTTCTAGACAAGTTTACTATAAAGGAAAAGAAACAATCAGAGTAGATATAATTCTTTATGTAAATGGCATTCCTCTTGCTGTAATAGAATGTAAAGATCCAACAGACCCTTCAGTTAGTTGGAGAGATGCTTATAATCAAATAAAGCAATATGAAAAGCTTGTTGAAGAACTTTTTAAGTATGTTCAATTCAGTGTTGCAGCTGAAGAAAATGTTAGGTATTTTCCAAATGTTCCTTGGCTTGAAGGAGTCGAAACCGATGCTTGGAAAGAAGAGGGAAAAACAGAAAAAGAATCAATAATAGAAATGCTTTCTCCAGAAAGATTGTTAGATTTACTTAAAAATTTCATATTCATAAGAACAGAAAAAGGAAAAGTAACTAGAGTGATTGCAAGATACATGCAATACAGAGCTGCTAACAAAATCTATCAAAGAGTTGTTAACACTTTAAAGGGAATTGAAAATAAAACTCGTGGTTTAATTTGGCATTGGCAAGGTTCAGGAAAAACTTTAACAATGATTTTTGCTGCTTATAAGCTTTACAACGAAAGGTTGCTAGAAAATCCAACTATATTCTTTATATTGGATAGAATTGAACTACAAGAACAAATATTTCAAGAAATTGCAGCTTTAGACCTAGGTATTAAACCAGAAAAAATTGAAAAAATTGAAGAGCTAAAGAAAGCTTTATTGCATGATGAAGGAAGAGGGAAAAGAGGATTTATAGTTACTCTGATTCATAAGTTCAATCAAAAACAGTTAAGAGGTTTGAAACAATTTCTAGAAAGTAGGCTTAAGGGAGAAGAAACAGTTCTAACTAGAAAGAATATTATAGCTTTTGTCGACGAAAGTCATAGAACCCAATATGGTCTTTTAGCTGCAGAAATGAAAAGTATATTAAAAAATGCTTTCTTTTTTGGATTTACTGGCACACCAATAGCAAAGAAAGGAAGAGATACTTTCATAGAATTCGCACATCCTCATGACAAAGACTATTATTTGGACAGATACTTCATAAAAGATTCAATAACTGATGGTTTTACGCTTCCTATCGCTTATAAGCCAGCACCAGACAAATTGTTGCTCAAAAAAGAATTACTACGAAAGTTTTTGGCTCAAGCAGAAGAGGAGATACCTGAAAAAATTAAGGGAAAGTTAAAAAAGAAACTTCGTGATGTTAGAATTTTCCTTGAAGATGAAGGAAGAATTAAAGAAGTGGCAAAAGATATTGTAGACCATTTCAAAAAGAACATAAACGGTAAATTCAAAGCGATGATAGTTGCAGTAAGTAGAAGAGCTTGTGTTTACTATAAGAGAGCTTTAGACGAAATTCTTAAGGATGAGCCAGAGATTAAATCGGAAATTGTAATGACATTTGAGAGAAATGACCCAAAAGAAATTTTTGATTACTATGAAGAGTTAAGAAAGAGGTTCAAAGGTAAAGAAATTGATGAAATTTTGAAAGACATAATTGAGAAATTCAAACATGAAGAAAATCCAAAAATTCTAATTGTTACCGATATGCTACTAACAGGTTTTGATGCCCCCGTTCTTCAAGTAATCTACTTAGATAAACCACTAAAAGGTCATAGACTTTTGCAAGCAATAGCAAGAACGAACAGACCATTCAAAGAAAGAGATAAAGAATGCGGAATAATTGTCGATTATATTGGAATTGTAAAGGAACTTAATAGGGCTTTGCGCTTTTACTCAAAATTTGAAATGGAAGATTTAGACTATGGAGTAAAGTCATTTAAGAACATCGAGCAGGAGTTTGTGGAGCTAATGAATGAAATGAAAGAGATATTAGGAGGTGTAGAAATAAAATTCGATGATCGAGAGTATTTCTATAAAATACTCACAAGAATAGTTTTGACCAAAAAAGAAAAAGAATTTTTGGAAAAGTACAGAGAGCTTCGGAGACTTTTCGAGCTGCTAGGGCCATCTGAAATTAAGTTAGAAAATCATTATGATTACTTTAAGTTCTTAACAGCAATTTACAGTATCTATCTTAAAACAAGAGGGGAGTACGAAAAAGATAGAGAACTTTTGCAAGCATGGTATAAGAAAATTGTAGAAGCGATTTATAAATCTACAGAAATTGAAGAAATAGAGAAAAGTTTTCCTCGAATAAAACTCGATGAAAAGTATGTAGAAGAAATAGAGAGAAATCTTAAAACAACGGAGTCTAGAGTTTTTAACAGGCTAACTATGGCAAGGTATGTTTTAAGAGATAAACCAAGGACACCTGTTTATGAAAGTCTTTCAGATAGAGTAGAAAATTTAGTAAAAAGATGGAGAGAAAGACCGGAAGAGATAAAGAAGATTTATGAAGAATTGAAGAAAATTTTTAAGGAAATTCTCTTCATCGATGAAAGAAAAGAAAAACTCGGGTTGAACGATGCAGAATATTCGATTTTGACTATTTTAGAAGAAAGACTTAAAGATGAAAAGAATTTGCCAGAAAAAGTAAAAATACTTTACAAAAAAATAAAACCTGAACTTTCTGCTGGTTGGGAATTTAAAAAAACTATTAAAAGCAAGGTAGAAAGAGAAATAAGGCTTTTCTTGATAAAATTTGCTCCAAAATTATCTTTAGGTGAAAGAAATGCAATCTGCAATAAAATTATACAAACCCTTGAAAAGCAAAAATTGTCTTGAAATTGGTAATAAAAAAATAGAATATAAAGTTGTAAAAAGGAAAATAAAATTTCCAAGATTAGAATTTCATGTCGACTCTTTACTTTTGATTGTCCCTCCAAATAAAAAGAACTATAAAGCATTAATCGAATCTAAAAAGGATTGGATAATTTCTAAGTATTCAAAAATTAGCGAGATAATTAAAAAACATGAGGATTTAACTAAAAACTTTATTTTATTCGGAAAGAAAGTTAAAATCACTTTTGACAATAGTGTACAAATAGACAATAAAATAAAGGTAAAAGATTTTCGTGAATTGAAAAATTATTTAAAGAAACTACTTTACGAAAAAATTGTTAAAATCGCAAATGAATATTCCAAAAAATTAAATGTGAGTTACAATAAAATTTTTATTCGGCAGCAAAAAACAAAATGGTCAAGCTGCTCGTTAAAGAAAAATTTAAGTTTTAACTTAAAAATTGTTTCTTTACCAGAAGAGCTAATAAACTATCTCGTTTTTCATGAAATGCTTCATCTTATAGAGAAAAAGCACAACGGTAATTTTATTTCACTAACTCAAAGAGAATTTCCAAATTATAAGGAAATAGAACAAAAGCTTTATGAATATTGGATCATACTCAACAAAAACTTATGGTGGAAAAAATTAGAAACTGCTAAGACCTAAGACCCCACTCTTTCTTAATTTCTTTAGCAGTTTTCCCACAATTAGAACATTTTTCTGATAACAAAACAAAACCTTCTGGCATTCTTCTCCAAGTTGTTTTACTTCCAGCTGCAGCACTACCGCTTCTCTTAGCAGCTTTATGGCTAGGCCACCATAAAACTTCTAAAGTTTCTTTACCGCAAAATGGGCATGGATAAATTAATTTTTGATGTGGCAGCATATTTCCCTAAATTAACTTTTGTTCAAAAATTTTTAAAGTTTTATAAATTAAAATTAAAGTGAGAGAATGAAAAGAATATTGCTAATCTTGCCTTGTATGCCTTGGATTAAATACAAAGGAAATCCATGGGAAAGCAAGCGATGGAAGTATTTGAAAAACAAAATCGAGAAGGAATTAAAGTTTGTGTGCATCCAAGACGAAAACCAAAAGCAAAACCCGTCAACCAAAATTGTTGTGGATATTTATGCTATTGATTGTATAAAGCTTAAATCGTCTAAGAGAATGATTGGTTTATGGTCACCCTTTAAAGATAAGCATATACTTGAAGAAATTATCGAAGAAGGACTCGATAATTATCCTTCTTGGGATAAATATAAAAATCATCCAGAATTGAGAGAAGAGTTAAAAGAAGAAGTTAAGAAAAAACTATTACAATTGAAAGATCAATATCATCATATTTTCTCGGTTATGAATGTAAAAGTTTATTACAATTGTTTAGAAGAACTTTCAAAAGAGTTTAATATAATTTTGCTTCCAAGACATGTTGATTGGAAGAAAACATTTTCCATTTTTTACCAAGGAGTTGATGAATTTGCAAATGAATTGCGAAAACTCGTCTGAGCTGTGTAAATGGCTTCATGAGCAATTAGAAGAATTACCTTTGATTAAGTCTCCTTTTGATTTAGAGCAACTACCTAAGAATGGAATATACTTCTTTTATGAAGATGGAGAAGTTTGGGGTCATGGTGGAAATAAACCTAGAATAGTTAGAGTAGGTACACATAGAAATGGGAATTTCAGAAGTAGAATAAATGAACACTATCTTCTGAATAAGGATTATTTAAATTTTGATGAAAATAGACCTAAACCATCGGATAGAAGTATTTTTAGGAAAAACATAGGAAGAGCATTGCTAAACAAGAATAAAGATAGTTACCTTGAAATTTGGAATATTGACTTCATGGAAAAGAAGAATGTAGAGCTATGGAAATCTAAAAGAGATATAGAAAAAGAAAGAAAATTGGAAGAAATGATAACCAAAATAATTAGAGAAAGATTTTCTTTTCGATTTATAATTTTAGACAATCAAACGGAAAGGATGGGAAGCAAAGGTCTTGAAAGTTCTCTAATCGGAACTTTGTCTCATTGTAAGTTATGTAGACCGTCAGCCGGTTGGCTAGGAAATTATTCTTCAATAGAAAAAATAAAGGAAAGTGGATTATGGCTTGTTCAACATCTTAAAAACAAACCAATTAATGAAAATGACAAAAAAATAATATTAGATGCGATTCGAAAAACAAAAGAATAGTTAAACCGATTAATCCTTTAAGGATTGTAAGTAATCAAAAATTTTAGGAATTAAAATTTTTGAATGTATTTCAAATCTCAATTTCAGCAATTATCGGTAAATGGTCAGATAGTTTTTGTCGTTGATTGAAAATTTCTTTTTCATCTACAGGTTTAATCTTACTCTTTATTTGTTTAGGTAGAAACAGGTAGTCCAATTTATATTTATCTTTGAAGTTTGGATTAATCCAAGTATATCTTTTTTCATCAGGTTCTTCAACAAGAGGGTCTTCATGTTCCAGTTTAGAAAATTCTTGAAGCATCTCTTTACTGCACTTAACCCATAGCTTATGGGTTTTAAATTTTTCATCCATATTAAAATCACCACCAATTATGATAATTTTCTTGTCTTTATTGTTCTCCAAATATTCGTAAACAATCTTCAAAAATTCTTTGAATTTTTTTACATCCTCAGACACTTTGTTACTATCCTTGTCAAAATAATTATAAACGCTTATAAAAACCAAGCTTTTCCCTGAAACTTTGACTTCACAAGCTACGAAGTAATCATTTATAGTGCTATTGGTAGATATGTTGTTTAAATCAATTTTTTCTGGATTACTTATAGTTTTTTTAACTAATATGGCATTCATTTCGCCTCTAACAACATGGAAATCATTTTTAAACTTAGCTGGTATTACATATACTTCTTGAAGTAGGCAAACATCACAATTTTTATTTTTTAGATATTCTAAAATTTCTTTCATTTTTTCGTATGCTACTTTATGTATGTTCCATGTGATGATCTTCATCTTATCATCATCAATAATTATTATGATGAATGAGTTACAAATCGTTAACTATTATAAAAATTTATATTCTAGTTTTATTTGAACAAATTCTACTTCAAATTTTCACAAGAGGAAAACGTTTACCTCTTTCTTCCCTGCATTTTTTACAAATATTTTTGAAAATGAAACATGTATTAACCAAAGTTAATTATATTCAATTTAAAATTTATAATTATGAAACTTATCAAAACTCAACCTCTTATCAAATTCCTCCTTTTACTCCTCCTTTTCTTTTTCTTGCTCACAGTCTGGATCTTCTACCACGAGCTCTCCCATTTCTATGCCTGCGAATTTCTTGGCTACAAAGCAACAATCACTTTTGAAAGAGCCAGAGCAGAGACATCCTGCCCAGGAATAGAAAATTCTTCTCTTATTTCCAAACTTCTCTACATAATGATGCCTTATATTGTCGACTTATCAGTCTTTCTGCCCATATTCTACCTTCTCTACGTAAAAAACCTACCGGTCAAAGAAAGTCTAGTAAGGCTTCTGCCTTATGTCGTAGCTACAGACGCATGCTACAACTATTTTTCTTCCCTGCATACAGCGAGCGATTTCTTAAAGGCATTTTTGTTGTTAAAAAGCTATTGGTTTGTTTCTGCTATAATTCCTACAATCCTTGCAGCCCTTACAGCTCTTTTGGCTAGAAAGGACTTAGCTTCAATTTTAAAACGAAAAATATTGAGACTACTTCTGCTTGGAGCAGAGTATATTTAAGACTACATTTAATTTTAATTATGGAGTTAGGCTTTGTCCCCCTTGTTTTTGGAATCATCCTTCTTTTGGCAGGTATAATTTTATTTTTCTATAACTCGAATTTTCTTTTTCTCCCCAGCTTTTTAATTCTTCTAAGTTTTATAATCCTGCCTATCGGTGATATCATGCAAGCGGGCACTAGCAATAAGTTAAAGCTCATTCTTTGGACTACGAGTGCTGCAGTTTCCTTAGTTTTGTATGCATTGTTCGTAGGCGTCGAGACAAAAAAATGCATTCGTATTAAGTCTATTGCTAAAACTAGGCATGAACCCTCTAGCTGCTTCCATGATTGCAATAATAGGCTCATTAGCTTTACCCTTAGGCTCGTACGTCTTTCTGTATAAAATCCGCATAGGACTTTTTGCAAAGATTTTAGCTGCTATTGTAGCTGCTATCCTCCTAGGTATGATAGTCCCTGCAGAAAATCCTTTTCTTTTGAC